>Ga0307517_10011599_pt1 | contig 12198 bp, 11 predicted proteins | sample 23_EM_MG_FD_194515 | JGI IMG/M metagenome (GOLD analysis project Ga0307517, IMG submission 194515) | Populus trichocarpa ectomycorrhiza microbial communities from riparian zone in the Pacific Northwest, United States - 23_EM | ecosystem: Host-associated > Plants > Roots > Unclassified | place...
CGCCATCATCTCTGGATCTATGCCACCTCCACATCTATGTCCACCTCGATCTCGAGGGTGGCCCCGTCGCGCTCGGGGCGGTCGTCTGGGTTTGCCGGCTCCGCTGGATCTGCGGGGATGGAGGAAGTGCGAGATAGGGGCTGTGGGAAAGGGGGAGAGAGCGCGTCGATTCCGATTCCGATTGTTGGACGCAAGATGAAGAAGAGGAGCGTTGAGCATAAGTGTGAGGGTTGTAATAAGGTGGGTTGGTTCGAGAGTTTTTTCTTTTTCTTTTTTCCCTTTCTCTTGTATTGTTTCGATTTCCTCTTTTTATTCTCCTCCGAAAAAGCCATCTAACATTAATTTTTGTTCCAGATCTACCGCCACCCAAACTGCTTGAACAAACAGATGGGAACCCATCTGACAATGGCGCTAACCATCCAAATTCGTCCTCTAGAGGCATCAACAGGTCCAACTGCGTGCGGAGGAGGGTGCAGATGGGCATCGGAGATTTGACTGGCGCCCTCTGAGTTGGGTGCATCCGAAGGAAAATCTTGGGCTCGTTTTGACGTCTGGCAATGGAGTCTCACTAGCGAAACCGTCGTCGGTCGTAGGAAGGGGTGATTTCCCAGAAGAAGATGGTAATAGAGGCTGCAACTCGCGGTATGCGTTCATGATGGGCGGATCAATTTGAGGAGTTACAGCTGTGTTAACATTTGACACCGACACTTTACGTTAGGGCCCCACTGGAGTAAAATTGCACCCAGAAGGCGAAGGTGATACTTGTCGTTCCGGTGAGGAATAGGAAGTCTGCGCTGAGCCCAGTTGAGAAAGAGGTTTGTTGTCACGATCTCGGGAGTCCAAGGACACCCGCGACCTCATCCCTTGATGCTGCTGCGTCCGGAATGTCAGTGGTGGTCCTGGACCTCTGTTGGGAATCGTCCGCCCATTCACAACGGGTGCTGCGGTTGGTGAGGGAGGTGAACGATTGCCGTTGGCGACTGAAAAGGGCAGCGGCTTATCGACAATAGGACGGTGATTTAAAGATGCCTGAGACGCCTGCGCCATGTCCTGCACTCTTCGACGAGCCAACTCCGCGTCTCGGCTGCCAGCAGCCAACTCAAAGTTGCTGTTACTTCTCCTCGCTTCTTTCAGAGTCGGATCCTTCCGCCCATGACTGGCCAACGACATCGGAGACGACACAATTCGTGGTGCCACATTGCTGCTATTCTGTGCATTGCTTGAGAAACGGGCAAACAGAGTCGTCGGTGGCCCGGAGCTTGACAATGGCATTAATGGCCGCATCACCCAGAAACGGTTGTGTTGAAGCTGGCAGAGCTGGGACGCCGTGGTGTGGAAATATATTGGCGTTGAGAATGGGGAGATCATCTGATTTTTGTGAGAGCGTGGATATGGAGGAGGATTTGAAGCCGTGGTGAGGTACTTTGAAGAGTACGGTAAAGTGAGATTTGCCAGTTTTTACAAGGTTTTTAGTACCACTAGCAGAAACAACCGTGAGAGGATAGAAACACGCAAAACAGGAGTAGAACGCAAGACATTCTTGAATGGCGACGGAGCAACAAGCAAGGAAAGAGAGGACAAAACAAGGGAAAGGCAATCCAAAAGACTAGGAACAGAAACGGAAAGCCATGAAAAATCCACCAGAAAGAAAGCAAAGCAAAGAAAAGAAACAGAAACATACATCGGACGCAGAGATGCCTCTCTGGCATCGCTAAGCCTCCTCTTCGTCTTCACCATGCAACCGAGCCTGCGATAATGCTTGCCCATAGAAGTCGCCCCTACACAGGTAGGCAGAATCGGTGTCGTATTCGTTGTGGTGGTGAACACAGAACTGGTTGCACCATGCCAGAACCAGGTGTGCTCTGGGAGCGCCGGAATAGGAAGGGCGCCACCATCAGCAATGGCGATGCTCGGTGAGAGCAGGTTCGTAATTGCATCGTGTTTCTATAATGTCGTCATGTCAGCAAGAACGAAATTGGGAGTAAGGTGTTGATTGTTGAGTAAGGTGATGTTACGTAGAATTTTCTGGAAATTTACACGAAAGTGGGTGCTGTGCGCAGATTGGTTGGGTGCAACGCGGAAAGTCGGAACATGGAACATGGGTATGAAGGCCGCGAGGGAAATCCAATACACAAGGAAGGAAAGATATGAATACGCAAACAAGTCAGAGGTGTAGGGTTTGTAACAATGCGAATGGACGAAGAACGAGGGGTGTACTGTAACGCAGTAGGAATCTGGGAAGGTGAGAGGACAGACGCACAGCGAGATGTTTCTGTGCGGACTCCTCAAGGTGGTGCTGGATTCCAAGCGATTGATTTACGAGCCACCCATAACCATCGTTGTGCCTATCCTCGACGACATCTTATACTCAAATAGATTGCTTTCTTCAGAGACTGGGAACGGTTGTTGTGCTTGAGGAATGCGATTTGGTGCACTTGAAGCGGGAACTAAGGACGCTTGGGGCAGGCGAACGAGAGAAGCGTGGCAGGTAATCGCCCAACTTGAGAGAATTAACTTACGGAATGGGGGCCCGAGCTTTCCGCAACTCCGAGTCGGGCCGGCTTGACAATATTGGGACTCCATCCATCAGAAAATCTCGGAGATCGACTGCCGTAGATCATCAGGAATTGCAGACCAGCCCCAACTTCCAGTTCGTATAGTTGACTTGTTCATCTTTGAGATGCCCCATTCCACGTATCACTGATCATGATTTGATCATGATGGTGAGCTGATCAGCGTACTTACACTGGACTGGCTTGAACGGACCGTCTTTAACAGCTGAGGGGAAAGGCTGGCAGAGGGCTGAGCTTCCCTCTTATTCCCCTTCCCAATATTGTTTCCCTTCCCTGGAAATGCAGATCATTCCAGACCACCTTGTACTATACCTCCAACTCAAGGTCTTGGGAACTTATTCTCAGCGATCGTGGGTGTTCTGTCGGGAAACTGCTTGTATCTCCTTCAGAGAAAACGGGAAGCCCAATCATATCGCATGCGAATTCTCCTCCTCATCTACGTTACAGTCATGCTCCTCCTCAGCACCTTGTCGCTATTCCAATCCATTTGTCACGTTATTGGGTTCATGTTCCCACCAGAGATACTACCCGTTGGCCTGATGTATCTTCCGATTACACTTACTCTCACCATCTGGGGAGAAAATGGGTTCATGGTGAGAATTCCAATCCCCCGCCGGGAACAAAGGCTCACTGTGCTTCAGATTTGGCGTTGTGTCATCGCGTATCAGGACGCGTCTAATCGCCTCAGGATTCTGATAACTGTCCTCCTTTCACTCATTTCATTGGCTTCTTTGGGTAGGTCTATTTCTATCTCCACTCCCCTCATTCAAGTTTCTCATGAAAACATCAGGATGCGGTCTCACGGGGTTAGTCAATGAGCATATGGTCTCCTCAACAGTGTTCATATTACTCTCCCTTGGAGCAGAACACGGATCTCCCTATATCAAAATTATGATGATGTGTGTTGAGTCGTCAGCACTGGTTGTCATTTTTAATGGCACATACACTGCCCTGACCTTCGCCCAGCGGCGGCGGCCAGACATGTATTGGGCGCTTATCCCGTTCCAACTTCTCCCTCATATTTGCGTAGGTGGCCTGGAACACCATGATATCTGATGCACATCTAATATTTTTGGGTTATCTCTCCCCTCATCATCGTCTATCGCGTTGTCATGGGTCGTGCTATAATCCCAACTTTGCGGCCATCAGAGCGGGGGAAGGGCCGGAAGGCCCAGATTAGGTTCAACATTCCAACCCCCAGTCAAGGTGCCATGATACGGTGATATAGACATTCCCTTATTCCACAACTTCTACCACCAGGCACCACCCACAAGTACCATCTGATTCTTCAACGAAAGTTACGGTGGGCTTGTTGACAGTTCTCTGGCAAAAATGTCGGAATCAAGTTGACTTCAGCTACATCCATCCCAACACGTCGTAGCATTGTGAGGACTGTGACGTTAAGCACCTTTATTTAAAAATTTGTGTACTCACTCTAGTTTGTGGTGCTAAGTATCATGGCCGTGAGTTCAGAATTGATTTGAGGCGAGGAGGCTTACCAGGTGTGGATGAGCTCCTTGACAGGCTGGTCGTGGAGAGAGGAGGGAATGAGGAGAGAAGGGACAAGAATCAACGGTGATTCCTCCCCTGCGTTTATACAGATTTTATTAGCCGTGTACATATGTACATACCGTAACTACACAATGATAGTCGTTTGATCATGATGAACAGAGGGTGCCTAGCTAAGCGAGATCCACTGATCAATTACAATCGGCATTCAACACTCCCTTCTGAATTTCTCATCTTCTTTTTTCTAGTTGATTATCTCTCCTTTCATTCTTGCAGATACCACTGAACATGTGTTCAATTTTTTACCCTTATTACCCTTACGTGTAGTACTATTTTTGGCTTGGGTATTTGCTACCGCTCAGAGACTTCCGTAGACTGTATGTTCCTTATCCTGTAATTTTGGGTGAAGTCCTCGTCTCAACCCCAAGTTCGCCACCAGATGGCAGTTGACTCCTTCGAAGAGATTCTACGGGTTGACAAACGACCCATACTGCAAAATTGACCCAAACACGTGCACCTCGACGTGCCACTTGCTACCAAAAATTGGAACCTCTTTTTCCGCATTCATCTTAGCGTCGAGGCTGAATCGTTTTATTTTAAGTTCCTACTAACCGACTTCATACATTACAAACATGCAAGATCTTCATCCGCAGTTGATAAAAATCATGTTAAGAACAATAGCGAGCATTGGCCCCTGGAAGGTTTTCTGAATCAAGGAGGGGTCTTTCAACAGAAGCAAGTAGAATCGCTACGATCATGTAAATATAAGTCGATTTTCCAGATCTTGTCATCGAGATAATGATTCCATCTTGATTAATACATGTTCCGCTCCAACGCGGGTACATCCCGTGATGAAGCCTCTCTTGAATGATATTTCCATATCTCCACCCAAGAGGACTGTTGAACTTGAATGCTTCTCTATGAGCCTCTGCAGGCTTTTGACACTTTAAGCCATTGGACGCAGATTGGACGCGTGGGATCCCCTGATGACATCATGACGCATCGAAAATAATCGGTGGCATCAAGTGTATGTATGTTGACTATAATTTGATGGGCAAGACCTAGATTCGACTTCTTTTTCATCTTTGAGAAGTCACGCGATACTTCACTGACGACGTTGAAAAGTTGATCGGCTTACACTGGACCGGTTTAAACGGAGCATCTGTATGTAAGTAAGAAAAGGCTCAGCACCTAGCGCCCCTTATGCCCCTCCCCAATATTGTTTCTCTTCCTTGCAAATGTTACTGTACAATCGAGATCAAATTGTACAACCATTCTTCAAAGTCGAGTTGTTGGCGGCTATCTTCTCAGCGATTGCCTATGGAATCGTAACTGTTCTCTCTGGAAATTGCATTCATCTACTCCAGAAAAAACGGGACATCTATCCCAATCGCATGCGGATTATTCTCCCCATCTACGTTATAGTCATGCTCCTAAGCAGCACCTGGAGGCTAATCGGATCGATTTGTACAACAATAAATGATCTTACATCAAAAGACATGAACCTCTTCTTATATCATTCATTCGGAGTGCCTATCACGGTGATCGTATGGGGAGCAGATGGGTTCATGGTGAGAATTCTAATTATTTTCCAGGAACAAAGATTTACAATGCAATTACAGATATGGCGTTGTCTCATCTTGTATCAGCACGTCTCCAGAGGCCTCAGGGTTGGAATAATTGTCCTCCTTTCACTCATGTCATTGGCTTCTTTTGGTAGGCCGGTTTCTATTTCCATTCAAATTGCTCATAAAAGTCTTTAGTATTCGGTGTTGGGACGTTAGTCCTAGCTCTCACTGTCCGGCCCGAGCTCTCGTATCTCAGCTACCCAGTGTTCGTTGGGTATTCCTACGTAGTGTTTCTTTCACTCTCAACTCTTGTCAATACCACACTCGCAGTGCTGATCGTTTCCCGGCTCGTTTACCATCGAAGATACATCCAAAATACCTTTGGAGTGGAACACGGATCTCCCTACACCAACATTATCACCATGTGCGTCGAATCTTCCGCACTGATGGTTATTGTCGGTGGCCTGTTCACCGTTACATATTTCGTGCCGGGGTATGGGGACCGTTTCATGAACGAGATCACCCCTCATATTTTCGTAGGTGGCTTAGAACTCAACGACTTCTGATGCACGTCTAAGATTTTTTATACCACTAGGTTATCTCCCCTCTCCTCATCGTCTATCGCGTTGCTATAGGCCGCGCCGTACCCCCAACTCCACTGCTCTCGGCGCAAGTGATGGCCCAGATTCGGGTCAACATTCCACTCTCAAACACTTCCTGTAAAGAAGGAGAGGTGTGATACATTGTTACATGTTTCCCTTATTCTGGCATTTCCCCCACCACGGCCAATAAACATTATCTGTAACGAACCGGTTACATTTTCGCTCCTAACTCATAAGTACCATCATACATGACACCCTGTACTCGCTCGCGCAACTTGCACATGCTCCTTATTGTTTACTTACTCGATGATTAGTTACCCAATCGATTGTATCCTGGCCTGGAGTCTTTAAAGACCAGTTGTCCCCTCCCTAAGTTCCTCTTGTGTCTGTATCACTACCCGTCACGATGGTCATTACAGCCATGTTATCTCAAGCAATCCCAACACCCATACCTACATGGACATTGTCAACCTCATCGATCCAATGATATTCCCATTGCAGAATGATCAACGGTTCGAATGAGTTGACCGCTCCGGGTTTCCGACCGAGTCGCGACAAAGTAACCATCGACCTCCCTCCATGAGTTATTTACCTCAGTCATGCCAAGGAATCCTCTATTCGCAGCCAACAGGAGGTTCGGGTCATCGTCTACCCATCATCTGCCTTCCAACTAATTTCGGCAGAGCTCCAGTGCACGGCAGACGGGGGATGAAGAATTCGGAGGCGTATATATTATCGGCCCATGGACAAACATAATCTCCTTTCGAGATTTCGTCTAGTAGTAGAATTTAAAAAGTCATATCGCGAACCCTGGCGAGCGCCGTCATGACCCAGCGGAAATTTAAATCCGTTTTAAGGCTCGATGCATAAAGGACCCATTCTTGGAAGGGGTGAGGCTAATGTGGTTTACCGTCCATATAGGTGGGTGTCCAGAACCGGAAAGGGAAGAAAAAGAAAAGAAAAGGAGAAAAGTTTCTTACGAATATTTAAAATGTTCGTCCGACACCGATTAACTCACTTTTCAGACTTGTAAATTGCGAAAAATTGCCATCGATTTAATAAAAATCAAGGGGTTGCATTCGGAGACATCCCAAAAAAATTCCGCGCGATGCGCGAACTCAAAGTCCGAATGATTGTTTACGATGACCTGATTTTTAAGACCACAATTTGAAAAATTTGCCACGGAAATCCCATCTATAAGGTGTGATCTGAATGACAATTATTTTTTTGAACCAGCTGCGGCTTCACAACTGTACTAACGAGTGTGATTACGCAGAGCTCCCAGCCTCCCACGGGTTGCAACACTTCACCTCAGGCTCTTCCAGTGTTTTCGCAATCAATTAAATGGCTAAAAATTCGAGAACTGAGTTTTCAATTATACCTAAGTATATGAATACATTGAAAGATATTTAAATCCACGGAAGGAGGTCAATACCATTGGACGCAAAGTGACTTTGAGAAAGGGAGCCCGTGAGAGAGTGGCAGTGCCCGGCAACAGCAGCTGGCAGATAACATTTGGGTGTGGCAGATAACATATTGCGCCGTTTATTGTTCTACATAGCCGCAACTAAAATTATGAATACACAGATTGACCACGATTAGAGGTAGCTACAACCTGGTAAATTTTGGGCAGGACAGAACCTGTACAGAAAGTAGAAGGAGTCAAACATTTTCCGAGCGGAATTTGCCGGGCAGATAACTGGCAGATAACAACCCACCCATATGGACGGTAAACCGCTAATGTAATCCTCAAGTTGTCAACGCGACGACTTGAGTGGTACTCCACTGTTTCAGAACCAGCGTTCCGAAGGCGTCGAAGGCAACTCGTGTATCTGAGACAGATTGGACGCACGTCAACCTGCTATTTCGAAGCTTCACGTATGCGTAACAACAATTTCACAAGACAAAATTTTCCTTCATACATCATACGTGCACAAGTAGTACAGATAAGAGAAACAACCAACGGGTCAGAAAAAATCGTACAAGGATTGGGGAATTTGGTGAATTGGATTGGGGGGTTGAACGTTAAATAGTGATATCGATGACGAACGGTGAATTGTGATGATGGGTTATGCGGCGTTGGCTGGCTGGCGGACGAGATTGGATTGGTTGGTATGAAGTAAGATGAAAATGAAACTGAGAATGAAATGAGAACAAGAGAGATTGGGTGATATATACATTCTAATTTGGATTCGGGTTCGGATAGCGGGAAGGCGAGGATAAAATGGTCTATTCCTACACACAAAGATTCAAGGGAAATTCAAGATATAAAACCAAAAAGAAGAGGATATGAACAGGAATAAAAAAAGAAACGAAAAGGAAACAGGGAAAACGAAAAAGAGTCCCGCACCGCGACGACCGTTCGTTCGTCCTCATTGCTTCGAGTTGGCAGGCGGCACGAACAACGCATTCAGATGCTCGACGTCCAACGCCTCCGCCGCCGTCGCCATTGCCGTGTATGGTGTATGTCGCATGTCGTGGTGTACGTCGTGTATAATTGCTCAAAGGGAAAGAACATCCATCCAGTCCGTCGTATCGGTGTCGGTCGGATTCACTTGGTCGAAGAAAAAAAAAATCGTTGTGTCGGATTTGCTGGGTAGAAAAAAACCGTGTCGGATCCGGTTGGTCGAAGACAAAAATATGATTCCAGATCCATATCAACCCCCATCTCTATCTCCATCCCACCTCCTCTCGCCTGACCACCACCACCCTTTTCTTCTTCTTCCGCTTTCGCTTCCATCACCACCTTCATCCTCCTCACGCACGCTAAACGACACGGTCATCTCATCCTCCTCTCTCTTCATCTCCATACCACTCCGTCTCGCGCCATACGACCCAATACCATACCCCGGACTATACCCCACACTCCCCGTACTCGAATACGACGACCTCAGCGCATGTCCATACGCGTACCCAGCAGCCGAAGCTCCATACACACCAGCACCATTGTTAGCCTGGAACGCATCATGGAGGTGGTGGACACCCTTAGCATCCGCTTGAACCGGATGCTGCTGCTCCAACCGCACCCTCGACGTCGGCCGAACACTAACAACTCTCATCCCCTCCTCCTCTACATCGCCCTCCTCCATCAACTTCAATGTCCTGCTCTTGTCGGCGTCGGAGACGATGAAGACCACCACGGTGAGAATCATGCATCATCGGCCCAGACGCAGACGGGTTAGGCACAGACGACGAAATAGGTTGGAGCGCATACGTCCTCGCACCCATACCCTGTTGCTGCTGCTGCGCCGGATACCGCCCCCACCCCACGGATCCATACCCCAACACATGCTGCGACGGTAGCAGATGCCCATACCATTCTCACCCGCACCCTCAACCCCCTCCGTATCCGGATCCCAAACTTTCAGTAACCTCCCCCCCCACTCAAAACGTTGTTCACTCGCTGTGGTCCTCCAGGAGAGACGTGGGGTCGTTCTCTATGAAGGAAAAAATAACGGCGGCTTCGAGCAGTTGGACTTATTGGCCCTTCGAGAGGGCGAATTTGGGAGCTTCACGCCATTGACGGGTGTGTTCCCATCTGTATTTGTTTAAATAGTTTAGGTGGCGGTAGATCTGAAACAAAATTTAATGTTAGTTGGTTTTTTTGGAAGGGGCGAAAAAGAAGAAAATCGAAGCGAAAAAAAAAAGAAAGAAATCCCAAAGCCTATAGATAAAGAGAGAAATAGTAATCTCGAACCAACCTTTTACAACACTTATACTCAACCCCCTCTTCTACATTTTGCCTCCAAAAATCGGAATCGGATTCGTAACGCTCTCTCCACCTTTCCCACGAGCCGCGTTTCGGTCTTGACCCTCCTCCATCGACCCCGTAGAACCACCCGAACCCGATGACCGCCCCGAGTGGGACGGATCTACCCTCGAGATTGAGGCGAACGTAGATCCACCCGGCGCTGATCTAGAAATAATGACGCTTTCCAGTTCCATTAACACCTGCAATGCCAGGTTTAGGCGCCAAAGTGGTGTACCCCCCATGCGAATGCAAATGGTCCGTGTACATATCCAAGAGGGTATGCATGGGCCAGAGAGTGCGAATGGCCATGGCCATGAGGCGGAGATGAAGGCGGAGACGCAGCCATATCAGACGCAGATGTGGGCAGAGAGAGCGTAGCGAGGGAAAACGCGGCAATCGATGTTGGTGTGGTCCCGAGTCTGTGGAGAACGTGATGATTAATGGAACGAGGATATAAGATAAAATAGAGATAAAAAATAAAAAACGGCCAAGTAAATCACAAACGGATTTGGTAACGAGGAATCAGACAGAATGAACGATCGAAAATCAAACGAATGACAAAAAGCCAAACATTGTTGGGGGGAAAGATGGAAACAAAGGCGAACGAATAGAAACAAGAAGAACAAGAGCAGAACGCAAGATATTCTTGAATGGCGACGGAAAAACAAGCAAGGAAATAGAGGACAAAACAGGGAACGGCAATCTGAAAGAAAACAAAGACTAGGAATAGGAACGGAAATCCAATATACATACAACAGCACACCAAAAAAAGGAGAAAGGGTAAGAAAGCAAGCAAAGAAATGAAACAGAAATGTACATCGGATTCACAGCTGCCTCTCTGGCATCGTTAAGCCTCCTCCTCGTCTTCCCCATGGAACTGCGCCGAAGATGATGCTTGCCCACAGATGAAGGCCCTACACTGGTAAGTAGAATTGACCCTGTGTTCGCGGTGGTGATAAACGTGGAACAGGCTGCGCCCAACGACTGCGCCACACCAGAACCAGGTGTGGTTTGGGAGAGCCGGGATGAGGAGGGTGCCACCGTCGGCAGCCGCGAGGCTCAGCGAGAGCAGGCTCGTGATTGCGTCGTATAGCTATAATGTCATTTTGTTAGCAAGAATGCAAATTGAGAGTAAGGTGATGTGCTGTGCAGGTTGGTTGGGTGCAATGCAGAAATTCGGAACACGGATATGAAGGCCGCGAGGGTCCAATACCCAAGGAAGGAAGGATACCAATACAAGTCGAAGGTGTAGGGTTTGTAATTACAATGCGAATGGACGAAGAAGAACAAGCGGTTCACCGTAGCGTAGTAGGAATCTGGGTAAAAGTAGGAGGGAGACGTACCGTGAGAGGTGGAGGCCACACAGGAGGCGGGGACTCCTCGGGATGGTGCTGGCTTCCAAGGAGGTTGATTTACGACCCAAAGACATCACATCTTACCCCTAAGAGATTGGGAACGGCTGTTGGCGCTCGAGGAACGAGGTCTAGTGCGCTTGAAGCAAAAGCTATGGACGCAGCTCAGGGCAGGCGAACCAGAGAAACGTGGCAAGTAATCGCCCAAGAAAGAATTAACTTACTAATGGGGGCCCGAACAAATAAAGCCAAATTTTCCCCTGCTTGACACATCCATGGGAGTGGCAGCAACGGCCATGCAACGGCTCGGAGACTGGAGAGTTCACCCCTCCGAAGAGATTCCGTGGTGTGCATCGGCTAGTGATACTGAAAAATTGGCTCCAAACGCTTACACATTGACCTGTTGCCAAAATCAATGGCACCTCCTTTTCCGCATTCATCAGAATCTTAGCGTCGAGATTGAATCGTTTTCATTTTACTAACCCAGTTGACTAGTAGGTCGATTTCTCGGATCTTGTCGTTGAGATAAAAATTCCATCTTGATGACGTCTTCGGCTCCAAGGCTTGTACGGTGATGGCTGATATCCGAAAGGAAACCTCTCTTGGATAATATCGCTTACCCAAGAGGACTGTTAAACTTGAATGCTCTTCCATAAGCCATCAGATGCCGATTGGACGCGTGGAATCTCTCTGATGGCGCCTCGAAAATAATCGGCGACATCAAGGATGTGTTGACTACAATTTGATGAGTAGGAGCTAGGTTCGGCTTCTTTTTCATCTTTGGGAAACCACTCCATGTTTCACTGTCAACGCTGATAAGTAGATCGGTTACACTGGACCGGT
>Ga0307517_10011600_pt1 | contig 12198 bp, 6 predicted proteins | sample 23_EM_MG_FD_194515 | JGI IMG/M metagenome (GOLD analysis project Ga0307517, IMG submission 194515) | Populus trichocarpa ectomycorrhiza microbial communities from riparian zone in the Pacific Northwest, United States - 23_EM | ecosystem: Host-associated > Plants > Roots > Unclassified | place...
ATAACAAGAGTTGCTTTACTAGAAGCTATGGTTAAAGAGAGAGATCAAGAGGTAGAGTCATTGAAAATGAAATGTATTTAGCTCAATGCAAGTGGCAAACATAATGGGAAATGGGCCTTCTTTACAGATAGAGCTGCAGCAGAGAAAGCTAATTTTGCCTCAGGTGGAGTTTTCACCTGACCATTCAGATGAAACTCCGTTGAGTTCTGAGAAGAAAACCATTGCTTGTGGGAAACGTTCTAGGCAAGAAGTGGGATCAGATTCTGTACAGGATATAGATATTGCTGAAGCAATAGCCAGAGAACCAGAAAGATCCAAGAGCACCATCGCCCTGCAAATTAAATGCACAGCAGAAGTTGAGAATTCTGATTTCAAGTCTAACAAAGACGGTGAAGATTGAAAGGGATTAATAATAGTAAAATATACATTTGTTTTTATTCTTTTTACAATATGCTTTTTAATGTATTCTCAGCCTATGAGAGCTTATTGAAAGTTATTCTTATGAGTTTGACATATTTAGACTTTGTGAATTAATTAATAAAAAATAAAAATTTATGTATTTCATGTTTCGGACCTTACTTCTTGTAATAGGTTTTTCACTGAATTTTAATTTCAGAATGTAAATGTGGGCTGGATAAAAGTTAAAGTACACATATCAAGCTTTTCAAAAAGATATTAATTATCAGCAGAAATCTGAATTCATTTGAACCTCTAATCAGACCTATAAAATTAGGCTGAAATCCTCTTGGCGACAGGATTTTCTACTTTCACACTACAGAGTCAAACGAGCATGTCTTGAGCCTCAAACATTGAAATCCTATGATTCAAAAGCTCAAAAGCATCTACACATGCAGGAACACAACTTTTATGAAGGATTTCAGGTCAGATAAGATCATTTTGAAGGTGAAAATTCAGATACAATCTGAAGGACGAGATTGGTTTCATGATCTGATGAGAAAACTAACAGTTTCGAGCATCGCATTATGGCTGAGAGTCTGACATAGAAACAATGAGTTTTAGGATCCAAAAAAGATGCAAATCAAACTTCTAACATGCCATGAATGAAAGAATATAGTTAGGATGGTTGGATATTGCAATAAAGCAAGTCAAAAACAAAGTCTAAGTTGCAGCAGAGTTAGAATTACAACAGAATTATGACAACAGCAGAGTCCGTTTTCAACACAAATTATGACGGATTTAACCAACCTTAAGGACCAAATAAAGAAATAAGGAGTTAAGTAGCATAAAAACTTCTAATTACTCTAAGAATTCTAAAGAAATTTGGCAGCTAAATAAGAGAATAAATAAAATAGAACACAACTAAAACAGGAGCTCTACAACATTCTTTTCTTCTCTGTTTTTGTCAATTTTTCAACAATTATGAACTAATTTCTAATTTCACTTCAGGAGGAATACACACCATCTCCATTAGCAAGTTGTGAGAAGTAATGTTATCATTGTAATTCTTTCAGATTCAAGTATTTATTTTTTTTCTTGTTCAGAATTATGCTATTGATTGTTAATCAAGCTTATTGAATTGTTTTGAGATGGTATGTATGCTTTCTAGTTTTTTTCAATCTGTAATTATTGTTAGGGTCTAGGATAGGAAGCAAAAAAATTAATTTGATTGCTGTAACTCTCATCTTGATTCATTAGAGAAGAATAAACTATGTTAAATTATCAAGTTTTTGAATGTTTGCTTAGAATAAATGCACATACTTAACTCCTAAGACTACCGTCGAGTGAATGAGAATTGCTTTCAATGTTAAATCCGCTTGATGGTAAGAAATTGATTACAGAGCTTCGTGTAATTAATTTTTTCATAATCTCATTGATTTCCCTCAGCTTTAAGAGATATTGAATTTATTTGCTTGGCGTAAAATAATATTTATTTTATTTTTATGATCAACAGATTTATAGGAATGGATGTGTGGACCCTTGAACTGAATTAACAACATGTTAATTTATTATTTTTATTTTCAAAAATTTGTTTCTTTAATTTTTTATTCAAATCCCCTTTTCTTTTTTATTTTAGTATATTGTAGAAAGATTAAACAAAATTTGTTTTAGGTTCGACCTGGTTTTCACTACCATACTATGAATTTATTTTATTTGTGATAGTTAAGTCAGAATTATATTTTACAGGTTCTGACGACTAGCCAGGGCTTATGCCAAGTTAACTGTGCTGAAGATGTTACATGTGCTCATTGAACTTGGTTTTGGTGTAGATTTGCTTGATCTAAAAAGCCCCAAGAAAAAAATGTTTATGCTCTATACAAAAGACTTATCCTAAAGAGAATGGTTAAAAAATCATCTTAACTTAAAAATTAATTTAAACTACTAGCAGTAAAGTTTTAATAAAAATGATTTCATATTACTTTTTAATGTGTCTTTTTAAATGAAAATCTTTTAAACTTGAAATTTGCATATGTATTCTGCACCATTATCATACTTAGTTTTATTAATTTAATTAGGTAAATAAAATTGTGAAATTTAAACTTCTGATCGTTTAGTTACGATATTATATCAATAAAAAAACCATTAAAAATATAAAAATTTAAATTATTATATGAAGTTATAACAAGGAGTAACACCAATCCACTCTCTTAACCAACTTTTTTGTGGATTGACTTGACTATGTAAAACAACTAAGACAGTAGTTCATATTAGAAGAAATCACAAATCACTGGACAATCTCCATGGTCATCTGTATATGGCACTGAGATGGACCTATTAATGTTGTTGAAGTTGGGCTGTTGAAGCCCTTTTACATGTGGTTTATGTATTTGGCTGTTAATCCTGTAGTAAGTCAGGTATGATGGGTGCCAATCAACTAATTAATTAAATTTACATGCTGGTGAAAACAGATCCCACTCGGAGGGTTCCTCCCATGAGCACTTGGTGTAGGACAGTCAAGGTATAATGGATTAAGGTTTTTTGTGTTTTTTTACGCTCATTAGATTCCGGGTTACACACAGTGATCAGCCTCTCTTCCTTAAAGCTCCTCCTTTGCTAGTGTAATCGAATTGAAACTTTAGTACACTTGATAACCACAAAATTTTATCATCTAAGCTAGCCAGCACCGACCGGAAATGCGATCAATTTGGTAGAAGTTTTTCCATGATTTTCTCCTTGTTTCAAAATGGTGACTTGTAAAAACAACAGCATTTTGTTTTTTTTTACCTTTGTGTCGATATAAATGGGTTTTATTAGATTATCGGGTATATCTTGAACGGAGTTAACCGTGTCAAAAACAAGCTAGAAATGCCTATTGTACTCTGCATAAGACTAATTAATGGACTAGCTGTTCAACTAGTTACCATGATCAATCTAACAGTCTACATAATTTGTGAGGGCATAAACATATAATCACAAGGCAGCATGGGAGAAAGGGAGCTGCATTCTTATTTTGAGGAGTAATCATTACGAAGATTTTACAAAACGAAGTGTGCGTGCGCGCGCGCGCGCGTGTTGTTGAAGAATCATCGATCTTTGTACAGTTCCAAAGTTAACATTCTCTCATAGAAAAAGTGTTAGGACCCATGTGAATTTTACATCAATGTCACAGTGCAGTACAAAGCATGAATTACAAAAGAAGCTGTGAAAGAAGAAGAAGAAGAAAGGAATTAAAGTAGCCAAAAACTTCAATTCTCTAACCCCTGAAGAATCCAGCTCCTTTATTCTTCTCAATGTATCCTGCCTTTTGGCCTCTCCTACGTTTTTATATATGTATATATTAATTTATTTCACCAAGGCTCAATGATTGCAGCCTTACTTTCCCATTTCTTTATTTTTCAAGGGATAAGAGAAGATCCATCATGAAGTGCAAAATGGGGAAGTAGTTGTTGAGGAGGGTTAGGGTTTGTTGATCTATTTTGTCCACTTTGGTCAAAGGATATAAAGGAAGGATTATAGTACTCGACAAGAGTGGTACTGTTCTTAAGGTTAGAGCCCTCATGTCCACTACTTTGTACCTTCAATTTTGAAGGAACTGGAACAGAATCCTTGATGAGTGAACCACATTGTCTAGGTTGTGTTTGGTAGAAAACTTTTGAAACAACAAGCTCTCCATCTTTCTCTTCTTCATTGTTTCCAAGATGGTATTGATGCATTACCCAATTTGTTTTCTCTGGCTTCCTTTGCTTCCCATAGTTGGTGTAAAGCACTAGTATCTTCTTATACCCTTTCACTTTTCCAACAACAACAACTGGCCTAGTCTTGCCTGTTTTGTGCCATCTAGTCTCACCACCTTCTGTGTCTGTGTGTACCTTTCTCCTCTTTCTTGTTCCAGTTGTGTATGCCTTTGATGGTCGATGGAAGAAGTGGCGAATTAGCCCATCTTTGCTCACTCCTGCATGGTGATCACAGTAGGCCAACAGGTCTTAATTCATACAACGTTAATACATGTTAAAAAAAGAAAGATTTTCATAAGCATGCATGAGGGAAAAGTCATTTTTGGGCCTAATAAGCTATAATATTACCATCATTGGAAAGCTAATCCTTCTAGCTAGGAATTATATATCTTTTATGTCTAGGGTTGGTTGGGGGGTTTCTTCATGTCTAAAAGCAAATGCTAACAAATATACAAACGTTAGGTGGTGGGTTTCTTCTAGGATCTAATGGCAAATGCTATACCATAAAGTTTTTGGTTGGTGCTTCAAAGGAGAAGAGTAGGTGAAAGAAGGCATGGTGATCCTCATTGAATCTAAGATCACGAAGAATTTATTATCTTCAAATATGGCAACCTCTACATTGTTTTTCCCTAACAGCATTGTGGGTTAGTTTCTCAAACAACGCAAGGCCTCATGATAAATGGCCTCTTAAGTTGCATGCAAACACTCAAGAGCATGTAAATCAAATTGGATGGTATTATGAACTAGCTAAAAACTGTTGTATTAGTATCCCTGGAATGTCACCTGGTAACTTTTCTGGGTGTGTATAGCAAATCCCATTCTCTCCATCAATTGTAGGGATGAACTCATCAATCAGAGGGTGAACCTTACACGTATCAGACTTCACCTTCCCCTCCAAATGCTCAAGCAGCTCTAGATCAGTCGGGTCAAACTTCACTCCGGCTGGTAGCCCAGGCAAGTCATGAATTCTTGCCTATGCAAACATTATATCATAAACTATTATAGTTAAGGTATTCCAAGCACACAAGTACTATACATGAAGCAAAAAAGGAAAAAGAAAAACCTGGTCTTGGCATTTCATTTGGTGCCCACATGAAGGGCAACTCCTGATCAAACATTCTTTGTGTCTTTGAGCAATAACACTTGCGTTACAAGGTGGAGGTGAGCTTCTTTCAATTGTTTGCACATCGTTGCAGTCATTGCACCAAGTCATTTCCTTAGGTTTCCTCTTATGCCCACATATTCCACAACAGAAAGAAAGACCTCTCCTTGCTAGCCCTCTCCCTCCACTACTGCTACTCCAAAATAAACAAAGACCATGAATGATGTGAGAGAGAGAGACAAAGGGCTTAAAAGAAAAGAAGGGAAAAAGCAATTTGTCTCTTCTAAAGCATGTATTGTCTCTCTTCAAGACATGGTACTTAATCTTTAGGGTAGGGAAGGAATTAAATTCTCCTCCACTTTTGCATGAGAGAACACATGCACATTGCACGCTACCCCCTCTCCCCTCCTTGTCCTTAATTTCTCAAGAGAGACAAAGCTACACCTAAAAAATCCAAATATAGTGTAATTTCTAAAAATGTAGTAGTAATTTGTTGCAAAGAAAGGGAAAAATTTAGGGTTGCTTGGATCTTAAGTTTGGTTGTGTGAGCTCATGGAAATTAATGGGATGCGTATGAAAACTTGTAGGACAATAAATGTAGTTTTAGGGTCTTTTTTACTCTCTTTCTAAAGGCACCATTGTTTTCTTGAAACAAGTTTAAGGATTAATAAAAATTAAAAAAGAAACAAAATCAAAGATTAATCATGGCTAGTTAGGGTTGAGTGGAGATGGGGCAATCTGATTTGTGAGTGCCATTTCACCACCTCTTGGAGAGGGAGAGATTTCAGCTCCAATGTCGACCTAGAGTGTGCACAAAGCTAATATATATACATATAAACTCCTTAAATATTGAAAAAATGAAGACGAAAAGAGATAAAATGGAGTAATAATTAATACATATATTAACAGTCAATATTATCCAACCAAATATAATTATATTTCTTCACGTAGACTTCTCATGTAAAGCAAGAAACCTATCTATCACAGTAAACTGACAACCTCCCTCTCAGCTTCCATGGTTTTATTTAGCCCTTACCTACATGTGCACGATTCAAGAACAGTGCTCCATGTTTGCCACTGCCCCTTCTTCCTGAAAAAGAAAATCAAAATGGGGTGTGTGTGTGTGTGGCTGAAATAAGTTGCCCAAATCTAAAGAAGGTTGAATTAAAAAAATCAAAAAAAAAATTAACAAGTTAAAAGTTGAAAGCTGAGTTGTAAAAAAATCAAGTCCAGGTTAATTGGGTCATCAATACAGGTCTTTTACTTAGATTAAATAGGTTTTTTTATTTTTTTAATTAATCTGTATTGATTTAGATTTTAAATTTTTAATAGGTTTGCTTTGTTAGCATACATGAATGAGTTTTTTTTTTATTTTAATGGTATGCACAAAACAAAAGGGGGTGATATATATATATATGTGTGTGTGTGTGTGTGTGTGGAATTTAATTAAATACCACCTTTATCAATATTTCATAAGAAGATAATATTTAAAACAAGAATTGATTCCTTGAAAATGTATGGTTTTTTTTTCACGAGCCAAATATATATATACAATTCTTTTTGTAATCATATATAAATATTTATAACTTCGAATCAATATATATATATTAATTAATAATTTCCAAAAGAAACTATATAACTATGTAATTACTACATCCCTCGTTGAAAAATACATCATATATATTAAAAAAGAAAAAAAAATCTAGCTGTATATCCATTCACTAATATATTTCCCCTTAATTGATTTGAAGAACAAAACGTGCATGTATCACGAGCTTGAGAGGTCATGGGAATTTGAGGACCCTTTACGATAGTTTTTATTCTCTTTTAGCAATATTCATTGATTTTTTTTTATTTTTTTATTTTTTTTTGTGGGGGTTAAAAGGCAACACCTACCTTCATTATCTGGGAAAAGGAAACAAAGCATAAATACCATCGTACTGATATATCATTGTCATGAGTGGGAAATATAATAAAGTAAAAGAGAGGTGCACAAGTAGTAAGAATCCAGCAATATATATTTAATTTCTCCTTTGAATATACTTAGTCCAAGTATCAAGGAATTGTGCTGCCCCACTCCGACCCACACTCTCTTTGTTAGTTTTATCTTATTTAAATTGATCGAGTTTTTCTTAAAATGATGGGTTTTTATTTAGTTTAACGTTGAATCTTGAACTTCCCTTCTAATTATCAGCATTCAAATCTTAAGTCAGTTTAAGAAATATAACTTTTTTATGAATCTTTTTCATATTTTATCGAATTAGAAGAACATATTAATTAATCTTAATCCATAAAAGCCGGTCCAAGATGGATGTTAGGGCCGTTTGTTTTTGTGGCTAGCCATGTTTTTTAAAAAATATATATTTTCAAGTAAAAATTATTTTAAAAAATAATTTTAAATAATACAATCATGTAAGCGATCAAAAGAAAAAATATTATCTATATTTTATTTGAAAATTAAAAAACCATATTTGTTAATCTAGTTGTATTCGGATGTGAAAAGGGGAAAAATTATAGGTTTTCTCCCATTAAATTGAGAAATGTTCTACTTTTGGCTTTATAGTTAAGACAAGACTTTCAATGTTAGTCCTATAGTTTTTAAAACTTCCAATATTATGCTTTATGCTTATATAGCTAATATAATTTAACAAAAAACCTATTTTTTAGTTTTATTATTATTAATTATTATTATTATTATTATGAATTTACATTCTTAAGATCTTTATGAGATATTAATTATCACATGTACGAGGGTCTGAAAAGGATAAAAACAACGAGAAAATAAGAAATAATTTTTAAAAAAAAATGAAAAAAAGTGAGCCCTCTATTACTTCTTTTTAATTATTTAACAGCTAGGGATGATCTTAAAAGTTTTTCAAAACTATAGTTGTAAAATGAACATTCATCATACTATGAAAAGTAGAAGTGCAGAAACATAGATTATATAAAAGTTATTAAACCTAATTCACTGGGCGATTTAATATAAGGCTCGTAGAGTTTGAAAAAAAATATCAAAACCACATTATTTAAAAAAAATTAAAAAATCAAAGAGTTTTTAACAAATTATAAGTTAACCAGGATTTTTTATTAGTTTGAGTTAAGTCTCGTATTATCAATCTATTAGGTTAATTCGGTTTCGTATCAATGGTTTATAACCAAAAAATATTATGTTGGGTTAGCTAGCTAGAACTATTCAAAGCCCAAAACAAATAAATGGCCTAAATAAATAAGAATGAAAACAAACTAAGATTCAACCAAAAAAAAAAAAGGTTAGAGTCCTCGTGCAGTCCAAACACAAACTTTTGTTTTTGTGTCTTGTCATTTTCCTCAGAAACACATACATCGTCCTCAGTCCTTCACTCCCGTGGTGCTTCTTGCTTTTACGGAGAAAAGGACCCAATTCTACTGAAAGAGGGACGGCCGAGGAAGACAAGCACCTACATGCACCTATCTCCATTAAATTAGCTAAAAGCTGTCTCTTGCTACTTGGAACCTTTCCAGGTGATTTCACCAGGCACTGCTTGCAGACATGGCACTAGAGATCCCTCAAGATTGACCTAGTTAGCAAGTAAAATGATATGGTATTATAGAACCTCGGCTCCAGATTTGATTAAAGAAAAAAATTACTGAATTGTTGAGTAATTAAAAGTTTATATAGTTAACTTCATGTAAACTAACCCAACCTTATATTAATAAAAAATAAATCAAAATCGAATCCAGACAAAACGATTGGATCCACTTAAAAATTATAGAATTGCATGACAGCTGTTACTAATGGAAAGAAAAGTGACAGCTCTCATGTTTTTCGTGTTACAGTTACCTAACCAAAGTGGATAGTGGATAACTCCGGTGAAAGTAGCAGTGCGAGATGATAGAAATAGTTACAATCTATCTGCTATATCTAAATATGTGGTCTTAATACAGCTACTACTTTTCAAGGGCGGCATGCGGCAATCTACCTCAGGTCATTACATCAATCGTTTTCCCTTCGCCCCCATGAAATCAAACACATCTTGAGGCAATTCACTAGAAGAAGTGCTATCTAGCTACTTCAATCATGTCTAAACTCAAAATTCTTAAACTATCCTTGCTTGATCGGAGACGACTTCATAGTAAAAACGAGAGAGCTTCCCGTCACTCTTGTTGGCTTTAGGCTTGTTTCCCATGCCGGCGTCCTGCAGCATTTTCACCACCCTTCGCATTGAGGGCCGGTCGATGGGAAGTGAGCTTGTGCAACGCAGACCGACATCGAGAAACTCGGAGATTTCATCCTTGTAACGTGAATCGAGCTTGGGGTCAATTACAAGATCCATGCCATTCTGGTCTACTAAGGTTGTGCAGACCCATTTGACCAAGTCTTTCTCTCCGAATTCTGGATCTATGGGGAGTCTGCCTGTTACCAGCTCTAATATGACCACCCCAAAACTGTAGATGTCGCTCTTTTCATTCACTCTAACAGTATATGCATATTCTGCACCAAGGCAAGTTCAAACTAATTCAATTACAGTAATGATTTGGAGCTTAAACGAGTAGATATAGCGAGCAAAAACAAAGCTTAAATCGATCAAACTGTAACAATCCAATAGACAGAAGTGAAATACCTGGTGCAATGTAACCACAGGAGCCTGCAATAACAGACATGGATTCAGTCCCCTTGTTAACTCCTTGAAACACCTTAGCAACCCCGAAATCCGCAACTCTAGCACCAAATTCTGCGTCTAACAGTATGTTGTTTGATTTTACATCCCGGTGAACTATCGGAGGAACACAATCGTGATGCAAATAAGATAAGCCCTCAGCTGCATCCAAAGCTATCTTATACCTTGTAGGCCAATCCAACAAGCCTCCCTTGCTACTATGCAACAAATCCCCCAAGCTCCCATTTGGCATATATTCATAAACCAGAAGCTTGCAATCTCCAGCATTGCAACAACACCACAATCTCACAATGTTTTTGTGCCTGATGTTTCCCAAAGTTTCAACTTCTGCTTCAAATTCATCTTTGATGGAACTGCGACTTGTATCCTTTTTCTTGCTCTCTCCACTTATTTTCTTCACTGCTACAGTCTCACCATTGCTGAGCACAGCTTTGTAGACTTTCCCAGAACCTCCACTTCCAATCACATTATCTTCTTTAAGATAATCAAGGATCTCAAATTCACTGAAACCAATCTTATGGAAGGATCTCCACTTCGATGCAATAACAACTGTCTTTGCTTTCTTGAGATTCTGGTACTTGAAGTAGAACCAAACAACACCAACAACAAACACTATACCAGCAAGTATAAAAATCGACCGAAGAATCCACAAGTAACTCTGCTTCTTCGGATCACCCTCCTGTGGACAAAGATCCTCCAAGTCACCACACAAACCTGGATTTCCCACAAAGCTACTCCGATACATCTCTTTAGCATAAAGTGGAGGGAGCGCCCCGGAGAGCATATTGTTCGACAAGTTCAACAAATTGAGCTTCAAATCGTCCAATTGTATCGGAATCTTCCCCGAGAAGTGATTCCCAGAAAGATCAAGATAATTAAGCACTTGCAAGCTCCCTATCTCATTTGGGATTGAACCCGATAACCTATTATTCGCCAAACGAAGCTCATTCAAGCTCTTCCAACCCTGAATTCCGGATGGAATCCCACCAGACAATTCATTGTCATCAAGCACAAGCGTACTCAAGTTACTCAAATTAACCAAACTCCCTGGAATTGGACCCGTAAACAAGTTATCACTAGCCGAAAACTCAATCAGCTTGTCTAAAAAACCAATCTCCGCAGGTAAATTACCCGAAAACTGATTTTTTGAAATCTTCAAAACAGAGAGATTATAAGCAGAGGCAATCCTATTAGAAACTTTCCCAGAAAATGAATTACCTTCAAGCTCAAACAAGTAAACTCGTGGTAGCCCCCAGAATTCCCCAGGAACAATGCCATTGAACCTATTATTCCTTAACCGAACCCGGCCTAAACTGTTGCATTTTCCCAGACTTTCTGGGATTTTTCCGGAAAATGAATTGTAAATCAAAATCAAGTCCTCCAACTCACCCTTTGCACACAAGCTCTCTGGTATCGCACCGGAGAATCCGTTGTATGAAACATCTAACCACTTCAATGGTGAGTTAAGCCCGAGCTGACTCGGTAACTCGCCAGTAAATTTATTGTTGAACAATTTGAGATCGTATAAATTTGGTGACTTTGCTATGCTCTCAGGCAAAGTCCCTTCAAATCTGTTCTCAAACAAGTGCAGCGACTCGAGCTCCAACTGAGTCAACTCATTCGGGATTGTCCCAGTGAACTCATTCGTTGAGACATCAAATCTTCTTAGCAGGGTCAAGTTCGAAAAACCCAGAGGCAATTCACCTGATAAAGTGTTATTATAAAGCTCAATTTGCTCAACGCTCTTCAGCCAAGTGAGTGAACTCGGTATCGACCCAGTAAGTCGATTCAGTGACAAATCAAGATTAGTCAACCGAGATAGCTTGCCTAAACTCTCGGGAATCGAACCCACGAGATTACAACCAGCAAGCCAGAGCTCTACCAGGTTAGTCAGGTTACTGAGCTGACTCGGTATCTGACCCGGGGCAAAGGGGTTATAACTCAGTAGAAGATACTGGAGTGTGGAAATGTTACCAAGCACACTGGGTACTGTCCCGGTTAGCAAGTTCTCAGCAAGTGAAATCCACTCCAGCTTCTGGAACTCACCGAACTTCGCCGGAATACTGCCGGAAAAATTGTTCGACGCCAAATTGAGTTCCTTGAGGTTTTTCAACTCGGACAGTGACTCGGGAAGGGACCCCACCAGAAGATTTTCACTCAAGTTAAGGGCCTCGAGACTCTGACACGCGGCAATGTCAGAGGTGAGAGACGAGTTGATGGAATTGTTCAGCAGATTAACCGACGTCAGATTGGTCAGGCGGCAAAGGAAGTAAGGGAAGGGTCCCATGAGCCCCAAGTTAGAAAG
>Ga0307517_10011601_pt1 | contig 12197 bp, 13 predicted proteins | sample 23_EM_MG_FD_194515 | JGI IMG/M metagenome (GOLD analysis project Ga0307517, IMG submission 194515) | Populus trichocarpa ectomycorrhiza microbial communities from riparian zone in the Pacific Northwest, United States - 23_EM | ecosystem: Host-associated > Plants > Roots > Unclassified | place...
TTAAATTCGGAAAATTTTTCGTCCGTAATTCAGTCGGTAAATACCGACGGAAACTTTCCGTCGGTATTTACCGACTGAATTACGGACGGAAAAGTTTTCGTCGGTTTTTACCGACTGAATTACAGACGGAAAGTGGCCGTCGGTAATTTCGACCTCAAAATACCGACAGAAAATATTCTGTCGGTAAATTCGTTGGTATTTAGCGAATTTCTGGTAGTGTTGGGTTTCTTCAATCAAGTTTCTAATTGCCCATTAAACTTTATTATTTATGCAATTAAGTCCCTGATTTGACCAAATTAACTCTTAAAAATTGCAATTCGACCCCTAGACTTTAATTTCTTCCAATTAAAGCCTAAATTGATTTCAAAATCAATTTTTCTTGCAATTAAGCCCTCAATAAATTCAATTAAACCTTGAAAAATTCTAATTGAGTCCTTAAACATCCAGTTTTGAATTTCTCTCCACAAATTAAATTTTCTTTGCCAATAGGGCCTTTATTGGTCGAAAACACACTGTCAAATTTTTCAACCTTGTATATTTGATCCTTATTATTATAGAATGTACTTATATAGGAAATACTGTATAGGAAATATTGTCTACATACTCTTGTGTGGTAACCTCCACCATTGCTATTGTATATTGCCCTACACATATATATAGAAAGGGTTAGCTAACCATTAGGTTAGGCCTCCCAATTATTCTCAACTTGATATCAGAGCCTGCTACCGTCAGAACTCTTTTCTCCCTTCCTCCCTTTGCAGCCGACCCTCTCTTTACTTTCTCTACATGGATTCTACTGCTGCTGTCAACTTCTCCCTCTCCACCGGTGGTGCAGCATAGCCGACCAGCCATCACTAAGCTGCTGCCGCTGGTGCCTTTTCTCCCCCACACCAGCCTCCATTGCAGAGCTTGTCTCTGATTCCTCCTCCCAAGTCCCTGTCGTTCCTTTATCTCTCATGGGAACCCACACTACAGCTATTGTTCCTTTAGCAAACACTCACCAAGTTGTTTCGCTAAAACTTACGAACACAAATTATCTCTATTGGAGAATGCAGATGAAGCCCTATCTCCTTGGTCAAGGTGTTTTTCACTTCGTTGATGGCTCAGTGTCGTGTCCTCCATCTTATATTTTTGATAGCTCTGCTGGTTCTTCCTCTACCATCAGCCCTTCCTTTCTTCATTGGAAGCAACAGGATCAACTTATTTTGAGTGTTTTACTCTCCTCTCTCTCCGTGGATGTGTTGCATCTCGTGGTCGATTGTTCTACCTCGCATTGTGTTTGGCACACTCTTGAGAAAACATTTGCCACTCCGTCTAATTCTCGCATCATGCAACTTCATGGCTCCTTTCAAGACCTTCGGCAAGGTGACTCATCGGTTAGTCTATACATGCAGCAAGCCAAATCGTTATTTGATGAATTGGCTGCTACTGGTCGCCCCATGTCTTTTGAAGATTTCAATCTTTATGTGTTTCGTGGCCTTCGTGGCGAGTTCAAAGACTTGGTAACGAGTCTCATAACCAAGGTTGAACCGCTATCTTATGCTGATCTTCACAGCCACCTTCTTACCCATGAATTTCTGCACAAGAACTCTTTCCATTCCATGGCTGCCGCTCCCTCTCTGCTGTCTTCTTCTTCTCTGCCGCAGCAGCCACCTCTGCTGCCAACACCACAGTTTTCTGCACACCATGCTATGTCTCATCACAGCCCCAACTTCAGCCGCAGCAGGGGTCGCTCTAGAGGTAATTGGCATCCCCACAGCACCCGTTCCACTCCCTAGAACAGGGGCCAATCTGCTGCAGATTGGCGGCCAAACCACTGGCAGCAGACCAGGTGCAATTCCGGTGCTAGGCAGTGGTCTGGACAACAGTATGTACGCTGCCAATTATGCTCCGGTTTTGGGCACACGGCTCCTCATTGTTCCTAGTTTCGTAGCAGCACTCAGCAGTCCTCTGCTCATCTTACTGTTGTGAATATTTCTGCTGCGACTTGGTTCCCCGACACCGGCACAAATCAACACGTCACACCTGATCTTGGAACTCTGACCGATTCTGCACCCTATCTTAGTAATGATTATTTGCATGTTGGTGACGGTAAGGGCCTTGACATATCCCATATTGGACATACTAAATTACATTCCCCAAAACGCATGTTTACATTATCTAATGTTCTCCGTGTGCCTCACATTACCAAACCATTGTTATCTGTTCAAAACTTTTGTCGTGATAATCATGTTTATTTTGAATTTCACGCTTCTATTTTTTATGTGAAGGATCTCGTCACCAAGGAAGTTCTCCTTTTCGGTCAGAGTCATGATGGTTTTTATGTCCTCTCCGAGTCTTCTGCCACGTTAGTTCCTCAAGCTTTTTGGTCTCCTTGCATCTCCGCGACTGCCGACCTGTGGCATCGTCGTTTGGGTCATCCAACCCCTCGCATTTTCAATTTGTTAGTTTCCGGCAATAAAACCGTATGTACTTCTAGACGTTCTCTTACTCAGTGTCAAGCTTGTCGTTTAGGAAAGTCGTCTTGTTTGTCATTACGACCTACGGGTCACAAAACTTCTACCCCACTTGAATTAATTTTTAGTGATGTTTGGGGTCCTGCCCCTATGTTTTCTTCTGATGGCTTCCGTTATTTTGTTATATTTGTCGATGCACATACCAAACATATATGGTATTATCCGTTTGTTGCGAAATCTGATGTTTTTTCCACTTTTCAATGTTTTCAAACACTTGTTGAGCGTCAGTTTTCCCTTAAAATTAAATCTGTTCAAACTGATTGGGGTGGTGAATATCATAAATTAAATAAATTTTTTCAGACTATTGGTATTCATCATCGGTTAATTTGTCTTCATACTCATGAACAAAATAGCATTGTTAAACGTCGTCATCGTCATATTGTCGAAACTGGCCTCACCCTTTTAGGCCAGTGTAGTGCACCATTGCGATTTTGGAACTATGATTTTGAATCTTTGGTATACCTTATTAATCGCATGCCTACTCTTGTTCTCCAAAATAAATATTTGTTTGAGTGTCTATTTCGTCGCCCTCCTAATTATAACTTCCTACGTATTTTTGGGTGTCTTTGTTTCCCCTTTTTGCGTCCATATCATGCTCACAAATTAGATTTCTGATCTTCTCCTTGTGTGTTATTAGGCTATAGCTCATCCCATCTTGGTTATCGTTGTCTTGATTTAGAATCTGCTTTTTATTTTATGTCTCCCGTCATGTTCGTTTTCATGAAACTGTCTTTCCTTTTGAGAAGTCTGAACAGGTAACATCCTCACCGGTACCTCCCACACCACCTACCTATCTTCCATCCTTGAACCCTCCTTCATGTTTTCTGCCTACTACTCCCCAACCTGCCCCTCCAAATAATCCAATTCTGCCCTCTGTCGCACCCCACCAGACCATCCCTTTCACCATAGCTTCTGCCACCCCTTCATCCCCATCCCACACTGCCATATTGTCACCATATGCTTGTCTTTCCAATGATTATTGTGCAGGAACAAGTTCTCCATCATCAGATGCACATGTTCTCTGGTCTGCTGCAGCAGAGCAGCCAGGTTCTGCTGCCGAACATCCCAACTCTGCCGCAGCCTTCCCTGCTTCTGCAGTACCAACCAATCCATCCACTATGTCTCTAGCTGGTCTGCAGCTTTATGTAGACCTCTCTTCATATCCTCTTCAGCATCTTCCAGTTACAGGTCACACTTCTCCATGTCCAGCAGCTCGTCAACATCCCATGGTCCTCCATCCAAGACAGCGCTGTCCACTCCCCCTACCACAAGCTCTGCTGCCTCCTTCAACCGGGTAGTTTCTCCTCCCTCTCATGAGCCGCTTGTTTTTAATGATGCTAACAGATATGAGGCATAGCATAGTGCTATGCATGAGGAAATTTAGGCCTTGCATGTAAACAGAACTTGGACCTTAGTACCGTTTCACCCCTCCATGAATGTTGTTGGTAGTCAGTGGGTGTACAAGATTAAACGCAGATCTGATGGTAGCATCGAGCGGTATAAAGCACGTCTGGTTGCTAGGGGTTTCACTCAGCAAAAAGGTATTGATTACTCTAAAACCTTTAGTCTTGTCATCAAACAGGCGACCGTCAGATTGGTCTTCTCCATTGTCGTTTCGTGTGGTTGGAAAATTCATCAGCTTAATATCCATAATGCCTTCCTTAACGGTGTTTTTGACGAGGAGATCTACATGAAACAACCTCCAGGTTTTGTTGATTCTGCTCACCCCTCTCATGTGTGTCGGTTACATAAATCTCTATATGGTTTAAAACAGGCTCCGCGGGCTTGGTACACTCGTTTGAATGATTTCCTGTTATCTATTGGTTTCTGTGCATCTAAGGTGGATACCTCATTGTTTATCTTCTCTGTTGGTGCTGATATTTGTTATCTTCTTATCTACGTTGATGATATTCTGTTTACGGGTAGCAACTCTCTTCTGCTCCAATGCCTCATTCAGCTACTGAGCTCAGAATTTAAGCTTTGCAACTTGGGCTCTATTCATTATTTTTTGGGTATTGAGGTTCAGTCTACTAGTATAGGTCTTATGCTCCGCCAGCATAAATAAACACTTGATATCCTCACTCGGGCTAGTATGTTATCTTGCAAACCTGTTGATACTCCTATCTCTACATCCAAAGCTACCATTCTGCCCGATCCATTGTTTTCTGATGCTACACGGTTTTGTCAAATTGTGGGTGCTCTTCAATAACTCACTTTTACGTGCCCGGATATTTGTTTTGTTGTTAACAGAGTCTGTCAGTTTATGCATGCTCCTACAGATTCTCATTAGGCTGCCGTGAAACGCATCCTGCGTTATCTTCGGGGTACGGCATCCCATGGCTTGCATATTACTCGCAGTTCCTCTTTTGCCTTACATGGTTTTACAGATGCAGATTGGGCATGCAATGTTGAGGATAGAAAATCTATGAGTGGTTACCTTGTGTTCTTTGGTCAGACGCCGATTTTATGAAAATCCGGTAAGCAACGCACAGTTGCTCGCTCTTCTACTGAAGCTGAGTACAAAGCCTTAGCTAATGGCACTGCTAAGGTTATCTGGCTTCAGTACTTATTAACAGATCTCCAGATTTCATCTGCTTCTGCTCCTATCATCTGGTGTGACAATCTTGGTGCCACCTATTTGTCTACGAATCCTGTCTTTCATGCTCGCACAAAACATGTTGAGGTCGATTATCATTTTGTCCGAGATAGAGTTGCCAAGAAGGAAATTCAGATTTGTTTTATTTCCTCTCGGGATCAACTTGTTGATGTCTTCACTGAGCCACTTCCTACTTCTTCCTTTACTGCTTTTTGTTTCAAGCTTCGGGTTGATCCTCCACCCTCATCTTGAGAGGGCATATTATAGAATGTACTTATATAGGAAATATTGTATAGGAAATATTGTCTACATACTCTTGTGTGGTAACCTTCATCATTGCTATTGTATATTGCCCTACACATATATATAGAAAAACTTGGCTAACTATTAGGTTAAACTCCCAATTATTCTCAACTCTCATCAACCAATCTTCGGTGATTTTCTGGACGTTCTAGTATACTTTTCTCACTTATATATTTTTTTGTTTTCTTTCAACTTTTTCAAATTTTTTTGTATTTTCTCTTTCCCTTTTTTTTTTTTTATTTTTGTTTATGTCAGGCTCCAAAATAAAAATGGGTAACAACAATCATCATAAGCCATAAGGTTTGTAAATGTAGTGAATGATATAGCCATGAACCTTAAGATTCATATAGATTACTAGATTGATGTCGTGCTACACTACAGGTCTAAATTATTTTTCTAGTAAAATATTTAGGCGTTGCAAGTGTGTTTAAAAAAAATGAAATTCAATAACTCGGTTTATAGTTCCAATCAACTAAATAAGCTGGCTTTATTTGAATCATACTAAAAAAACAAAAAGATGCAACGATAGCAAACAAAATATATATATAAAGTGATCGCCATAACATGGGGAAAAAACCTTATCTAAAAGCAAAAAAATAGATCATCTACCTAGTTGTGTTTAATGAATTTGTTTATTAAAATCACTTTGTAATGCAAATTAACACGGACATAAAATTTATTGAATAAAATAAAAGGAAAAAAAATATTATACAAGGCTGCACATATTAAAATATAATAAAAAAAATTAAATACTTAATCTATATAAAATATAAAAAATATATAAATGAATCATAGTAACCTCTCAAAAATTTAAACACGCCCAATATAATTAAAAAATAATTGCTATTTAAAAAAAGCTAAAAAACCAAAAACAAATAATAGAGAAGAGGTATTAATTAAAGCATAAATTTAAAAATTATTTTAAAAAGATATAGAAAAAAAGAAAGAAAAGAACCGAAATGAAAAAAAAAATACACTATCAACTTGGATTGAAGAGTGAAATTGAAAATAAAAAATCATAAGAATAAGGATCAAATTGAAAACATCAATACATTATAAAAGAATGAACATATAGAATTTCTTAACGTGTTTTTTTACATAAAAAAATCATAAATGTAAATCAAAAAACATATGGACCCATCTAATATAATAAATTACAAACCATTGTATAAATAAATTAAAAAAAAAAGTCATTAACGATAAATAAAAGCATAATTGGAGAAATTGAGAGACAAATGTAGATCAAGATATTTAACATCGCAACATAGGTCATTCATTTACTTGGTTGTGTTCAATGAATTTTTTTATTAAAATCAATTTGTAATAGAAATCGACATACACATATTGAATAAAATAAAATGAAAAAAAATTGTGCAAGGCTGCACATACTAAAACTATTATTAAAAAATAAATATTTAATACACACACACACATATATATAATATAAAAAAAATTACAGATGAATCATACTAACCTCCTAAAAAATTAAACACACCCCAAATAATTAAAAAATAATTATTATTTAAAAAAGGCTAAAAAAGCCAAGAAAAAAAATCGCATAGAAGGGGTATTAACTAAACCATAAATCAAAACACTATTTTAAAAAAATATAAGAAAATGTATTAATAAAAAAATCAAAATTTAAAAACAAGAAAAGAAATGAGATCAGGCGTTGTTGGGCCTGGTAAGTCAGGCCAAGCGTCTGGCCCATCAATAATAAGGTCACGCATGGATTTTTTTTTTTCCTTAATTCGTCGTCTGCCCCAATTGTCAAAAAACAAAATTGACGAAGCATTTTTTCCTCAACAAATGATGCATTGTCTGGAACTCCTACAATCCGACTTGGAAAAACAGGATTCATGGATTTTTCACCAAAAAAACTATTTGAACCAATTCTTGACCAAAAACACTTGGAAAACATCCTAGAAGCCTTGTTAAATCAATTCATGGCCTCCTAAAGCACAAAAAACCACCCAGAAATTTGAAATCAACCTGAAACAAAAAATCTTGCTGGACTCAGATCTATTTTTCTAGTCGTTTTCAAGGTAAAAAAATACATAATCTTAAAACCCCCCTTATCATATAAAACCATTTGATATAAAAATAGATCGTTTTGATGGTTGAAATCATCATCAACGATAACTTTCTCTTTCCATTGAAAAATAAGGGAAATGAAGTTTAGTAACAAAATGCTTTTTATTTTAATTATAGAAATCAGTCACCTGATAGCTAAAAAAAATAAAAGATGAAAATGAACTTTTCAAAAAAATCTCAAAGCAACCACCTATATTACCTTCGTTTTTTACTTTAGTTCTCTTTCTTTTAATTCAACTATTCCCTCTATAAAAAACATGCAATTGGGTTCAAATCTGTGCTCAAATTAGCTCAATCATGAAAAAAAAAAAACAAAACAAAAAAGGTTCTAGAGCCAAAATGAAGATGTTAAAAGAAATACACTGCTATGAATTATAAGAGAGTGAACAGTAAATTAGAGTATTTTACCCACCGGCTTTAGTCACAAGTGGATCAGTATAAATGTGAGCAGAAGAAACAGTACACCAACCACATTAAACAATTTTCCTAAAATTTAATCCGACTATCAGTAATTAACATTCTTGCCATCGTGGTTTGGTTCAAGCATGTCATATTCTACACCAAGTCTGAAGATAAAAGGCATAGAATAAGTATTAACAGATCATGTCAAGGCAAGAACTGATTTGGCCTGGTTTTAGTTTGTTCCCTCTGTTTTAGTCTAAGTTACAGTCCTAATTGCTTCTACAGTTATTGTTAGGATTCTACAACAATCCCGGTAAGTTACTTATTGGAATTCAAAATTGTGATATGTTCAGATTCACCATGTGGATTTTTTCTTCTTTATTTTTTGATAAATCAAACAGAATTTTAGTATTGAGAAAATGAAAAACAAGTCCCATTGCTACTGAGCAGGCTGATATCAACATTTGTTCCTCCCTTGATTGGGGACAGAGATCAAAATTGCTGAAGCCTGGAGAAAATACTCTTCGTTTTCAGTTCTAATATGAACGGTTTTCTGCTCCACCTCCAAACAATGGAAAATAGCATTCCTTTCCTTCCCAATTCATTCTTCCTATCTTCATCTCTACCGAACAGTGTACTTGAAACGCACAGTTATAATAGAAAAGGTCCCTAATATAGCACTCTACAGAAAACACGTTGCAGCCACTAATCATGCCTATACAATGCATCACATGTATGCTGATGGTGGTTCTTTCCAGACTTCCTAGAAAAGGAGAAAGAGGGCAAACAAAATTCAATCATGGAAAAAATGGCTCATGATTCGGGCTACGGTAGTGATATTTTAGGCCTTTGTCATTTCCTTCTAACTAAATGGCCCCATTTATGCTCTAGTTATAAATTCTTGAGCAAAAATAAGTGATGTGTTGAAAGACCAATGCAGAAACTTCACACACAATCAGACCTCTACATGCAGAGAAATCACAATTGGTTCAAGGTTGTGGAAAGGTAGATTGTGATGAGTGGATAACATAGCTAAGATGACCTACTGGCATATGGAAATTCTACAGAGTATCCGGTCTGCTTTGAAAATTCCCACTAGAGAACAGATAATAACAGAAATGAAGAAGGGAAGATGATAAATCTGTACTTTGCTATGGAGTTGGAGACTGCAGAAAATATCTCCTGCACCGGGCCAAGAAAATTATACTTTTTCACTGGAAGTTATGTACAGGTGTTAAAGATCGTCCTCTCAAAAAATTGCTTCAACCTAGCATCCTGGGGATTAACTGCTCCAGCAGCTATTCTGCAGACAGTAATATCACTAGAGAAGCAAAATACAGAATGAAAGGATAGTTATTAATCCAAGGGTTGTGGTAAACTCCATGCAAAAAGCTTCTTGGAGCTTACCAACCAAGGATACGATACCTTTCTGGCTCAAACTATGGTTAAATGTGTGCAAAGATTCAAGATTTTAGTACTTGAAGGATTCTATTTTCAACTACTGCAGTTATTCTGCCAATATTATCCTAATACTTTGGAAGCAAAACCAAGTTTTCCTGTTTGACATCGAGAAATTTTAGCACCTTGGTTGATGCTGTTTGTTCTATTGACTACTTACAAACTTAATCCAACAGAAGCTTTCGAAAGATAAAATCCTTCACCTCTACATCATGCAGAGTCTCATCAACTTTACATTGTGTCTGATAATTTCGTAATTGTCCCCTGTAATAAAGCTAAATTTTGAGGGGTAAATTTCTCTTCTTCAAGTAAAATTAAGTGTTCATCTAAAACACCAGATCCAACATTTACACTTGTGTTTATTTTAAAGGACCATAACTAAGAGATGCACTGAAAATAGCCATCAGACTTACAGTAAATCCACAAGTTTTTGGTCCCTTTATTTATCCAGCTTGCCTGCATATATTCTGACCTAAAGATATTCCACAAACCCCATGCTCTAAGCCTCATTGAACAAGGGTCATCAGTGTCAAATGAAACATTGTCTCTGCAACTAAATCCAAACGGACGAGCAGTTTGGTCTCACTGTCAGCAAAATCATTTCCTAAACAGTTCTACATTTGTCTTTTTTATCAACAATATGCCCTCTGCTTATCCAACAGATTGGCTTAAAATCATGAAGAAAAAAAAAATTCATCTTATGAACTCAAAGACATCAATCGAGAGTTTCTCTATTTTCCACAATAAGACTTTCTAGGCAATACTCCTCAAACCTCCTTAATTTACATAACAAAGTGTCCAGATCTCTCCAAAACCTATCAAATTAGTTTTGTATCTGACAAAAGTAATGTCCAACCTTAAATCCATAACTGGAAACTTAAAAGAGTGGAGTTGAGGGGTTTCAAAAAAGTGTCTGAATAGCGTACTATAAACAGCAATATTCAAGGAAAAAGAAGCACAATCCCAAAAGATACAATATTCTATTATTGTCATGCTATTATTGTACAAAAATATGTAACAAATCATTCAATTATCATCAACTGATACATAAGATGAAGAGGGTTAAAATCTCACTCTACATGAACTCGGAAGGAGAATTGGCATCAGGCTTCCCACTGTCACCCAATCCTCCAGGATGTTGTAGATTCTGCAAAACCTGAGGCGGCAACCCACCCAATCCACCACCTAAACCATCATTTGCCGATCCAAAAAACTGGCAGATAAACCTAGCCATAACTCCAAGTATCTGCATTTGGTTCTGGCATGCGTCCGCATGTATTTGCATCATTGCCTTCTCATGCTCAATTTGCATCCCCAACATTCTCTCCCTCCATTCCATCTCCTCCTCCTCCCTTTTCTCCTCCATTAGTCTCCTCTTTCTCCTCTCCTCATCCAACTCTCTCTCTACCCTCTCCCTTCTCTCAAATTCCCTTCTAGCCCACATCAACTCCCTCTCTTCCAACTCCATTTCCCAATTCTCCACCCTCTCTTCCTTCTCACTCCGCCACATGTCTCTCCGATACTCCAACTCCCTCCTCCTCTTTTCACTCTCTAACACACTCTTCTCCCCATTAAACTCCCTTTCTCTCCTTTTCTCCTCCCTCCTCAACACCACATCCCTCAAATCCATCACTTGTGCACCAAGCAAACCCAACCTCCTATTTCCTCCCAAACCCTTCTTCATTTTCTCCTTCCGACCAATACCCATCTCCCCATTTCCTTTCTCTCCCCGAAATTCACCATCTTCCTCACCGCCACCAACATTATCATTACCACCATCACCATTAACATCCTCTTCTTCTTCTCCGTCTTCCTCTTCTTGATCATCTTCCTCTAAATAATCCTCACTATCAATCCCAAACCCCAAATCCCCACAATCCTTGAACAAATCACTATCACCACTACCACTTGACTTCTTGCTCTTAACTTCAAGCTCAACATCACCAAAAACCTCTTTATACTTCAAGAAATTCTCCCAATGATTCTCCCCATCTTTCCAATTAAACTCGTCCTTTGATATTCTAATCTTTTGCTTCACGCCCAAATACTGATGCCTCATGTTTTGAACTTTTATAGATACATCACGCCACGACCATTTAAAAGGGTAGCCAATTGGGTCTTGAAGATGGTGTATGGTGTTTACATGGTCTGCTATTGGACGAAACTTTTTCTCTCTGGTTTTAAGCTTTGATAAGGTGCCTGAAGTAAGCAGATCGGAGTATTTGGACAAAAGGGTTTGCTCTTCTAGCTCTGACCATTTCTTTCTCTTCATGTTTTTTGGTGGATTTTTTTCTTGTTTGTGCAGTAAAGTGTCTGTGCTCGTGGAGATTAAAGTGGAGGGTTGTCTGAAGAGCAATGATGCAGAGGCTTTCGTTTGAGGGTTGACATTTGCAAATAGCTGCCGGTTTTAGCACGTCAGTGTAAATGTTTCTTAATATAGTCCCTTTACTTCATATTCTCTTGATAATTTAGTCCCTCTTTTAAGACAGAATTCATAAATTTACCCTTGTATTTGTGTCAATTATTTATTTATGTCCTTGTATTTTTAATTTGTTCAATTAACATCATGTTCTCTAAATTCATTCAATTAATCCTTGTGTTCTTTGAATTTGGTCATCTAACCCAATACTTAGGTCTCATTTGTTTGCTGGAAAGTAGTTTCTTTTTGGTAAATAAATTACGGGAAAGTGAATTATTTTTTGATATTTGGTAGTGAATTAATATTTTATTTTTTTTAATTTTATTAAAATAATGAGGAACAAATCTTACAAATTAAAAAGTTGAATGAGAATGAAATTGAAAAACAATATAATTTTATAAATTATCTC
>Ga0307517_10011602_pt1 | contig 12197 bp, 12 predicted proteins | sample 23_EM_MG_FD_194515 | JGI IMG/M metagenome (GOLD analysis project Ga0307517, IMG submission 194515) | Populus trichocarpa ectomycorrhiza microbial communities from riparian zone in the Pacific Northwest, United States - 23_EM | ecosystem: Host-associated > Plants > Roots > Unclassified | place...
GACCACGTGACAAGTTAAGGTCTTGATAAAAGTCAACGCATCCGTGTGCTGAGCTTAAGTATAGTCGTCAAAATAATTGTAAGCAAAGAGTTACCTCCACCGCTCTGGAAGTGGAGGGAGCAGAATCAATACCACAAAGCTCATCCATGGACATATTTGTTGATGCCTCGGTACTTTTTGAGTCACTAATACTTGCTGATTCCATAAATTGATTTCGAGGAGGTTGCCTGCTGCTGCTTCCAGTTGCTAACCCCGGTCCTTTAAGATGTCTCCGATCAGTCCCCAACAAACCCTCCTGTAGCATAGCAGCCATGTCACATATTTAAGAGCACAAAACAGGTATTATTTGAAACAAAAGGTCATGCTACAAATAAATGGCTTCAAGATGAATTAAACAAAGATGCACCACATTATAAAGGAAATACAATTGATACATCACCAGGCTCAAAAGACTTTCCATCAAATGCACTCTAATTTTTCCTAGAGAACGTCTACCTGCTCATCCAAAAAGTACTTTTTTTTTTTTAAGGTGCTGTTCCCAAAGTTATGTGGCGTCTTACCTGTCACATATCTCCATTTGTTTCCTGTTTATTTTTATTTTCAATTTTATAAATCATTTTGGAGACAACACACTTAATGAATCAAGAAGCCCTAGAAAAGGAGCTTCTCCATCTCCTTGATCAATTAATGTTCCAGACATTTATCTCAACCTTAAATGATGCCTAACTCAAAGCAGGTTCATAATCAACATCATAGTAAAATGACCAGAATCTCTAACACAACATATTGGCATGATATCCTGATCAAGGGACCTAATTAGCAATAAAGCTTTGGCAAAAAATGCAGATGAACATATGAGAAGGAACAGTTCATTAGTTAATACTAGAAAGCCTTGCATTGAAATTTTCCTTCGTCATGCCATGAACTTTAGTTTAATCACTGTACTTTATTTATCTCTATCTCAAAGGCCAAAAAGTTGGAAGATTTTTTGGCAGCCAACCAGGCAGACAATCCTAAAAATGTTGAATAACAGTTAAATCATTGGTCATTTTAACTAACAATGGAGGAGTATGAGAGTATGAGTAAAAAAATTGGAAATAGGAAAGCAAACAATGATGATGATGACCACCTCATTCAATAACAAGTGAGATGCATGGGTAGGGTGGATGAAAAATAGAAGGTATTGCAAATCAAAAAAAGGATGGCACAATCAAACAGGCTGCAAATACCATGTTAAATAAGCACCCATTACTATAAATGCTTCAAGCACATGCAACTATGTACATCAAGACCAATAAACTTAGCTTGCAGCAAGGAATACAAGATTAAGATGAGTTGGAGTGATTCATGTATCTCCTTTCTCAAGCTCATAAAATATGCTTTTTTTTTCCTTCTCTTTTTATGAAAATCTCATATATGCCAGTCAACTGTAAACAGAGCTCCACAATACCTCAGTTCTTTGTTTCCTCTCATGATTAACAAAAGCAAGGGTTGTATCAAAATCTTGCTGCAAAAATCTCCTGCAGAAGTCAAACACAATAAAGGAAATATGATAAGAATTTGATAGCAGTGAAACAACCTATCTCATCTTGTTCACTGCCACATACATCTCATCTTGTTCACTGCCACATACGCCACTAGGTGAAACAATGCATCTCTATTCCTTGATAATGACAACATTGTTGTTCTGTTTAACAATATTGTTAACTCAAGGAAAAGTGACATGCAACTAATTGTAACTATTGCCACCTTAGGTGGAGAAATTACAAAGATGATATGACTTTGCAGACTCACTGTGGAGGGTTATGATTTTGAACATGTTGATAACAGTCACTTGCATCCGAGAGTGAACCATAATGATGCTGTCTTTGCTGATTAAGTTGATGGTGAAGTTCCGCAACTTTTTGCTTCAACCTGGTCACATCCGCTTCAGCTAGAGCAATCTCCTCAAGCTCAGCCCTTGTCTTCACATCAGGTAAGTCATAAGAATGATTGTTACTCCAGATTTGAAAGAAAGAACAAAAGAAAAAAAGAAAAGCAAAAGAGGGGGAAAATGCAAAGCTCCTCAGGATCTACACACACTTTAGAATCCATGCCGCGAGAATTGGAAAACTGTCCAGAAGACATGCTCAAACCAACTTCCAATGCAGCTCTAAGATCTCTTTCAGCTTGCAGCTGCTCTTGCAGTCTTGCAACCTATGAGGCAATTTGCATTCAGTCAACACAACACAGTGTAGGAAAACAACACTATTAGTTTTATTCCATTGTACAGGCTGACTAAGTAAGCAAACAAAGGCAGAAGAAGACCATAAAAAAATTCGAGGGCTTGAGAGAAGATGATCACAATGCAGTTCCAGAATACTAGAAACATGCAATAAGGTGTACCATCAACATGAATCTGGCACTAAGGATAGCTAAGCAAGCATAAAAAGCCTTTCTTTACTGTCAAAATTGCACAGATATTGGCTAGCTGGTAGTGTTCTTCCTTATTTGTTCTGTTCTTCTATGGTGGAAGGATTGAATTAAATTGTGTATTCCACACATGTATATTGAAGTAAAAATACCACATTCGAAGTAGGCATGGCAAAGTTTTTCCATCACCAATTTAACATTCAAAGCAAAAGGCAGCACACAGATAAAACCTGGTAAAACATTGGAAAGAGAAAGCAGCATGTAATGAGCTAAAAATAATTACATCTTGTTCAAGTGCCAAGCGACGCTCATGCAAAGCTTGCTTTCTCCTCTCTAAGCTTGCTTGTAAAATTGCATTTCCACGAGCCTGGAAAGACACAATAGTCTATCCTATCAGGAAAAACTGCCAACATTTCATAATTGAATAGAAAACACATTTAAAGAAAGTATTGAGACCTCCTTTGCAATTCTGTGCCTCAAGTCATTCTTTGCAATCTCAAGCCTCTGAATAGCAAACCTAAAAGGAATACAACTCTATATAGTTAAATAGAATAGCACACAAATATGGATCAGGTTAAACATGAAAAAGTTATTTAGTGACAGTAGATCATGCTTCAGAGAAAGACTCAGAAGCTAATGCAAGAACCTATTGAACAATTACTTCAGCTCTAAAATAGAATAGCACACAAATATGGATCAGGTTAAACATGAAAAAGTTATTTAGCGACAGTTGATCATGCTTCAGAGAAAGACTCAGAAGCTAATGCAAGAACTTATTGAACAATTACTTCAGCTCTAAAATAGACTATCAACAGTAGAGTGTCTTCATGTATTGAGGCAAGGATATGATGGAAAGCAAGAGCTGCAATTCAGAGTAATTTTACCAACTTTTTTTTAAGAGAAATGGAGACAGATAATGAAAATAAAAGCATAATTAAGAAAAGCATAATCCGATGCGTGTTGGTTCTGGTAAGCTCAAATTCTTTACTTAGATACCACTATATAATTTGTGATTCACATTTGTCTACCCAGATTTAACTTAAGAGAGATGTTTTTTCAAATATATTTTTGGAAGGGAAAAGAGACCATATGATATTAAATGCCAAGTTAGAAAATTATGTCACTTGAGAACTTTCAAGGAGAAATGAGGAAAATAAATGATTATAATTGAAATGAGAGAAATGTATCATATTAGGCCCAAATGGAATTTATACCAATGACAATACCAATGCTATACTAAATTACTTGGAACACTACAAGTTAATTTTAGAGCATTGAAATGCACAATATCAAGGTGGTTAAATTAATTTAAACTGCTTGGCAGCGTGGGCTGCAAAACGATATACATAGATATGGATTTTCGGCTTTAAAATGTCAAATAGCATTTATTGATGTTGTCAAAGGCAATGCATAAATTGAGTATCTTACTCCTCTTCTGCAGAAGAATCGACTGATTCCATTGATGGTGTCTTTCTGGCCTGCACATAGATCAATAGTATTATTGGGCTTCTAATTACACTCTAGGAATATAAACTGCACGAACTCAACTGATACAAAGATCACACTTTCTTCCTCCTCAAGAGAAAAAACCTATGCCACCCCACACCCTGATTGCTATAATATAAGGTGCGGGAACAGTTTTGGATGAGTGGGGAACCAATTTGAGGCAATTAAAAAACTCACTCCAAACATTCTTCAAGGCATCTTATACTTTCCTTCGCAATTATGTTCCACACCCGACCATTATATGCCTATAACCACATCAAGTTTACAGCATAATATATAACAATAGTTATATTGTGTAAGCCTTTGATGTTTGTCCCTGCTTTGCATTCATTTGCCCCAATGAGTTGAACTTGCAATTCTTGATCCCTCAGAAAAAACTTAATCAGTTCCTTTATGAAACTTTAAATGCTTAATCAAAGTGCATCACTCTGAAATCCTTTCATTTACAGAACATAATGGGTGAGGATTTTACAAAAACATTCTCGCTGAAAATTTATCAGGAATTTCTTTCAAGCTGAAAAGGAGTATCATTGACTGCTACTGATTTTAGGGTTCTTGGTAGTTAATAAGTGACTGAAAAAAAATCAATAGATGATAGCTTACATTACTTCTTCCCCAGAATGTTGATCGCTTCCCATTGAGATTGGAGGCTGAAACTTTACCCGCTGACTTCTCAGCAGATGATTCCAGTCCAGATATGAGTATGGGAGACACAGGATCCGCCGAGGCTAGAATTGCACCCATTGATTGGTAAGATTCACCAATCGGTAACACACTTGAAGCATCCATCTCGCTTGTTGAATTTTCATTTCCTTTCTTTGGTTTACTTTGTTGTCCTATGAGTTGAGCATTGGAATCTCTCATTTGTACAGGATCAACAGAAATATTTGAACTCTCAGCTGGAGCATTATTGGTTCTAGGTGATCCAATATCTGAATCATCACCACCAAATGCCTGCAAGAGTAAAATTGAATATATACATTGGGCAAGATAACCATAGGTCAAAGCTGACAAGAGTTTGAACAAAACAGAACCAAAAAAAAAACTACACAGGATGTCAATATGAAATTTGAACAGTTTAAAATATTTGTTCCATTACTTTTACCCTCACAGTTAGCATAACAAGGGAAATTTAAGACTAGTCACCAGATGGTTGTGTGGGTCCCAGTAGCATAAAGGAAAGATCCTTGATGACCATAAACCAATAAATTATTAGGAGATTCTCATTCATACACTTTATAGGCATAAGTAAGCCATATGCAGAATGCATAAATCTCAAATATCAATGCAAATGTAATCATCTCCACTGCAATAAAACCAACTTAAATTCAAGAAACTTCCTACGCTACAATTTTCAACTTCTTCATTGTCATTGGAATAATTAAGATGCTCTGGATAGAACAGAAGATGGAATCCTTAAAAGTTTCTCCACAAAACCAAACTTCCATGAATTGTCCAATTATTTGACTTGTTAGAAAGAAGTTTCAAAACAAAAACTAAAAGGACCAATTAGGAGAGACAAGGACCATTCAAATCCCAATTATCACAATTGTGCATCCTTGGCCACCAACCCTTTGATGATATTAAGTGTGTAATATCTAAGATGAGTTGATGCAATTTACAAACAAATCTACTGAAATGATATAGCAAAACATAACGGGGATCAAATTTAGGACACTAGTACTCATCACTCCCCACATAAAATCCAAATAAAAACACCATGCCAGTATTTGTAAATGCCAATTGGTATAACATCACCAGAAGCAGAAAAGGAAAAGAAATTATCTTTGCCAGGAAGCACAGAAAAATCCAACCCATTGACAAACAGTTAAACTGATCACAATATCCCAGCAATTTCAGGCTAGAGACATCGTGACGTTGCAGGAAATTTTATCTTCCTAATGACATGATCACTACTAATATCACTAATTCAACATGAAGGAAAGGAAGAAAGAGAAGTCAGTGGCATATGCATGTGTATGTGTATATAAGAGAACCTTATAATCATAGAGATCACTGCTAGCGGAACCACTGGTTTCACTCAATTTTCCACTGAGAGCACGTTCAGGATCATTATCTGTATCTTGATCAACTTCATTTTCTGCATCATGATAACCATTGTCTTTCATGTCCATATTTTCATCATCGCTTGAATCATCACTCGCACTGTTTTCTATCTGGGAATCAGCTGAAATAGAGCACCTGTGTAGATTTTCATCCTGAAACAACATGACATGCAAAGCATTATTCTTCAGACAGGGATCAATAATTGTCAATAATCCTCATTCCATAATAATCACACACTTTTACCCATTTATGTCATTTTTTAAAAGGACCATTAAAGGTAAAAATGTACTAAATGAAATTTAGAGGAAAAAAAAGATTGTTGAAGAGTGGTGGCTTGGAACTGCATTAGACTCAAAGAGATGTACCTTTTTCTAGAATGAGATATTGTCATGGAGTCAACTTGACCCATTTATTAGGCAAGTTCTATATCTTAACCAGGTAAACACTAAAGTCAGGTGTCACTCCCTATACATTACAAGCAAAGGCATCTTAAACAAGCTGAAACCAAGAATGATTGACCGTGCAAAAGAAAATTCAGCAACATTTTCAGTTTTCATAACAGCAGCACACTTTGTACCAAACACACAGAAGTCATAATACCAGGACTTAATTACCAATGTATCTTACATCAAAAATATTTTCATACTCCTCCAGAAGTGTTGTAATGATGGCTTGAGCATTATTAGCAGCATTTGCAGCAGCAAGCAGCTGAGCAGAATTATCACCGTTAACATCGAAGTCATCCTCCAGCTCACATTCCCCGGCTAATAAAGGACGTAGTAGCAAGGGTGCCATGCAAGCAGCAACAGCAGATGGATTCATTCGATTTTCATGAGCATGTGAAGAGATTGTGTGCATCATCTTCAGAATTCTACAATAATACCCAGAACATAACTACCAGATTCACGCAAGTATAAAATGGATATACCAAAAATTATTGCTGACGGGAACCTAACAATATTTAGTCACAAAATAAGTAAATTTGCAGTCATTTGCAAACATGGAAAGATTACCTCTGTAATAAGCACCGATTTGGTTCTGGAAATGTCTCCACTATTGCAGACCGCATTGCATTAATCCGAGCTTCCTTCCGATCAATTTCTTGTGAAATACGTGGCAAACAAACAATATCAGTATCTAATCATGCCGGTAAAGTTCTAGTCCACTATTAAGAAAGGGAGATACTTCAATACCGTACATGAACCCATATAGAAAATAACTTTTAAGAAAACATCTGATAGACTTTTATTTTTCCATTCTGAAGACTTATTGATTCATACACTTGACTAGTTGATTTATTTTTATGCACTCAATGATGATGATTTAATTTCATGGTGCATGAATAAAAGGAAGGTTTTAGATTGATAAGTAATACTTTTAGATTACCTTTGATGAGATCAAAGCTAGCACTTAGCATCCTTGAATTAACCAAAACTCAAAGTAATCTAAATATGTAAGCATTTTGAGCATACATTCAACATGAACCAATTTGACCCACTTCTTTAGATTATATGGACGAAACATTTCATTATAATCAAATCTGAGCTATACATCTGCAATTAGAAGGAAAAACAAAAGCTCCAATTCATAAACAATGGACATGAAAGTTTTTCTATCATTTGAAGTGAAGTTTTGTTAGAATATCAATGAGAGAATGGAATGTTGGAATGGTTCCACAAAATCATTCAAGAAACAACACTGAGCAATATGCATCACTCTAGCGTATGTTCATAAAATATAAAATAAGATAAGAAGGGAGATACAGATCTGAACTTACTATAAGCCTCCAGCAATGCAGTGCAGCAAGATGCAGGAACAGGAGAGGAGGGCAGTTCCCTTAAAACATGCTGCATTTAAAAAATGTGGGATGGACATGGAATAAAGTGTATAATCTAAAAGGCAAAAGTTATATCATGAAAGCCAGAAAGTACCTTCACACAATCACCAACAACATGAGCATCCTCATCTGATTCAAACTCGGTCTTGCCTATAAATGATCAAGAAAATTTGAACAGAAGTCTCAGTTTAGAGGGTGTGCAAGCATTTTAAAAACAAATGAAAATAAAATTAAGCTGGAATCTTCATACAAGAGTTCCCCAGTTCATAAAAAACATTCAAGAAAATTGCTATCTTGAGAGGAACTCTACCTTGTTCGTATTCTTGTACTCTGTGGTCAACTTCCTCAACATCTGCAGACTGACGTAATATTCCTTCAACTTTGGTTCCTGATGGAAAGATAAACACCATAAACAAGCAAGCACACCGCAAGTGAGGACAATAATTGACCACAAGTTACACACACGCACACATATAAAATAACGAAACGGCCAAGTGCACCGCAAGTGAAAAATATACATAAAAAAAGTATGCAGCAATTAGGAGGACTAAACGAAGAAGAAAAAATATTAAGTCCAAAAACTGCTGGCCTGCTATTTTGCACCATTTTTAACTATAATGCCACACTTCTGTGAAGCATATTATCATCAGATTGAGCATGCAAACGCTACTCGCTACTTGATATTGTAGCCACTTACATAAGTACCTGTACTGCTGAAATCAGTTTTTTTTCCCAATAAAGAAAAAGGCAAAAAATAGAACACCAGTTTTTCTAAAACAATATGCCAGAAAGGCCCACATTTTTCATTAAAAGAAAATTGCAGATTATAGAACAACAAGCTCAGAAAAAATGGGGATTACAACTTTACCAAACTTCTCGAGAAATCGGAGAGCTTTCTCAAGGAATGATGGACCGCCATCAATATCTTCGAGGGCAAGTAAAATGGGTCTTCCAACAACCATTGACTTAACAGGATGTTTATCCCTCCCTGATCAAAATGCGATTTAAATGCAAAGCCAGCATAGGAGTTAGCACGTAACTGGCTGAAGTGAAGATCATTTCCAAATTGCAAAAGAAAAGGAAAGGGGAGAAACGAAAAGGATAGTTTTTTATGGTTGAGAAGAACAAACATTGATGGAAAGACCCTTCAACAGCTTCATTTGTGTCACTTTGGAATACCCTGTTGTGTCCAATTACAAGGGCAGCACTTGGTGCTTGTGAAAGGGCATGTTCAAGGGCTGTCTTCCACTCATACAAATCCTCTGATGTTTCAGCCTGAAATTTAGAACAGGAAAGCCAAAAATGACTTACACATTGAACACACTTGAAGAGATAAGTGACGTTGAAAGGAAAGAGAAAAATACGAGTCAAGAAAGAATCAAGCTTGAAAAAGAAAAGGTATAAATGAAGTACCTTAAGGGTGAAAGCTCGCCCATCACGTCCATCAGGAAACAAAACAGTTAACAATTTCTTGTCTTCTCTAACAACGACACTGAAAATAAGAATAACAACTATTACCAAGTCTTCAGAATACAAACTATAAACAGTATTTAGTAACCAGATGTACCTTCCAGTGTTATTCAAATCAATGCCCCCCAAAGTAAGATTTACTTCACCTCCTCTTTGTGGTAGAGCACTCTGCATGAAAATTAAAAATGAGCATTATTTTAATTAGTTCACAACCATGAAAAAATTCAAGACAGGTGGGTTAGGTATTATAATGAACAAGAGACGACACATGTTAAAGTACCAAAAAATTTTTACCAAGAAACTGAAATTTCCATCGAATACTGCGAGCAATAAATCATCATCACCATCATATAACCAAAACGTGTAACTAGATCAAACATCATTTTATAAACCCAATAACCCAATGTTTAGAGGGGTAATCTACATGTCCATCACAAAAATAGACAATCAAGCAATGATTATAAAACATATCCAAGTAAAAAAAGAACATGGGATGAATAAATCATACTAACAGGGTCATTTTTGAAAAACACCAAGGAAGTTCGTGTAAGGATAAACCACCGCTTCTTCCATGACTTCCAGCCTATTCCTGCAGAAATTCAACATTAACTTAATTGAGTAGCAACAAAAGGTTTCAATAAGCTCTAAAGACAATTCAATGAATTATAATAATTTTTACCGATGTACTTCAACCTATATTGATAAAAGAAGACGGACTTTATACAACTGATAATTAAGCAAATATCTTTATCATCTGAAAAAAATGTGAAGCTGATGGGTGGGGAAAAGGTAATTGTTCGAACTGAAAATGGATTGTAGAATTTTTAGATAGCATGTAATTCTACCTAATTTGCCATGATTCTCAAAAATCCAGTTCTGAAAGTGGATGTAAAGCGTTCCGAAAATGAATGTTCATAGCACCCATTACTCAAGAAATTGGAACAGCACTTCAAATTCATGCATATATCTATTTGCATACTTCATTGAAGAAAATCACTATAGCTGAAACATAGCATTTGCACACAAGCCAAGTTTCACATAAATATTTACTTAAATCAAACAAGGAATAATAATAAAAAGTTTGAGAACCAAATCAGGACATAGAAAAATAAAACCGAAATCAGCAGGAAAAAAGTTGTTACCAACCTTTCGAAGAAATGAAAAGTGGGCCACTCTTGAAAACCTGCGAACATATGACATAGAAGATATGAATAATTCCTACCTGCCTAATAAATAGAGACAACTAGAAGGAAATAACCAATATACGTGCTGCATTGCCCAATAATATCATCAAGTGAACAGCCAAAGTATTGTACGAGCTATCAATATAACACAGATATTTAACATAATTTTGGTTTGGTAAAGCAGATATTTCCAGAAAAATCACGTAGCAACATGTTCAGTCTCTTGACCATTAAGTGTTTTTGACAAGCTATATAGCAAACAACCACAAATTAGCATTCGATATATACATGGTTCACCGACTAGTTTTAGAGTCTGATGTATAACCACAGTTTGCACTGAAAGCAGCTCTATCTTAACCTTATTGTTGTATGATATTTGATAAATTGCACAAATTGAGAACAAGAATTTGACACAGAGCAAGGACATTCCAGCAAGAAATATCCAGACGACAGGAAATCCAATTATGTTCAAGTTTCTCTCTTTAAAACTTCAAATTGCCAAGTCTCACCACTACATGTTTTAACAGAATTAAATACATATCCATCCCAAATTAACCCTCAACCACAACTACTTATCTAAAATCAAAGAATGATCCATTCTTTGGGGTGGCAGATGAACAATCAATTAGCTTCAAGACCCACATTAAGTCGGGATGATACCCTGTATCCTGTCCTTCCTACTGCATTGGTAATTGTGGATTCAGTTTCTTATGATTATGAAAAAATTAGAAAACGTGAGCACAACTCTGATAGTTTTGCATCACAGATTCCTTATCGTTTTCTGCATTTATTGCCATTACAACATGAAATATCCTAGTTTTTATCTCCTTATCTCCGATATTCCTCGTCACCACAAAAAGAAACACGTTAAGAAGCAAATGCACTTCAAAATTCTATTACCAAAAAAAAGCCAAGGAACCTCTCTATCCGCACCAAAACATATATATTCGAGAAAAAGAAAAGAAAATGCTTTAATTTCTCAAAAAAAAAAAAAACCGTTTCGGTTATTGACTAAAACAAAGATCCAAGAAAAAACCAAATCAAATTCAACTCACATTCAAATTAAACCAAAACAAATTTAAGAAAAAAATAATAATTACGCACCGTATTGGAAGGTCCGGCTCTTGGCCGCTCGGGAGCCGCTAAAGAAGCCGACGACATTAAAACTGAAGGAAAAAAAACCACAATAATCCTTGAAAATGCTTAGCATTTCCAAATAGAATATTTTAACTTCTCCATTGAGTCAACTCGCAGTAGCCGAGTTCCGCATCGTAGGTCGGCTCCTTATGTCAAACTCGAGCGGCAGTTCAAGATCTGACTGGTTGTGAAAACTAGTTAGGGTTTTTTTATTTGATAAAAAAAAAGGGCAATGAAGAATAAACAACAACAACAACAACAACCAGAACTACCAAGCGGCAAGCAATAACTGTAAATTTATTAGTGTTTTTATTTATTTATTTATCTCATTTGGTTTAAATTTTACTTTTGATGATAGTATTGGTTTTAGGTATTGGATCAGGTAGAGACTACAGAGGGGGCGTAGTGGTTGTGCAGTAATAATTTTGCAATCTGGTGTGCGTGAGCGATTGAGGGGAGGGAGTGACTTTGGCTTTGCTTTTCACTCACTTCTCTTGCTGGCTAGAGAGAGAGACAGGTTAGTGAAGGGAGTGGTGTGGGTGTGGGTGTGGGTGTGGGCGTGGGTGGTGGGTGTGAAAATCAGG
>Ga0307517_10011604_pt1 | contig 12196 bp, 11 predicted proteins | sample 23_EM_MG_FD_194515 | JGI IMG/M metagenome (GOLD analysis project Ga0307517, IMG submission 194515) | Populus trichocarpa ectomycorrhiza microbial communities from riparian zone in the Pacific Northwest, United States - 23_EM | ecosystem: Host-associated > Plants > Roots > Unclassified | place...
GTGACTGTTAAAGATACCAAGACGAGATTAAGCGATTCTGGATCACAGAAAGCTAGGCTTACGGAATATATATTCAAATGAGGGTAGTTTCTTTGATCCTCAGTTCGCGGCTACTATAGCTTCGTGGAACACCCTGGCTGGGCCAGTAATAGTAATAGATGCATTGATAATTTTAGACAGGCGCAGAGAGCGCTGGAATCGGTTATTCAGCGGCCGGGCTCCTTGGCTCAGGATCGTCGAGGCCACAGGCTGATCAAATCTTACATTGATTGCAGTGCACAATTCCGGACCGTGTCACGTGTAATATCGATTAGGACATGTATCTAAGTAAATAGCAATATAAACAATGATAAATTAATTAGCAGTGGATAGCAAAGTGTAGCAATACGCCAGCAGTTGGGGAAAAGGCCTGGAGGGGCATTTCGGCTTGGGACACCTTCCCGGATCATACACGGGCTGAGATGAGACCCGACACCCATCCACTAGGAGGCCGACGACGCGCCGGGCGAAGCTCAGACACCAAAAAAATAGGAGGAGGGAAACACGAATACAGCATGTTGTGTTTGTATGCGTTCGGCAGAGCGTAGTTACTATTTACTCTGTGCTCGAAATAGGAATAGCGGCGGATACTGCATGCCACATGAGCGTCGCAGGTGAGTCCTCCATCCTGCTCAACGCGGTAATAGGGGCACCATCGTAGAGGGGTTATCCACCCCGTTCGAGGCGGGAATAGCAGCAGCGGAGTATAGTAGTCGCTTAGCTTGCTTGAGGTGGGATTAGCAGCGAGCGTCGCATAACGGTCGTCTACCCCGCTCGAGGTAGGAATAGCGAAAGTGTCACAGAGCGGTCATCCACCCCGCTGGAGGTGGGAATAGCAGCATCGTCACAGAGCAGTGCTCCACCCGTTCGAAGTGCGAATAACTGTGGGGTCGCAGAGCGGTCGTCCACCTCAGGAATAGCAGCAGCATCATTGAGCGGTCGTCCACCCTGCTCGAAGTGCGAATGGCAATAGTGTGACAGAGCAGTCATCTGCCCTACTCGAAGTGGAAATAACGTCCGCATTACAGACAAAACATCCACCCTGCTCAAAGTGGGAATAACGACAGCGTCGCAGAGCAGTCATCCAACCTTGAAGTGGGGATAGCAACAGCATTACTGAGCAGTCATCCACCCTGTTCGAACGGTGGGAATAGCAGCAGAATTGGAGAGCAGTCATCCACCCTGTTCGAAGTGGGAATAGCGGCGGGTACACATTCAGCATTGCATTCTAGAGTAGTCATGCACCTTGTTTAAAATGAGGGTGGCTATCCACCCTGAGCGTAAAGTAGTCATTTACTCTCAAAAAATGGCGGGTAGGAGACACTGTATGAATGATGATGTGGCACTAGTAAGCGGGGTGGATAGCGTGCCCTCAGCATGAATTTGTAGCCAAGGTATTCGGAATATAAAAAGGACCTTGAGGGCAACTGAGAGCCACTGGTCCTGCGAGATGGGATCAGGGGATGCAGCAGCCTGTAGGACATGGTGGCGATGGAGAGAAACCGACCGTGACGTGACGCGTGACTCGTGATCTGATCTCCAGTTGCTCATGATCAATGACGACGTTCTAAGGCCACTAGTAACCGAGTCGATCCTCACTTGAAGACCCCGCTCTTGTTCCTCCTCAATTTGCCTTCCCGATCGTCACTTCGGATAGAACTCAAAGTACTTAAGCCTGCTGGGGCTCAAGTCGTAGCCGATCTCCGGATCTCTTTCCTTTTTACTGATCGCGTGGATTATTGTTCCGTTACCGTTACAACTCCCAAATCGTCGCCTTCGTATTCTCGTCTATCTTTCGACAAATATACGTGGTATTTGGGAGAAAAATTATGCATATATAAATAGTTACCAGTCAACAGTGCACAAACTGTGCAGGAATTTCCTGGCTGACAAAGTGAAATCCAGTAATCATTTAGGAACATAACTTATGCTGTAAAAAAAATAGGAAATACTGCGATAATTGTGATAACTTTACTATTGAACTCTCATGAATTATCTGTTTTTTACGATATAAATTCGACTTAGGATTCAAACCAAGGAAATAAAGGTCAGACGAACAGAGGGAAGTGCACAGAACCCAGTTGAATTTCACATCAGAAACCCAACCTTCCTTCCTTCGTCAGCATGGGTCGCTATCGTTTATACAATGCGCCTGAAAATGCAGCTAAGGCAGAAAACAGTAGTAGAATTTATGAGAGGTTCGAAATTTATTATTTCTTAGTACAAAAGCGCATGGAAACCCTCACATTTATATAAAAATTTACGACGTTTTGTTGCAGAATGACTTTCAAATTTGATATATTGCTTTAAGAACACTTATATCCAGCTACTACGCTTGGAGGAGTATACATGACCTAATGGATTCACTAAACAAACCAATCTGCGAGGAGAGAGGGTGGCATAAGGCCAAAAGATACTGGGACTCGGGAGAACTGGGATAGGCAAATCCCACTAGAGCGTTACTCTTACTTCAGCAGGCCAGTGGGTCCTGAGTGTAGGATTCAACATTTATGGGAAATTGAATGTCAGCTAGACGGCATTCATCAAAGAGCAGGAAACTTACGCGCTCGCTCTGGGAATTGAAGACGGAACAGCTCTCAACCACGCTGAACTCGCTACTTACAAATAACCGAACAGAATCCGCTGGCCCCTACCGCGTGTTTGGCCTTGCCCGGATAAATTGGGGCTCTGAGTCTCTGACAGGTTGGTCAAATGCAGAGCGACTAGGGAACTGCAGATGGGGCTCATCTTGGGAGTAGGATGTCGCTACGATTGGTCTTGGGACCATTCCCCGAGGTCGGCCAAGAAAATTGGTGTCGGAACCTATGTCACAGCAGAAATTTAGCTAGCAAAATCGTTGGGACCAATCTCGAGACGCATAGTGACATCCTTCATAGTTCAGAATTATTAATCTGGATAGTCTTGGAGAGTACTGAGACCGTTACCTCAATGTCAGCTAGGAAAATTGGATTCTTCATGCCCATAATGCAGTGGATGGTAAACCCCAGGTAAAGTCGTTGGGGTTGAGGGATGCAGAGGAATACGCAATGAAGTGTGGAAATCAAACCAAATTGACAAAAGACTCACGCAGATCCACCTTATCACAGATCCCAGCCTTCTTCAGTGTCGAACATAATATTGGCCTGCACACCAGCCCATCCCCACATACTGCAGGGGTTGTGGAGATGGCCACCAGTATATGTGGGCAAACTGCTCGAATGATCCCAACCCATCCCGTGATCCCCCAATTTGTGGTCAGCACATCGCCTCTTGACATCCAGGACCTATGTCACACAATAGTGGTGAGATATTTTGCGAGGTGTATATACGTGATAAAATGCCGGCCCACATCCCTCCAAGGGCCTCAACGAGAGGAGGGGCATGGCAAGTGATGGGAAGCCTGTGTCTGAGGGCGTCCTAGAACTTAGAAGGTTGAGCTTTGGGGGTTTCCTACAAGATATGGCTAAATAAATAAATACATACCTTCATATGAATCATATCTCTTCGATAGAACTATGAGAGAAGTAGCAATGTGTGGTGATGGTGAACAGGGTTCAACGATAGTCGACAATCATTGATCGTGAATCGGCAATTGCCCGGCTGGACAAACCGGCCCGGAGGGCAATGAGTAGCGAAATCTTTCGAACCCTCAGAGGCTCTGGATCGAGGGAGTAGATGATCTTTTTATATATCCACCCTCCCATTGCGGCAGGAAGCATGGAGGGGGCCTGTTAGGTGGGGTTTCCGCCTTACCCTAACAGGTCCTACTTCTATTTATAAAGTGCTGCCCAAGGTGGCTCCAGAGAATGACATGGCTCTACTCTACAGACTCCACTGCAGGTGATGTCAGAGGAAACTCCGGATTATGGACCCGTCGCAACATATAAAAGCTCACGAGGTCGTGTCAAATTCCTCAGAACTCATGTCCTCGACAAGCATCAAAGAAATTTTCACTTCCTTTGTCGAAAGGCTTAAGTATTGCCCTGAAGATCCAATAGCAGAAGACAATGCAACATACCAGTCCTTACGTTCGGAATTTTCGGCGTATGATGATGGAAACAAATGGTTTGATGCAATGTGCAGGGAAGCAGCTACCATGGCAGAGGTAGGCATTTCCTTCAGAAATATTGCATTATGATGTTAATCGATGAACGTTGTAGCTGCCTTACCCTGGACACGCTCCAGAAGTGCGACTTCGAATTGCGCGATTCACTTGGTATTTGTTTTCCCAACCTGTCATTCGTCACGGTATATCATCGTTGACTTTCTCTAGGCACCTGATCTACATTGATGACCTTGGTCAGAATTTCCCTTCATCCCTAGGAGGATTCCAACGACGAGTTCTTGAGAATGATTTTCCTCAGGAAGATGTCCTCCAAACGTTCCGCGAGCTCCTCACGGATATGTATCAGTTTTGGGACCCCATTCCAGGGAACTGCATCACCCTGTCCGGCATGGACTTCATAAACGGGTGTGTATTGGAGCAGATGCCGGCCATCCGCGACATGAAGCTCTCTGACGCTGGTCAGTCATGGCCATACTTCCTGCGTAACAAAACAGGCTGTTCGGGGGCCTTTGCTTTCATGCTATTCCCAAAACACCTAAATATCGACCTTTCCGTTTACATTCAAGTGATTGAAGACATCGTTCTAATCACAAGCCTCGTAAATGATATCCTATCGTAGGTTTCTTCGTCTATTTTTCTCTTCACGCAATAACATGGCGTTTTCAGATTTCATAAAGAGTATCTCGTTGGAGAGACGAACAACTACGTCTCCAATAGATCGCAAGTCACTGGGAGGTCCATTACGGATACTCTGCAGGATGTTGTCGATGATACAGTAGCTGCACACGCTAGAATAACGAAGGTCCTGCAGAATACCGGTGCCGCCCTTCCATGGAAGCACTATATGAACGGTAACCTGTAGGTCTATTGCTCGATTTCATTTCTATTCATTATTCAATCTGTCTCTGCAGTGGTTTTCACTTTGCATTGAAGCGTTACCGGCTTGATGAGCTTGGATTTTAGTATTTTAGTTAGAGACAGGATCTAAACAAACGTTCCCGAATAGTAGTAGTCTTCCAATGACGATGAACAGGAAATAAATGAGTATTCGAGAGCAGATGCGCTGCCCTTGCGAATCTAATGCTGGTATAAAGCCAGCCGCGAGCCTGTTATGAAGGTAGAAAATTCTCCGAAATAAATATCATTTAGTGGCACAAAGTCGGTGCTCCAGTTGCAGTTGCAAGGTTGGCTGCAGAGCTTTGTTTCTCTCCAATTTTGCATAGGCAGACGCGCGGTTTAGATTTGCGCGAAATGATCATGCAGACGGGGTTTCGAGTAATGGTTCGTCGAATGGACTCAATGGGACAGTTGTTACGATCTCGGTCGAGTGGGCTACTGTGCAGAGGCGGTGTTGTTGATGGGGTGACGAAAGAGGGCGCGGTTTCGTAAAGTCGCGCTTAACCCCGTTAAACGCTCGTGATAAAGGGGATGGAAGAGGCCACTGTTCATAGTTGAAGAGGATGTGAGTGTGGGGATGAAAACGTGGGCAGGGTATGTGCACGATATCGAAGGCTTATGCGGTGAGCTCCCACCGTCGCTGCCTATCTATCCAAAGCGAGCAGGTTCGACAATCGTCGTCAGCCTTCTTCACCGTGTTCTATTTTCTCTCCTCAATCTCGATGTCGATGCGATCAAGTGCAGTTGTAACCCGGTGTAAATCATTCTCCCATTTTGTTGCCATTCATGGGTGGTGAGACGATACTACCCACCACACGTCTCCAGGATCCCCGAATAAGGATGGATCATGTGCACCGACGTCCTCGCACGTATACACCACGCGCATGCAAGAACGACACCACGACTGCCGTTCAATGTCAGTGGCAGCATTAACCACGGATGTGTGCTGCGTCCCTACCACCACTCTTTCCGCGTCTTTTCGTCAATTAGTAGAAGAAAAAAAGTGAAGTATCACGTTCGGGTGAATCGTGCGCGGCGTTGGGAATGTAGATATGTTTGCGGAGGAAATGCAAAGGTACGCTGATGGCATCCAATCTGGGGCATGGGCATACCAACAATCCGCTCGGGTCGTGGACAGCGCCGTCTCCACTCCTTAGTCGACCTAGGGAAGGGGCGGGCCGCTGGGCAGGATAATGTTGATGGGGCAGCGACTGAGCTCAAGGCGCTGAATCTCGTCGCCCCGACAGAGTAGCGGACAGAAAAAGGCGTCATCGCCGCTGTTGGAGGAGTATGAGAATGCAAGGCTGGGGGGTCGACGATGTCAAATACATACCAGATGAGGTCTCTTGAATCTCGTCCCCGTCGAAAAACCAGCCAACTGCGTTCTGCCATCCTCATTATGTGAGATCGCCGGTCGCGCATGGATCACCCGATGGTTTCCGGATGGAAGTAGCCGGAAGTGCAAGAAGCGTATGGAGTGTCCTTGATGTAAAGTGAATGGGCCGCCTGCAAAAATTGAACTCGCAGATCGCGGAGGTGGGTGTTACAGTAAGGAGGAACGAAGCTAGGAGGCTGCAGTCGTCGTTGTAGGAAGTAAGAACAGTGGAGGGTGTACTCGACGCAGGTATGGCCATAGGTCTCTTCCCCCTGCCATTGAGACCAGAATGATGTGCGGATACGATTTTCGTCAATGCCAGTGAGGATGAGAGTGTACAATTGGCGTATGGGAAAACCTAGACAGTTCGTCGTTCCACCATCAGCGGATGCGTGCGTGTGGCGCCATTACGGTATAAATACACGTTATCACTGTTGGATGAGGGGTATCGCTGCTGGGATGCCATTCAGGATTCTATTACGGGGAAAGTCATGAAATAAAAAAAGATGGATGGAACACGGTGCGAATGAAGGAAATAAACAGACCGGTGTATAAGAAGGAAATTCCTGCGTAAATTCTCATACTTACACAGGATGGTCAAAATCATAAGCCTAAGAAACAGAATGGAATGGAATGTTGTATTAGCTAACTACGTTACATAAGTAACTCAGGTAACCTAAGCGACCTCGCTAGCTATTCAGTTAAGGAATCAAGAGGTAGAAGACTAAGTAGTACGGAGCTCAAGAGAATGAGAGAGTAAAGGAAGGATAAGTGTGTGTGCGGAATAAGGCTAAGAGGTGATTTGGCAGTGAGAGTGTGGTACGACGATGCTGTTGTTTATGAGTGTTCCGGGATGCTCGACCGACCAAACCCCAGATACGGCTGGCCAGCTGGATACTGATCGTGTGAGAGTGGTGGGCTAAACGGGAATGCATGATGGAGCCAACGAGTGAGTGAGGAACGAGTCGGGGTAATATACCCAAATAGTATGCTGCCCTTTGCGAAGGCGAAACGTTCGAAGAGGTACTACAACTTTAGTAACATTTAGCTATTTAGTTATTTTCAAAATGACTACTTTTACTTAAATGACTAGAATCTCACGGTAAATAGCTAGTTTTCGAAATCCTCCTCTGAGCTCGCTTCTTTCAGGGTCTCGGTACAGACTTAACCAAGATTGGACTAGGCGGCATTGGCTTTTTCCCCTATCCTCAACAAATTCTTGGAGGCTGCACGACAAAAATCCTGTGACCGCCCCCGAAAATATGGCCCGAGAATTGAAACTCCGCTCGAAAAAATGCGGTCAACCTGAAGCCTCTTCTCTCGCCTTCCATCGCCACCCACCAACACGCCTCGAAAATGTGAAAATAGGTGAGCAAGCATGTTTATTAGATGTTTTCTTCCACTGAGTGCACTTTATTACAGAAAATCTCTTTCTTCCACCACTCAAGGGCTGCCAGCACGATATTGCCAACAAACACCACATCGCCTCTCCCCCCCAATGAGGGATGTGGGCATGGTTTGTTGATATTGAAAGATATATAGCAGGTATGGGCTGGCAGGACAAAAATGAGTTGTGAGAGGTTGGAGGCAGGGGAAACTGAATGGTGCGTGTTCACTGACTCATCACCTCCTGCTGAAAGAGCTGGTTTGTTAGCGCCACGACGACCATGCAACCCACGGAAACCGCAGAAGCATGGCCCAATGCATACAACGAGGGAATAATGAACGCGTAAGGCCGTCAGCCCACCAATGATTTCGCGCGGCCCCCCACTCCTCTTTACTGAGCCAAACTAGGTGGGTTCAACCATTGCAATCTTAGCGCCCCATGTCACAAGGATGAAACCCGAGCACGAACGTGAATGCCGCCTCCGGTATCCCAACTCCCTACCACTGAATTTAACCTCGCAATGCTGCACGGCGGTGTCAATTGACACCTGCACTGCTGTTGCGAGGTTTTTCATTCCGTTTTGGAGGAATACCCGCGCACGGGTTGTATGCCCCCGGGTTTTCTGGGATACGTGTACGGGTGGCCCTGGAAGGCCCCAGGATTACCCGTGCCAATCCCTATGAGCACCGTCATGTTGTGAGAAGGCACGATGAGCTCGACGACGATATTGTGGTTACGCGATCTCTCAATACATTTTCCCAAACGACGAAGGCAAGACGAAGGACGTCAAAGCACGGTTGAAAGAACATACAGATAAGAAAAAGGAAGCCGGTAAAGTACCCCGAAACAACCAGGCAGCGTCAAACAAGTTCAACGTTCCCATTCTGACAATCGCGGCTGGCAGTGCACTCACCCCAACTTCAACCCAACAACGAGGAGGTTGAGATGCAGGAGAGTGGCAGATGTAACTTGGATGGAGGGTTGATACTATCGGTTTAGGGAGACTGCAAAGTGCTGCGGATTTTCATATATACGGAAAGGTTTACTCCTCGGAACCCCATCTACCCCTATATATTTCTGTGAATATCTTCAATGTACTGGGACGATGTGAACATAAAGCCTAGGCTGTGTATCTAATCCAAAATTGACACCTGGGGCAAAATACCGCTCATTTGAGATCAGGAATTGAAGTTATTTGCGGCTGCCAGTGGTTAACCGCTTAACCATTAGATTTGTACAAAGACAAGAATCAACACAATTTTATTTACACTGGAGCGTCTTGAATATGACTCGCTTTCAGCTCGAGGACGGAATGGAACAAGGAAAATATTGACAAGTACCCACTTGGTACCCACGCTGCACGTACATATTTTGAGCGTACTTGAATCTTGATCGACCTACATAAGCACCACTCCCAAAAGAAGGTACAGAAACACCTCACTATGTTGGAGAAAATATTTGGATTGAAGGAAGGAAGGTGATGAACGCTAGCCTTCGAAGCTTCAAAGTTCAGTACATGCATGGACGTAGTGTGGGAATGAATATCTGATGATCTGATGGCGTAGTAACGGCTCTTATTGGGCTTACTCCACGGAATGTAGTTGACCGTAAAGTGGCCAGCGAGCTAAATTATGGAACACACCCGCACCTCCTGCCACTCATACAATAATAGCGAGAGAGAGCGCAGCCGAGAGGAGAGGAGTACTGACGAGGATTAGAGTGTTTATTTCGGCCATTAGTTTAGTATCCCTCAGTGCTGGAGCATATTTTAGCCGAATATTTCCACGGCGATAGATCCCGCAAGCCGAGCCACGGACAATGCTCAGTTTCATGGAGCTCATGAACCCTCTTTGCTGCGGGGGGAAGAATATCTAACCCAGGCTGCGGATGGATACAGCCTCGGGCATGTAAGCCGCATCTTGCGTTTTTCCTGTGTAAGCTTGCCCCGGTCCTCCCGCGTCTATAAAATGGCGACCAGAGATGGTTAAAAAAACAGGATCTCACACTCAGCTCATTCCACTTAACCTGTCAACCACAAGAAAAAAACAGTTACTCAAGATGCAATCTTTCGCTCTTGTCGGACTTCTTGCCGCGTTATTCACCACTGGGGTCAGTGCGGGACCTTACAAACGGTTGGGATTTATTAATAAAAAATTATATGACACTCTATCCTGACGTTTTATTTGCATCGCAACGCATAGGCAAGACTCTACCGAACCACTCCCATCTGTTACCTTCTCTTTCTCCGACACCCCGATGTCTGTCATCCCCTCCGGTACAGGCGTTCCCTACGCTGTCCCAACGGGTGGCCCTGATGATGGATCAGGGGCCCCAATCCTCATCTGCCATCCTGTCGACCCCACTTTGTATCCTGGCTCGCCGAATAATGCGACGATGTCAGCCATTCCTTCAGATCCAGCACCCACCTCAGCACTTCCCGCACCTACCGACAGTAAAGGGTCCGGGGGCCCAGTATATATCTGCTACCCTGCGGATTCCGCTGCTCCTCCTTCAGGGTCACCCCCCGCCTCTGACGCGCCATCTTTCAGTCTTCCAACTGGTACAGACGTCCCTCAGGCCATGCCCACTGGTAGTCAAGGATCCGGGGACGCAGTTTACCTCCAGTGCCGCCCTGCCGGTCCTGCTGCTACTTCAGCGGGTGCTCCTGGCTCCCCAAATGACGCGACACCAACGCCGATTTCTTCCGGTCCGGCCCCCACCTCAGCGCCCTCCAGTAGCGCCCCGGATGTATAATATGGTAATTTAATTTCTAGCTGGTTCAAATTTTTACGCAGAGCTTCTCTCTAGTGGGAGGTAGCTGGACAGACGAGATGGACAATATTCCTTACTGTATATATCGATATTCTATGGACAACTTGACGATTTATTTACGATTGCATCACACAACGGACGGTACATGGATTTAATAACGCCGCATTTATTCTGGAATAGTACATACTGCATATTTCCAAAGCAACACATACATATGACTTAACCCTTCGATCTGAGGGTTTACCGTTCCGAGTTCATCACCAAAATTGATTGCGCAATCGCCAGATCTGGGTTCTGAGGTGTACTAATTCCCGGAGGCAGCATAATGACAGAGACACGGAGAGCGAAACGAAACAGCATCACGTCTAGGATGATGCGTGGAGACGAATCAGATGAACGACGAAACAATGCAGCGAGACGAACGAGAAGACCCAACCAACCATTCGTGATTACTTCGCACATCAAATCCACCAATCCGCCAAAAACGCAAAGCAAGCGTCAAAGTTTTGTGGCTCGATGGATTGAGTGGGTTTATGAAATGAGTTGAATTGGGTCGAACGGCTCGAATAACAATGGGGGGCATCGGGGATATCGACCTGACCTCAGGCTCCGCACGCAACTCCGGGTCACCCTTCGAATTGACGGGGGCACCCATTTCGAGCGGCTGCCAGCCAGCACAGTCAATGGGACGATGTACAAACCTGAGAAGGCTTGATCGTACGTGATGCCACAATCTCATGCAAAATTGGAATTTCGAGGCAGACAGTGGAATAAATGAGGACGTAATGGAGCCATATAACCTGAGTGCACATTGGGCATGGTGATGCACGAAAATCCAATAATAGCGCAGGGTCAAATGGACGCTGGCATCAATGTTGGAATCCTATAGACGCTCGATGTCGCTCAGATTATCCCCTTTATCTGTATCGTCCCAATATGATGAAAATGCTCGAGAACATACCTCATAGGTGGAACGGGATCGCAGCGAAGCAATACACATAACGTGATCGAGAAGAGACCTGGGTTCTTGACAAGTTTCTGGTGTAAGGATCCTTGTGAAGGTCGATGGGAGATAAGACGGGAGGCGAGGCATGTGGATTGAGAATCCTAATATATATAAATCATTACTTGCCTGATGCCTTCCTCGCCGCCGTATTCATTTCCTGGCCAACCAATGAATGCCCGAGGTCAATGAAAGCGAATACCTGAAATATCGCCACACCTTCAGAGATAATATCCAGGAACGTGGAATGGAATCTAGGAGTACTTATTTCATAAGTGAAGAATCTACGAGTAAGCGACAATGTACGAACTGGATGGGATTGAGGCCGAAGTTGCGAGGATTGGATAGTTGATATTTAGTATCGAATTTTTGAGAATGGAATACGCAGAAAAAAAATCAAGAAGGGCCTCTTCGTGATTTGATAAGTATTGATATCATCATCGATAGAGACAGTTTGATAAGTTCGCAGGATGTAGGAGCTGTAGCATTGGAGTGCACAAGCAAGGAGTAAATACGATAGTAAATCCGTTGGAAAGTAAACTTTGCGCACCAGGATTTGTACATTCGGAGGATCGAGTGCAGGTGGTTGTGAACTGCCACGTCGTTTGGCAAGTGATGGCATTTCCGTGGGAACGCAAGTGTAACACGTGATCAACT
>Ga0307517_10011605_pt1 | contig 12196 bp, 8 predicted proteins | sample 23_EM_MG_FD_194515 | JGI IMG/M metagenome (GOLD analysis project Ga0307517, IMG submission 194515) | Populus trichocarpa ectomycorrhiza microbial communities from riparian zone in the Pacific Northwest, United States - 23_EM | ecosystem: Host-associated > Plants > Roots > Unclassified | place...
GTGGTTGATTGATGAAGAAATGAAAGTTATTGCAATTATCATAATTGATCTTGAGATTATAGACCATGTTTACACACGCCGTGGTGAAATCTTTCAGCAATTTGTCAGTTAATATGGACATTAAAAAATAAAAAATTGGGTGGTGAAATCATTATTCGGATGAGAGTAATATAATAATTATTTTTTCATTCTCGAAAAACTTATATATAGTATCTTTGTATTTAGATTAAACTTATTCCTTTTGAGTATTTGATTGCATTATGCAATATCAATGAAATATTAACATCCTCCTTTCTTATTTTTTTTTGTATTTTTCTTTATTTCTTTGGATTGTGTAACATGGTATTAGAGTCAAGTTTCATGGGACGAGGCTTAATCTTAAACACAACTTTCGCGGATCCAACTTAGAGGTTTAATTTTGCATCATTCTCCACTTTCTTTTTTTTGGAGTGACTATATAATTTTAAGAAGGGAAATGAGGTATTTTATCAAAGAAAACGTACAATTTTGAGAGGGTATCCATCTAGTTTCTACAATCTAGCATTTTGTTTTCCTTTATTTTGCGTTTTGGTTTTTTTTTTTTGTTGATTATAGCTACTAAAAGAGATGATTCATTTCAGTATGTGGGGATATGTTATAAGTGGAACTTCTATGAAACCTAGGAATACTGGTGAGGGTTATGCTGTTTTGATAAATGTTTGAGAAGCAAACAATGCAAAAATTATTACTTAGATTAATGATTCTAGTGAGCATTCCATAGGTACACAGTTGGTGTAGTATGAGACAACAAAGGAGATCTAGGATCATCTGCAAATGTTATTCACTCAATCAAATTTTGTAAAGCTGTATCAATTAGAGAATGATATATGAGCTCTTCATTAGAAAAATATGAGTATTCAAGAGTTTTTTTTTATACCATGACAGATCTTTCAGATCAATTAGCTCTTACAGAATTGTTAAAACTAAAGGCATGTGGCATGTGGTGCATATATTGCTTGTAGAGAGCATCAATGATTGGTACAGTTTTTAATAGCACTTCACAATGATTTTGAAGGACTTAAAGGTTCAATTTTACATCATTCTCCACTTCTTTATATTGACTCAGTTGTCAATAAGTTATTGGTTGAAGAAATATGTCTTTAGTTTTATTTTGAAAAAGAAATTATTTCTACTTATAATCCTTATATGCTACCAGTACTTTCTAAGCTACTCTTTAATAATCAAAATAAGTCTTTCACAAGAGTTGCCTTCGACGAGTGCAATTTATATAAGTAGAAAGGTCATTGGAAGGCTTAGTGTCCTAAGTTGAGACATAATAATCAATCGCACCAGCAATCTCAAGCTTGGAAGCTTGACAACCAATCACAATCTAAAGCTTATAGACATCTCAGGGTTACAAACCACCACAGTTTAATACTGCAGCAGTAGTTTTATCAGGTTCTTTCACTGATCCTAGTACTATGACTGATCAATTTTAGAAGTTTCTCTCCTTACAGCCATAAACTATGTTTGCTTCTTCTTCTGTAGGTTAATTACCTCATAGTTTTTCAGGTATCTTTAGATTCTTTATCTTTTGCTTCTATGATTCCTTCATCTTTTATTCTTATCATGACTGCTAATAACACTCCTATTCCTTTAGAAAATATTGGCTCTGTTGTCTTACCTCACTTGTCTCTCTCTAATGTTTCTCTTTTCCCTAAACTCACATTGAATCTTGCTTCTATTGTCAGTTATGTGATTTTGGTAATTATTTAGTCATATTTTCCTCTTTTTTTTGTGTGTGCAGGATCTGCAGTCTCAAGCTAATTGGGACATGCTGTAAAAAAAAGGACAATATATTTTGGATGAGTTAAAAGTGTCAGTTGCTGCTGATACTAGTGTTGATTTGTTTTTTTTTCTGTTTGAGTTCTTCTTTTTTCTAGTTTTTATTTATGACATTCTCATCTAGGTCATATTTTGTCTTCTTGTTTAAGATTTTTAGCATCCACAAGAGCTTTAGAAAATTTGAAAACTTGTAATATTTATAGTTATAGTGGATGTAAACTAACAAAATTTTTTACTTTACCTTTTAATCAAAGTATTTCTGTTTCTTTTTTCTCCATTTAATTTAATTCATTCTTATGTATGGAGACCTTTTCCTGTTGCCACAAAAGGAGGGTCTCGATATTATGTTTTTTTTTTCTTATTGATGATCATACTAGTTATTGTTAAATTTATTTAATGAAGCATTATTCTAAATTCTTTGAGATATATACAGTCTTTCACGCTCTTGTCAGAACTCAATATTATGCCGTTATCAAATGTTTTAAGTGTGATTTAGATGAGAAATACACCTCTAATAAATTTTGTGAGTTGTTTGCCCTAGATGAAACTATTCACCGAATTTTGTATTCATATACTCCTGAGCAAATGGTGTCGCTAAAAGAGAACATAGGCACATTATTGAGTATTTGATTGCATTATGCAGTATCAATGAAACTCTAACATCCTCCTTTCTTATTTTTTTTTTCTGTATTTCTCTTTATTTCTTTGGATTGTGTAACATGGTATTAGAGCCAGGTTTCATGGGACGACGCTTAATCTTAAACACAACTTTCACGGATCCAACTTAGAGGTTTAATTTTGCATCATTCTCCATTTTTTTTTTGGAGTGACTGTATAATTTTAAGAAGGGAAATGAGGTATTTTATCAAAGAAAACGTACAATTTTGAGAGGGTATCCATCTAGTTTCTACAATCTAGTATTTTGTTTTCCTTTATTTTGTGTTTTGGTTTTCTTTTTTTTTGTTATTATAGCTACTAAAAGAGATGATTCACTGCAGTATGTAGGGATATGTTATAAGTGGAACTTCTGTGAAACCTATGAATACTGGTGAGGGTTATGCTGCTTTGATAGATGTTTGAGAAGCAAACAATGTAAAAATTATTACTTAGATTAACGATTCTATTAAGCATTCCATAGGTACACAGTTGGTGTAGTATGAGACAACAAAGGAAGTCTAGGATCATCTGTAAATGTTACTCACTCAATCAAATTTTGTAAAGTAGTATCAATTAGAGAATGATATATGAGCTCTTCACTAGAAGAATATGAGTATTCATGAGTTTTTTTACTATGACAGATCTTTCAGATCAATTAGCCCTTATAGAATTGGTGAAATTAAAGACATATGGTGCATATATTGCTCGTAGAGAGCAGCAATGATTGATATAATTTTTAATAGCACTTCATAGTGATTTTGAAGGACTTAAAGGTTTAATTTTGCATCATTCTCCACTTTGTTCTGTTGACTCAGTTGTCAATAGTTATTGGTTGAAGAAATATGTCTTCAGTCTTATTTTGAAAAGGAAATTATTTCTACTTATAATCCTTATGTGCTACCAGTACTTTCTAAACTACTCTTTAATAATCAAAATAAGTCTTTCACAAGAGTTGCCTTCGACGAGTGCAATTTATATAAGTAGAAAGGTCATTGGAAGGCTTAATGTCCTAAGTTGAAACATAATAATCAATCGCACCAGTAATCTCAAGCTTGGAAGCCTAACAACCAGTCACAATCTAAAGTTTATAGACCATCTCAGGGTTACAAACCACCACAGTCTAATACTGCAGCAGTAGTTTTATCAGGTTCTTTCACCGACCCTAGTACTATGACTGAGCAATTTCAGACGTTTCAAACTATGTTTGCTTCTTCTTCTATAGGTCAATTACCTCATAGTTTTTCAGGTATGTCACGTTCTGAATGGATCTTGGATTCTTGTGCTTCACATCATATGTCTCCAGATTCTTTATCTTTTGCTTCTATGACTCCTTCATCTTTTATTCCTATCATGACTGCTGATGACACTCCTATGCCTTTAGCAAATGTTGGTTCTGTTGTCCCACCTCACTTGTCTCTCCTAAATGTTTCTCTTATCCCTAAACTCACATTGAATCTTGCTTCTATTGGTCAGTTATGTTATTTTGGTAATTATTTAGTCATCTTTTCCTCTTTTTTTTGTGTGTAGGATCTGCAGTCTCAAGCTAATTAGGACAGGGTGTAAAAAAAAAGGGACAATATATTTTGGATGAGTTAAAAGTGTCATTTGTTGTTGATACTAGTGTTGATTTGTCTTTTTTCTGTTTGAGTTCTTCTTTTTCTAGTTTTTATTTATAACATTCTCATCTAGGTCATATTTTGTCTTCTCGTTTAAGATTTTCGGCATCCACAAGAGCTTTAGAAAATTTTAAAAATTGTAATATTTCTAGTTATAGTGGATGTAAACTAACAAAATTTTCTACTTTACCTTTTAATCGAAGTATTTCCATTTCTTTTTCTCCATTTAATTTAATTCATTCTGATGTATGGAGACCTTTTCCTGTTGCCACAAAAGGAGGGTCTCAATATTATGTTTTTTTTTTCTTATTAATGATCATACTAGTTATTGTTAGATTTATTTAATGAAACATCGTTCTAAATTCTTTTAGATATATACAATCTTTCACACTCTTGTCATAACTCAATATTATGTTGTTATCAAATGTTTTAAGTGTGATTTAGGTGAGAAATACATCTCTAATAAATTTTATGAGTTGCTTGCCCTAGATGAAACTATTCACCGAACTTTGTGTACATATACTCCTGAGCAAAATGGTGTTGCTGAAAGAGAACATAGGCACATTATTGAAACTACTAATTCTCTCTTGTTGTCTACTTTTGTTCTTAGTGTGTTTTAGGGTGAAACTATTCTTACTGCTATAGGTTTGATTAATAAAATTTCAACTTCTTATATTTCAGGTTTTTCTCTTTATGAAAAGTTGTATAGGTATGCCCTTAATTATTATTTCTTTAGAGTTTTTGGTTGTACTTGTTTCATTTTTCATCCTCATATAGAACGTAGCAAGTTGTCTTCTTGATATGCTATTTGTGTCTTTCTTAGTTATGGTGAAGGTAAAAAAAGGTATCGTTGTTTTGATCTAATAACTTAGAAACTTTATGTGTCTCATTATGTTGTTTGTCTCGAGCATATACCTTTCTTTTCTATTCCATCCACTACTCATAACTTGACTAGATCTGATCTTATTCATATAGATCCCTTTTATAAGGATTCTGATAATTTATTATCTCAGGTTCCTAGTTCTTCAAATTCCCCTTCTCATGTTCTTGCCTCGTTACCTTTATATTCTACTCGACCAATTTGTACTGTCATTCTGCAAGTACTGACACTTTACTATCTGGTACACTTGAAGCTCCCTTTTCTTCTAGGGTCTTTTAAGCTTCATATAAGATTGTGGATCCATATCTACATCAATCTATATGCATTCGTAAGTCTACAAAGTTACTAGATTTTGCCTATTCTTGTTATTTTTCATCTTTTACTTCTTTTTTAGTTTCTATTCATTATCTATCTGAGCCTTCTTCTTATAAAAAGACAATTCTTAATCCTCTTTGGCAGCAACCTATGAATGAGGAACTTTCATCTTTGCATAAGACAAATGCTTGAGATTTGATTCCTTTACCTCCTTGTATGAGTGTTGTTGGTTGTCATTGAGTATATAAGATCAAAACTAATTTTGATGGATCTATTGAGCGATACAAAGCTAGGTTGGTTATAAAAGGATACTCTTAACAGTATGGTATGGATTATAAGGAGACATTTGTTCATATTACAAAAATGACTACTATTCATACTCTCATTGTAGTAGCTTTGGTTTTTCAGTGGAATATCTCTCAACTTGATGTTAAAAATGCTTTCTTGAATAGAGATCTTCAAAAAGAATTTTATACGGTGCCCTTTCTTGATGTTTCACATGATTCTAGGTATGTTTGCAAGCTTAAGAAAGCATTATATGGTCTTAAACAAACACCTCGTGCTTGATTTGAGAAATGTTATGTTGTGATCTCTTCCCTTAGATTTGTTTTTAAAAGTCATGATTCTGCTCTTTTTGTTAAATATACTAATGCATGTCATATCATTTTGTCTTTATATATTGATGACATGATTATTATTGATAATGATATTGATGGTATTTCAGTTTTGAAGACATAGTTAGCTAGACAGTTTGAAATAAGGGATTTGAGTTATCTACGATATTTCTTTGGTATTGAGGTAGCCTACTCACCCAGAGATTATCTTCTTTCTTAGTCAAAATATGTTGTAGATATTCTTGAGTAGGCTAGACTTACTGATAATAAGACTATATATACTCTTATTGAGGTTAACACAAAATATTTTTCTTCTAATGATTTACTTTTATCAGATTCTACTTTATACTATACTATTGCTAGGAGCTTGGTATATCTCATTATTACTCGTCTAGATATTGCATATGTTATTTATGTTGTTAGTCAATTTGTTGTTTCTCCTACTACTGTTTATTGAGCATCTATTCTTTGTATTTTGCGATATCTTTGAGGTACAGTCTTTTAAAGTCTTTTACTTTCATCCACCTTTTTCTTGGAGCAGTATGCATACTCTGATGCTAATTATAACAGTGATCTCACAGATCAAAAGTCTGTTACAAGTTTCTGTATCTTTTTGGGTGATTCTCTTATTTATTGAAAGAGCAAGAAACAATACATTATTTATCATCCCACTCCTATGTATTGTGATAACCAGAGTTTTATTTAGATTGCTCACAACTCAGTTTTTCATTAACGAACTAAGCACATTGAGATCGATTGTCATCTTACTCGTTATCATCTTAAGTATGACACCATTACTTTACCCTTTGTTTCTTCTTCTCTACAGATTGCAAATTTATTTACTAAGTCGCATTCTATTTCTCGCTTTGGTTTTCTAGTTGAAGAAATCTTGATGCTTGTAGTTGCCGCATCATGAGTTTGAGGGGATATGTTAAGAAATATAGGGTTATTTTGTTTTATTGTTTATTAAGGGTAGAATAGTCTTTTTATTTTCTTTGTTTAGCCTATATATAGTCTCTTTGTATTTAGGTAAAACTTATTTCTTTTTAGTATTTGATTGCATTATGCAGTATTAATGAAATCCTAGTTTCCTCCTTTCTTATTTTTTATACCTCTTTATTTCTTTGGATTGTTTAACAAGACAGGGACGGTTTCATCTTTTGCTTTGAAAGTCTACAGTAAATTTACTTGGTTACTCATTCAATTAAAAAATTTTAAATTAGGGTATAAAGGCTTATTCATCTTTTCATTGTGATCTTTTGTTTTTTTTTAAAATAATATTTTAAAAAAGAAGTCTGCTAGCGCGTTCTGTGCATGCACCAGCATGTTAGGCCACTCTGCACACTTCAAATAACACGTATAAAGGATTTAGGTGGTGGAAATTGTCCATCCACGATAGCATTAGAAAGATCACGACGTCCTCTTTCAAATGAGGTGGTACGTGTGGTGGTCTGTTAGGCAGTTTGGCTCTAACAACATTTTCTATTTTTCATTTTTGTTTTGCCTTAGAAAACATGTTGTCCAATTAGAACATCCATGTTGTGCTCTTGTTTTGTCTTGATATTTGATTCAGTCCTCTTGTTTTAGATTGTATGATATTTGTATTAATTTCTTTTGTACACTTTAAAAAGTTTGTTTACATTTGATTGAAATGTTATTTTTCCTATTATTTTGTCATAGTTTCAGTTTTGATCAACTTTCTTTTGATTCTGGGTTTATGTTTTGATTTCTTTTGTGAAATGTTTGATTTTTTTTCAATTTCACCCTTGAATAAATGAATGTTATTTTCCATTTATTTCTTTATTTAGTATTTGGTCCTCATTCTTTTTTTTTAGGGCCTTTTATCAAATTATTTTTTTTTATTTTCATCCTCTAACTTTGAAATGTTATTTTTCTTTTTTTGTTTTGATTTTAGATTTAATTCCTTTTCTTTTAATTTTGGGTTTTTGTTTTGAGTTCCTTTGTGAAGTGTTAGATTTTTTCAATTTCACCATTGAATTTATAAATGTTATTTACTCTCTTGGTTTTTTGTTTAGCATTTAGTCCTCATTATTTAATTTATATTACTATTTTTTTTTTGTTTTGGGATCTTTTATCAAAATTTTTTCTTATTTTCTTCCTCTAACATTGAAATGTTATTTTTCTTTTTATTTTGTTTTGGTTTGAGATTTGATCCTCTTTATTTTGATTTTAGATTCTTGACTTGATTTCTTTTGTGAAATGTTTTTTTTTTTTTTAATTTCACCCTTGAATCAATCAATGTTATTTTCACCCTAATTTTTTTCTTTAGCATTTTTTCCTCATTCTTTTATATTACTAATTTCCTTTTTTAGGGTCTTTTATCAAATTAAATTTTTTTTTAATTTTATCCTTTGATATTGGATTGATTATCGTTAGTAGAGTTATACTGGGCTCATTACCAAGGTGAAGAGTTTGAAAGTTTGACTCGGGTAATATTGATCTTTTTTATCCTTTGACACTTTGCATTCTATCTTTCTTTTAGTTTTTTTTTTTAAAAAAATTGGTCATAGCCTCATAGATGGGTGACGTGCCGGCAAGCGCACTTGGTTCAAGTCTTCCCCTTTAATTTTTTATTTCCTTTGTGATGCTCTCGGTTAGATCAAAATGTATTTTTGCTATTTTTTTCTTTCTAATTAACATTGTTTTTTTAACCATGATCACTCTTTTTGTTTCTTTGTTCGATGCATTTGATGTCGTAAGATAAGACAAACGTATTCAATCTAGTCGAGTCTATGACCCAAATCCTGACTTTTTATTGCTTTTCTAAAACACATTTGTGATCTTTTGATGTTTTTTTAATGCCAAGATTTTTTTTCCAACCCGTGGCATAACGCGATCATGGTACTAATGTGTACATCAAAAATAGGTTGGGTACTCTTTTTATATATAAAAAAACAACATTTTGGTATCTCCGAGTTCAGGCTTTCACTTGTTAAAGATAAGATCTTTCTTCGTTTGAGTTTTAGACATATGATTCGTGCTCATGCTAAAAGCATTAAAGATAATTATTCTTCTCATATATGGCTTTTTCTTTAATTTAAATTTGAAATAATCACATAAAGAGTGAATCCACTTATTATCCAAGTCAATTCTTGACTTTTATGTAAATTTCATCCATCCAAAAAAATTATATATAAAATAAAATATTGTTTGAAAAAGTTTATTATCGAAGTTGGATTCATCTCTAACTTATAAAGGAAATTAAATGTTTTGGCTGATTTTGAAAAATTGATGACATAAAAACTTAAGCTTTAAAGGGAGAAAAATGTTTTCTTATTTAAAAAAATATTCTTAAAATAATTATATATAAAATTCAACCATATCTTCAAGAATATTTTTTTTTTCAACCCTGTCATCAAGAAACATCATCAGGAAAAAGAGGCTAACCCTACTATCAAGAAGTTTTAGACCCAAGCATGCAATAAGGACATCTTAGGCCAGATCTTGTAACGAGGTAGGTCACCTCTGTTGAACTTAAGGAAATTGGATCTCTTTTTTTAACTTGTGATTTTCGAAGGTGTTAGATCCATTTTTTGGAATTTAAGGGTGTTAGACCCTTTTCCTTTCAATTATGTGATCTCTAAGGGTGTTAGATCCTTCTGTCAAACTTAAGGGTGTCAGATCCTTTTTGTTCAAACATGTGATTTTTTAGAGTGTTGGATCCCTCTTTTGGAATTTAAGGGTGTTAGATCCATTTCCGTACAACTATGTGATCTCTAAAGGTGTCGGATCCCTCTATCGAACTTAAAGGTGTCAGATCCATTTCATTCAAACATGTAATTTTTGAGGGTGTTAGATCTTTTTTTTTTGGAATTTAAGGGTGTTGAATCCCTTTCCTCCCAACCATGTGATCTCTGCGGGTGTTGGATCCCTCTATCGAGCTTAAGTGCGTCGAATCCCTTTCGTTCAAACATGTGATTCTTGAGGGTGTTGGATCCCTGGAATTTAAGGGCGTCAGATCCCTTTCCTTCCAAGCCACATGATTTCTATAAGGGTCAGATCCCTCCATTAAACTTGTGTCAGATCTCTTTTGTTTAAAAATGAAATCTTTGAGGGTGTTGGATCCCTCTTCTGGAATTTAAGGGTGTCACATCCCTTTCTTTCCAACAACGTGATTTCTAAGGGTGTTGGATCCCTCTATTAAACTTAAGGGTGTCAGAACTCTTTCATTTCAAAATGAGATCTCTGAGGATGTCAGATCCCTCTTCTGAAACTTAAAAGTGTCAGATTCCTTTCGTTTCAAACATCATTTTTCTTTAGAAGCTTGCTATACAAAGCTTTCTGTAAGATTTTATACTGTAAGTATTCTAAAGAGGAAGGCAACTATTGTAACCCAATTTTTTACCTCTATTATTGTATATATTTTGAAAAAAATTAGAAAAACCAAAAAATATATCTTTCTAATAACTTTAGCTATTTTGATCTTCTTCTTGTTTTTAATTTTTCTTCATTTTTATTTAATTCTTGTGTGTAAAGAAATCAAGAAAATCATAAATAAAAAATAAAAATGCAAAAAATAAAAAAATAGTTAGGTTTTGAAAATTGGGTTGATAATTAAGCATCACATGCGAAAATAAAGTTAGGGACTTTTTGGGCCATAATTGATGGTTTAATTGAAGAGAAAATCAAGAAAAAGAGTTAATTTAATTTAATTTGGTTAAGAGTAAAAGAAATTTAAAGTTAAATGATGATTGTGAAACAAATAACTAAATTAGTAATCAATAAAGGGTTTAATTGAAGAAAAATTAAATTAAGAGATAGATTGGTTAAAATTGCATGATTTTAGGAATAAATGATGAATTTACTACAAGTGGATTAATCTGGAGGTCTAATTTGATTTAAAAGGTGTTTGAGAGTGTGGTAGCAATTGTTTTTCAAAGTGCTTTTCATTCCAAAACACATTAAAATAATGTTTTTTTTATTTTTTTTAAATCATTTTTAATATCAGCATATCAAAATTATATAAAAATATCACAAATATATTAATTTAAAGCAAATAAAAAATAAAAAAATAAAAAAATTTCAAAAACAATTTTTTACCGCAATACTAAACACTACCCTAAATAGGAATGGAATTAAAAAGAAATAAGGGATTTAGGATAAATTTGGTTGAAATGGCAAGAATTTGAAAAAAAAAGACTAAATTAAAAAGAGTAATTTGAGGGATTAAATTGAGAAATAATTCAAGATTTAATCCTATTTGAGTGAAATTGGGAAGATTCAAAAGATAAGGACTATAATGAAAAGGATAAAATATTTTGGGGACTAATTAAATTTTTGTTTAAATTTCGTTCATGTCCGATTTGTTTCATTCCAATCATTTCAGTCCAATTAAATACCAATTAAAACCAATTGTTTCCAATTGATTCAATTCAGCCCAATAATTTTATCAAATGGATTCGATTTAATCCCTAATTAATTCTTAATTCAATCGCCTTAATTGTTCAAAATCCCAGCAATCAAATTCAGATTCTCGAATTAAGTAATCTCCCAAATTCGGCTCCCCATTCCCAGATTTTCAGCCCCGATCCTCAATCGAAGTCCCAAATTGATCTCTTCAAATATGGCATTAATTGATCTCCCAAATCTTAGCATCTCTCTCCTTCAAAAACCAACAACAGAGCTGATTCAAGGGGAGGGGGTCTCCATTTTTCATAGACAGGACAGAGGAAAACCAGTAGAGCAAAAATCACTCCCTCTCGCACCTCTCCCCCATTTCCTTCTTCATCCTCAACCCACTAAAGACCATGCACAACCGGCAAAACAACCGGAGACCACACCAACAAACCAAGCCTTCATCCCCATCCTCTCAAGCCACCAAATCAGTACTAACAAATCATTGCAGGCTTCCATCCCCACCGTGAACCTATAAATCCGCCACTGTCCCCAGCAACAAAATGATCCAACAACCATCATACACAGAGATTCTCTCATCTTCCTAATCAAGACCATGAACCATCCAACAGACTCTGTATCCCTCGACCATAAATCCACCATGGCAGCCGGTCTAATCTGCCTGAAAAACACCGCCCACTCAGCACCACCAGCCTCTCTCTCTCTAACCCATGATAGACCGAACCCGTTGCAGCTCATCACCCAAAAAAAAACCTGCCGTCATCTCCCACAAGCCCCTAACCAGCGTCCATATCTCACCAACAACTCAGCCCACACAGCCTCCTCAACCGCCACTCACCATAGTGACCCTTGAAACCAGGTCCAATTGACCCGAAATCAACCCTCATCACAGACACAAAACCTCATCTCCTCTG
>Ga0307517_10011606_pt1 | contig 12195 bp, 6 predicted proteins | sample 23_EM_MG_FD_194515 | JGI IMG/M metagenome (GOLD analysis project Ga0307517, IMG submission 194515) | Populus trichocarpa ectomycorrhiza microbial communities from riparian zone in the Pacific Northwest, United States - 23_EM | ecosystem: Host-associated > Plants > Roots > Unclassified | place...
CACAAATAAAAAATCATATACATGTATTTAATTAAAAAAATGAGAATTATTTTGCAATAATAAATGTAAAAAAAAGTTGTAAATAATAACTAAACACTGAATTGAAAATTTAAGAAAAAGAAGGATGTCAAGATATATAATCTCGCAACATGAACTATGAACTCGGTTGTGTTCACTAACTTTTTTTCTTAAAATAAATTTTTTATTGAATCTGATAATTATAAAAAAATAAAAGAAAGTGGGTAATATCAATCTTTTTTTTATGTAAAAAAATTATCTAAGCATCGTTAATGTGATTTTTAAAAGAAAAAAATGTAATAATGAATAAAAAATCAAACACATATTGAACAAATTTTTTTTATAAAAGTATTAATACGGTAATATATTATATTGACATGACGTTTTCTATTTTATCTAAATTAATGGGAAATTAAATAATGTAATTTATTCTCGTGAATTATATCGTTTAATATTATATTCTATTAGTCTTTGCCGTTATCATGTTATGGCGACGGCTACCATCTGTCCATTACAACTACTATTTGTTACCAAGAGAGTAACAACTACCATACATTTGATATTACTATAATCTTTATCATCAATTTTATTATTATATATAAAATTTATTATTGTATCACCACCATTATTGCTACCTCAATTTATGTTGTTGCCATGGTGCTATCACTTCATTATCGATCGTGGATAAAACAGTTTGTATAATTGTTATTATGTAAATATTATTATTCTTTATATTTCTATAACCAATAGTGTATTAATATATTTTTTAAATTAAGTTTGTATAATTGTTTTCACACTCATATGTTAAAAAATAAATAATTTTCAAAAAATAATAAACTAGCAGGATAAAACAGTTTTTTCATTTTCTAAAAACAAAAAATAAAAAAAAAATGAAATGGCACTAGATGGGTCCTTAACTATGCTACATGTTTTTTATTATTATATTATTATTATTATTAAAATATTGGTTAGAATTATTTTTCAACCAACCAACTTACTTCTCAATCAAAATAGTTATGTTGTAGAATTATTAGGCCATGGTTTCCAATATGGAACACCGTACACTGCTAGGTTCTTTCCGACGAGAGGGTCTGCTTCTACAAAATTGCATGCGTTGTGTTGATTACAATATTGTTTTTGAATTTGAATGAACTGATACGGCATCGTGTCATGTTTAGTTATCAATCACGCAAAAGGATGCTTTGAATATCCAAATCTTGGAGTTAATTAGGAGCAAAAAATGTTCAAAAAAAAGAGAAAGAAAGAAAAGAAAAGTAATCAACGGCCAAGTTACTTAAAAAGGAGTTGCAACGAAAGCAACCCTTCCCAGGTCAAACCTTATCCAGACCTCTTGCTAAAGGAAAGGGATGTCTAAGTATACATGCTACCGGCTTTTATTTCCCGTCTACTTTATTCTTTTGAAGACCAAGTTTATAGCACGTCAGTAGCGCTGCCCTTTTCTTTGAAGTGTTTTAGTCTTTCTTATATGATTAAGAAGGCGTTGAGATTGATCAGAATAGTCTAAAAAGGACAGTCCTAAATAATTATATACACTGTGTTTTGATCTTCTACCTGGACATTCTAGTGGCTGATCTTGTTTGTTTTTCCAATGCTCGTACGGTACGTATTCTTTAAAATACACGATCTCTCTTTCAAGTTCTTTCACTGATAATCGGAGGTTAATTATTTGTGGAGATGCAGGGCACCTTCCTAGTTCCACTTTCGTATCTCCGCCGTGGATCGATATCGGTGGTCATAGTTTGGTGTATACTTTGTGTATTCCCCGATGATATACGGCGCCGAAACCCCGACATGTGCTGAAGCAGGACAGCATGGAGAGGAAATGTGCTGCCGCCGGGATTTAAGACATGCAATTGAAGATATAGTGGCTAGCTAGCCATGCAGTAATCGCAAACGTATAATTCGATCCTGCAACGCCAATATCGAAACTTCCAAGTTGCAAAGAAAATAGTTTAGTTAAATTTGCTATTATATTTTAAGTTCAATTATTAATACAATATTATTATAAACTTAATTACTTTCTAAGTATAAAATAATTTTTAATCATCGGATATTTTTATACAAGTAGATGAAATTAAATGCTCTCAATTAAAAACTCAAACAAATCTGATGTACTTGAAAAAATAAACATGAAGAAAACTCCATTTAACAACCACGTACGTGGCACTTTTTTTTTTACTCATATTTAATTAATCAATTTGAAGTTTTATGCGAATATATTTCTTCAATTTAAATAGAAATATTAACTAAAATGATGGATTAAGAAGATCATCTAAACTATAACAAGTTAAGAGTAATCAGGCTGGTAAAATAAATTAAAAATTGTTTCTAAAATACAATGATAAACTGAATTATTTTCAGGTTTCAGAATGAAAGCCAGCAAAGTAGAGTGGATGATAATTAGGATAGTACTAGCTAGTGCGCACCAAGAATGGATACTTGCCATCATGCAGGGCACAATAATACACAGAGGGTCCTGAGCTTGGACCTTATCAAAGACATAATAAAACTTAAGGCCCACACCAAGCCCATCATCAAAAAGCCTGTTTGCAATTCAAAATTAAGGCACGCATGGAAAGGAAAAGCTTACTCCGACGCTTTTCAGAAGCGCGTGCTTTTCCTTACAAACCGACAAGCAGCCGTGTGATATAAGCCGGAGATGATTTCTCTGCTGGATCGTGCCCGCATGAGAGGAGGACACCTGGATTAACTGATTTACTTGACGCACGCGCCACTGCGATTGAGCGTGTGTACTCCACAATTCAGAAATACATCCTCGCATTGAAGAATTCTTCCATTTCCAATTGACAAGTCACCCAGTCATCAATTGCAAAAGTAAGAGACGCGCCGAGACGGTAACAAAATTTTGAAGGCAACTGGCACTACTTATTATATACGTGAGTGGATAATTTTGATTGCAAACAAGGCAGCAAATCTTGAATTGTGATAATAATTTAAACGCTACCCTGACCAAGTAAAGAGTTGAGAACAGTCAGCGCACCTTGGATTTATAGTAAAAGAATTCCCAAAATCCAATCCCTCAGAGTAATTGTGTCATTTATAGCAGCAAATTACAGCCTCATGCCTGTATTTTGTACCTTACCTTGCTGATTTGGAAACTACGACACCGTTTGTCCATAGCCAGATCTTGGTCTTGCATTATAGCCAGGGTGTCTTCCATATTCGAACTTTAACACAGAATAAAATACCCCTCCCTCCCTCTCTCTCTCACAGTATTATTGTATGGATTCTTGATTTTTCTCTCTCCAAATTTAATTTAGATACCAAGAACTTTAAAGCTCAAACCCACAAATGCTTCCACTCTTTTCCTCCCACCTTATATAGTCTCTTGTACACCAACTATGATGCCTCATCTTTCTCTCTCTAAGCCTCACAACAAGACAAACCTTTCGCTTTGGTTTCCTCATCAGATCTCTTTATCTTACAGTACAGACACCACCCTACATGTATAAAAAAATCCCTCCGCACACAAAATGCCACCGCTGACCACCACCGCCGCGTGAACATTCTTCACCCACAAACAAAACAACCCATAGCACGTGTACTCTCTTGTTGTTAGTTTTACTAGATGAGGTGCAAAAAACACCCGGGCGACCTCAGCAGCGGCGTGGGCGTATGCGCCTCTTGTCTCCGAGAACGCTTATTTGCATTAATCGCCGCTCAGGCTCAAATACAGCAGCAGCAGCAAATAGCACAATTCGCAAAGGCACATAACCATCACCATTCACGCGCCGCTGCGGTAGTAGATGAAAGCCGTAAATCAGATTCTAACTCTCAATATCTACAACAACCACCTCCACCTCTGATATTTCCTCGCTCTGTCTCTCCTTACGTTGCTCGCCGTAAATCCGACGACTCCTCCTCCTGGTCCAACCACAACCACCACCATAACCTCCGTTTCTACAGCACTCCTCAGCTGGGCCCTGCCTACACCACCCCTTCCTCAACCACAACAACCGCGGCGTACAAGAAGCAAAGCCAAAAATTCTCGCTTTTTTCTAATTTATTCAGGTCCAGATCCGACAAATTCAAAACAGACTCGACTGGCCGCCGTGATTCTATTGAGTCACCATCTTCTTCTTCGCCTTCCTGGTTCTCGATGGTCTTCTCCGGTCGTCGGAGAAAGCAATCAAGGCAATTGCCCATGGAATATTCCGGCACGGTTAGCGGAGAGCCTCGCCAGAGGTTGGATCGAGGAATGTCGCCAGCGAGAGGTGCGGATTCCGACAAGGATTGCGAGAATTGCGACCGGTCACCGTCAGGGAGCGGCTGCTCGTCAGAGTCGTCGCCGGGGTGGAAAAAGACACCAGTAGCGTCGGGTGTGATGCGGCGGGGGAAGGCGGGACACCCTAGGAACGTGTCTGGATTGGCGTTTTGTTTGAGTCCTCTTGTCAGGGCGAGCCCTAAACCGAATTGGAACCAGAAGGGAGGATTGCCGCCTGAATTGGGATATTCTGGTGAGGTTAGGGCTCCTGTGAGGCCGCATCTGTCCACCGCGGCGTCGTTTTGCGCGAACCGATCGAGGAAGCTTGCGGATTTTGGTAGGGTCAATCATAACCATTGAGAGCGATGACTCGTTCGCCCGCTTGATTTGACGAGAGTGGTGATTTATTTTGAATTACGGTTTTGCCCCCTCCAAATTTGCAGTTTATATACATGATTCTCCGTTTGCTCTATTTTGTATGATTGACAAGTTAAATTATTGTGTAGGGGGGAGGGAAAAACACAAAAGAAAAAGGGAAAAAATCAAAAATATATTTGGTTCTTCGCATACATTACTGGTGTTTATTATTATCATAAACAAAAATTATTTTTTTGTTGTACAGTTTGTGAATTTATTTTAATGGGTGTATAGAACATAGTGAAATTAGACACATTCTTCTTTATTGGCTTTCTCACTTGATGATCAATTTTTGTGGATTATGATTATACTTGGTGGAGTATGAATTTCTCCTCTCTCTCATTTTCTGTGGACATGATTGTTCTGTTTGGATGTGTTCACTTTTGTGCACTTGGATTGTGATGAAGCTGGGGATGATAGTTATGTCTCTTGTAAGCGTTGCTAATACACATCGTAGTCGTAATTTCCTTGTTTTTAAGGCAATTGTAGCTTAGGATATTTGAGAGTGTTGTTGTGATTATTTTTAAAAATATGTTTTATTTGAAAAAATATTTTTTTATATTTTAAAACTTATTTTTAATATTAATATATTATAATGATATAAAAATATTAAAAAAAAAAACAGTGATTTCATCCCAAACTGGCAAACAATTTTCTGAGCATTTATGAGACATGATGCTTAGTGCTTCAAAAACTTAAAGCGCACCGTTTTATTCCTGCCATTTGAATTGACATTTCTTTTAATGGTCAGTTGAAGCATTTAATAAATATTGGCATGTAATAAATATGCTGTGGCTAGTTTTAATTCACACGCAAGTCAATTTCACGATGAAATATCTTAAATATTCAGATCGCTATCATTTAATTTTAACTATCTTTTGATCACAAGATTTGTCAAAGTAATCAACATTTAACCCCTGCCTGTATTGTTTAATATTACTACACCAGCAGCAGCAACACTAGGTCTAAAACCATTTCAGGCCGAGTGGGAAAGGCATCCATCTTTTTTTGACAGGCATGTAAATTAGTGAGTGAGTGATGTTTCTGTTCCCCACTAGAAATACACGAAACATGCAGATGGGTGGGTGGTCTGAGTGGTTGAAAAGGTTGATGAAGAAGAAGAAATGGATTAAGAGTACTGAGGTGTCAATGCATCAAATTTCATCCATCTTTGGTGGGTGGTAGAACCCACAGGTTCCATGTATACATGCTACTTTGGCTATATAGCTCATTTAAGGCGAGCAAGAAATCCATGTATGGTCTCTCATAAAAGCATGCGCCTTCGATGGTGGTTACCGGCGGGTTGCTATACGTACAGGAAAGCACCCAAGAGCCCAGAGGGAGCTGACTCTAACTTAGTCTCTGTAGTTTATTAAGACTCGTTAACTGGTCCTTGACACAGGGACTTAGTTATAATTAAGTCCTCAACAGAGGGAGTCGCTCCCAAAAGGGATGGCGGCGGCGGCGGCGGCAGCGGCAGTGTCTGCAGTTCATCACTGGTGGGACCGAAGGAGTTAAATGTCCTGACCAAATCTTGTTTATTAACGGTCAGAAAAGGTGGGGTCATATGATCTAGGAAAAGAAAAGACCCTTCTTCTACACTCTCATGAGGTGCGGTTCCCTAGAGAACAGAACACGATTAGTTACCATCAGTGTCTCTCTTTTTTTTTCGTTTTCAACCGTTGGATCATAATTACAACCACCATCCTCTTTTTGCCGCCAGTTTTTGTTCATTTTGAAGCTTCCAAGTTAAATTTAATCCTCAAATCCATCCCTAATTTAATTGCTTGATGTGTTTCTTCAAGTCTAGACATAAGAAAGCGTTTTAAGCACAATAAATTTAAGAGCCGGAGATGGAGAGATTGCTCGAGTCAAATAGATTAATATTTCAAATAATTAAAGAGGTGGTGGCCAGGGAAGGGAGAAGAAAGCTTCTTTCTTTTTACATCTTTTTAATGTTGGTATAATAATTATTTTTTAAAATTTATTTTTAACATAGAATATTAAAATAATTTGAAAATAAATAAAAAATATTTTTAAATAAATAAAAAAATTATTTTTTTCAAATGCGTTTGGTCTTTGCTTTTCAGAAAGAGAAACTGCTGGTAAGAACATTCACTGTTGTTAGTCGACTTGGCTCTTATATTTTTCCTAAAAAATTGCCCAAAACATGGTTTGCAAATTAGACGACTTCACTGTTTTTTTTCAGGAGAAAGGGGATTTGAAAATACCTATTGAAATTAAAAGGAATCAAAGTATAAATTAGAATATGCTAAATACAACAAAAACTCAAAAAATGGAATTAATTACTTGTATATATATCTAGTATTAAAACCCAATTTCATTCTCCTATATGCATGACTAAGATGTCATAACCATGAATATTAATAACGGGCACTTAACGAATCATTTGGATATCCTAAACTCCATACAAACATACAAAGACCAAATGCATATCCTTGACCTTTCAAGAAACACCATCTAAGATGTCGTGTTCATCTTTATTCTTATAATCTTCTTATATTTTGTCGGAGATCATTTTCATCTGAAAAAACAAAAATACTGAACTTTTCTTCAACTTTCGGTGTAAAAAGCTCAGTGACTTCCAGTAGTATAAAATTATCTTCCTACTCGTGTTATATATATATATATATATATGAATGAAAGAATTTATAAATGGTGGTTGGATGTCATTTTAACAGATGCTATTAACGGTTTCAGTTCTCAACACCTCTTGTTTAAGGAGTTGGAGAGAAATGGAGAATTGAATGCGGAGTTTGGACACTTTGAAGCTCCGAAAGTTAATTGTCTTATTTATATTCTATGACCTTTCCATGTGCCCATTCATTGTTCACTCTTCGATCCAAGTTAATGGGAAATAGTAAGACGGTTGACTTTTCTCTTCTCTTCTTTTCAATTCAACTTTGTCCATTTTTCTGTGTTATGTGGCCCAACATATCTTCTTTTACCGGTAACAATACTGAGGTGTTCTTTGGAAATGCATTTGAGTGTTTTAAAAAAAAATTATTTTTTTATTTAAAATTATTTTAATATAATGTTGTTAAAAATAAAAAAAAATTATTTTAATATAATTTTAAATAAAAAATATTTTAAAAAACAATCGTTATCACAATGTGAATAACTCCTATATATAATCCAATAAGATTTGGAGTCTCATGCAGGATAGGTTGTGTTGCTAGTTAAAAATGTGTCTGTTTATAGTGTTTGAAGGAGAATAGAAGCTATAACAGCCTGGTTTGACCGGTGGTTGATTCTGATGTGGCTGTTGAAAGAGGAGTGGAAGTGAAGGATGACTGCCGATGTTGACAGTGGAGATGGTGTTGGTTTTCCGGTTTTCCAGATAAAACCAAACTAATTTTCAGTTCGATCCAGGTTAAATCTTTCATAAATTAAAAAACCCAGTTTAGTTGGATTTTTTTAGCTTAAATTGATCCAGCAACACAATTCACAACTACATTCTAGCCTCGACGCCTTTTTTAGAGTTGTTCTTAGGGGTTTGAGCTCGAAGTATGACTATAAAATAGTGTTGGATTATTATTTTGAAATAAAAAAATATAAAGAAAACTATGATAAAGAAAACAGGATAAAATACAAAATGAAATCAAGATTGTGTATTGCAAGAGACAATATAATATTAAATGTCTTTGTATTTTATTTGATTGGTAATGAAAAAGATATAAAAATGTTGAAAAGTCAATTTCACCCCTTATATATATGTATTGCCATTAAACTTGCAATATTTGAAATTTAATTTATAATGAGCAATATTTTTTTAACAAAATAAAAAGATAATTTGTTGATAAAACTTAGTCATTAAATCATTTCTCTAAATATATTTAATAATAAAAACACTAATTAAACTAATCATATATAAAATAAAATATTTTCACCAATAAAAATTTAAAATCTAACATAGTTGGAAATATATCACGTATGCACATTGTATGGTTATCATTCAATCCCCATTTTTTCATCATTAAATCCAATTTGTTTGAGAATATGATCAATTCTAATTTTTTTATACCATGTATGTTTTAATTATTATATTAATGTTTTTGATAATGATATTTTTTTTGATAATGTTATAAAACTAATTACTCATTTTGGTAAAAACAAAATCCTTCATATACTTTTTAATAAAAATTACTCTTTGGTTAGTCAATTTTATTAAATACATAAGAAAATAATTTACTCTAATTCACTCGTTTTTTTAATTGTTACAGATAATTAAATCATGTGAAATAATTTATTATTTAGTTTGAGGAATTTAATTTTCCATGTGAATTTGATAAAATGAGAAAAATATCAAATTAAGTGTGTATGAGTGTTAAGAGCTTTCAATTGATAGTTATCTTGTTCGATAATTTGACCACCTATTCAACATTTCCTCTCTTCTCTCTTTCTCTATCCTGTTTATGTTTTTTCTATTTTCTATTTTCCAAATATAATATTAGGAATTAATTTAATTAAAATCAAGAGATATTAGATATTTATGATAAATAAAAAAAAACTTAGTTTGGTCTTTGTCTCTTTTATCTCTTCTATGTATGAGATTTTTGTCTTAATCTCCACGACCATATACGTTTCTATCTTGCTTATCTTCGTTTCTTCTATTTTAGAACGGCAGTCAAACACCACGTCAGAGTTAGTGAAACGACAACAGGAGACACATACATGAGTACCACAGTGTTAAAAGGGCAAAGCTAATAAGCTCCAGCACGGAATTTTTCAATTTTGGTGTGGCTTTCATACTACACACCTTAGAATTTTAAGTATATTAATATATAAAAAATATTTAATAATTTGTTTATCACACATGTAATATAAAATAAGTTTTTTTTTTTTTACTATTTCAAAGCAAAAGTAGTTTAGCCGCATATTTATCACCCATAAATATACATGTAATATAAAATAAGTGTTTTTTAATCATTTTAATGTAAAAATATTTACAGTGATCACACTATTTTTTTTATAAAAAAAACTTTTAATTCAACTTGTAATAAAACGCTGATCAATTATTTAATACACACCAAATCAATACAGGTTTTTAAAGTTCTCTTATACTACAAGAAATAAATTTCTCATTGTATTGTAATTATTATAAGAAAATCTAAAAGTTATGGAAAAACTATTGAAGCGGTTCAATATAAAAAGATTATTTTGCTCTTATCAAAATAAATTTAGATTATCTCGAGTCTTTTTATTTGTTATTCTTTGTTAAATTTACCTTTTTAAAAGATATTTTGTTTTATATTAAATTAATTAAATATAAATATGAATGTTTATTTTATGATATTTTATTTAATTTAATTAAATATAAGCAAGAAAACGAATCAAGAAATTTCAATATTAATTCATTTGAGAAATTCCTTATGATTTAAACATTCTTTTTTAGTGCAAAAACAATTTTGAGTGCATGCCTTAAACTCAACCGCACAATATAGGAACTTAATTAGTTTAGATGTTAACCTAACAATACAGAAAAACTTTCGATACTCCGATCATGCTTTTCCGGTCTAAAATATAGTATAAAGCTTTCTCATATCCAATATCATCTAATGCTGGTGTTAGTCTACTAAGGTTGAAAATTTGAGATTTGGGCAACAGGGAAAGAAGAGACTGGGGGGTGGGGACTATGTAGTGGAGTGTCAAGGGACTCGGACAGGGAAACAATAAATTTTTTTAACTTTTGTGGGTTAAAACTCGAAATCGATCAAACTCGGTCAAACTTGTAAAATCGGTTTGATTTTTCCGATTTTAACCGAGTTTGACCGATTTTGAGTTTTAACCCGATTTGACACGTTATATACATGTTGACTCGTAAAATCGCGATTTTGATAACAATGCAGAAAATCATTAAAAACTAAGAAAAAAATGTCTTAACAATAACTGTTATTAAATTTGAACAATTAAAATCTGATTTCCTTATTCATTCACAAATCACAATTAACTCAACAAGAAATGAAAAGAGTTCCAATTTAATGCACGCCTCCAAAGGAGATTCTCAGGCATGAATTGGAGGTTGAGGGCAATATCGGTTTTTACAAACATCAGGTTCTCTTAAATATGGCATAGAAAAGTATGTTTTATATATATATATATATATATATACCCTTTCCTGGGGGGAAATGGTAGGGCCCTCAAGGGGGCATGAAATGTGTGGTAGTTCCATCTCTCTACCGTCTCCTTCCTTACCTAACTCACAAACGTTCCATCAAAGAGGTCAATTTCAACATTATATATCCAGACGTTTATGCTGGGGAATGTTTAGAAACATGCATTTTTTTTTTAATAAATTCTGATATATCTTGATCAAGTTCAATCGGCTTACTGAAAGATCAACTTCTATTAATAATGTATTTTATATACAAGACTCGCACTTAAAATCTTATTTTAAAAAAATAAACATGAAACCACTTAAATTTTAGAAACACACATAATCTTGTGTTATGTATAACAGTTATCTCCTTAATTTCATGCATTTACAAAAGTTCAAGGCTACGTTTGTTATAGGTTTTGCAAATTGTTCAAAGTTATTTTTTAACTTCTGGCTTGAAAATATTTTATAAAATTGAGCCAAAGTTTGATTTAAGCAAGAATTAACTATATTTTTATAAGTTATTGATTATTACTTGTAATCATAGTTTTCAAACCCGGCCCGGTCCAAGATCCAGGTTCCAGGTTTTGACCAGGTCGTCCGGGTCAATTTTTTTTAAAATCAAAATGGCGTCAAAGTCGACAGGTTGCAACTGAGTTTTTGATCGGGTCGCTGGGTCACACCGGGTTTTTTCTTCTTCTATTTTTTCTTCAACCCGACCCGATTCCAGCTTCGAGTCCCTGGTCGACCCACCGGGTCGGGTTTTAAAACTATGCTTGAAACACCTGCCATCTTCATTAAAATTGCCTTGAGCTATTCTTCATCCAATACACTTCTAACGGAATTCATTTTTGTCAAAAAAGAAATTGAATTATGTTTCAAAAGCAAATTAAATCAACATTTTTTTTTTTTATGTTAAGGAGATGCGAATATTTGAGTAGATGCATAAGCCTTCATACACGAGAGGTTATATAAAATGAAGAATACTATTTTTAACCCCAAAGCCTAAATTAATGGGTTATAAATTAATTTTATATATAAACACATTATTTTTATCAGATTTCTCCGAGGTGAGATATTTATCAATTACTTGTACACTTAAATCATATCAAGAGAATTCTAAGCTGAAATCGAAATCGAAATCTAGTAAAATTTAGAGATTATTAAATGTAATATTCAACTAGATATATTAGATTATTAAATGTAATTTTTACCATTTTAACTTTTAAAGTTTACTATAAAAGAAAGGTGGAGGGAGATTTCAAATTAGGATTTTTTCATGTTATTTATTAAATACCTCAAAGTTAACTAACAAGTTTGACATAAAAAACCTGAGTGTTGCAGGTGTCATTCTATGAATATAAATTTCTAGGATTTCTAATTGATTAATATTTTT
>Ga0307517_10011607_pt1 | contig 12194 bp, 3 predicted proteins | sample 23_EM_MG_FD_194515 | JGI IMG/M metagenome (GOLD analysis project Ga0307517, IMG submission 194515) | Populus trichocarpa ectomycorrhiza microbial communities from riparian zone in the Pacific Northwest, United States - 23_EM | ecosystem: Host-associated > Plants > Roots > Unclassified | place...
CTTCTATGGAATGAGTCTCGAGTTCATGACTAAAATCACAAATTTCAAAGGTTAACGTGGGTTGACTTTTACTTTTATAGATCCATTTTTTAATTTGATTTATTTAAATTTCATAATTCAACATTTAATTTATTTGAAATTGTTCTTCCTATCTTTTTTTTCCTTTCCTTTTTATTGAGTTATCTCAATCTTGTGCTCATAGTCACCGGGTTTGCAAGTTAATCTATATTGAATCATATTGTTTTTTGTTGTTATGGGTTTAGTCTTGGGTTCATGATCAGAGTCACCGGTTTCAAATGTTAACTTGAATTGGATATTTTTTGGGTCCTGATTTTAAATTGAATTATTTCAGTTTTTTCCTTCAACATTTGATTATTAGAAATTGGTCTTCATATTTTTTTTCTTTTCCTTTCTATTGGGGTATCTCAATCTTGTGTTCATGGTCACAAGATTTGCAGGTTAACCAAAGTTAACTTATATTTTTTTACCTTTGCTTATTTTTATTTTCTTTTTATCCTTCAACATTATATTGTTTGATAATTAAGCTTAATGATTTTATTTAGTTTTCTTTCATAAGAGGTCACCCTGGTATCAAAATTGGGTTAAAGATTTTGCATCTTGACCTGAGTAGGCTCGGATCGAGTTTTTTTTTACTTTTTTTAAATTATATTTTTATCTTAATTTTTGTCCTTCAAGATTTTATTTGCTAGAGATTGAGCTTCACCTTCTTTTTTTTTTTAGAGTTATCGTGTTCTCATTTGATTTATTAGGAATTGGTCTTCAAACTTTTTTCCTGTATTTTTTTTATAATATTATCCTAATCTTATGTCTATTGTCGCAAAGTTTGCAAATTAATTCGGTTTAACTGAGAAATTCGGGTAGGCTCAGATACCTTTTTTTTGTTGTCATTTTTTGTTGTCTGTTTATTTGTTGTTGTTGCATTTTTGTAATTGTATTGTTTAAATTACCAATTAAACTAATAACTCGGGTCTTAATTTTTTTTCTTAGGTTTTTTTTTTACGATGAAAAAAATTTTGCCCGATCAGCGGTGAGGCGCGAGCCACAAATCTAGTGTATGCTAAGTTTCTTATTAAATTTTATTGCAAGATTAACTTCATTAGATTCCATTGCATGATATGTAAACTAAATCATTGTGATATTTTGTTTAATTTATAGCTAACGGATTACAAAAAGATCATCATCTCATGAATGAAAAATATATAATAATGCCTCATATATATGCATAGTTAACATTGAGACTTCAAGGAAGTTACATAGCTATTGGATTAATTAGACAAATTTAGAGAGGGGTTAATTCAACAAATTTAAAGAACGTAATGGTTAATTGACCGAATTAAAAACACAAGGTTATAAATAAATAAATTACACTAACACAATTAAATTCAGGAGTTTTGCCTAAATTATTTAATTTTAATAACTATTTAACGGATGATTTTTATTTTTTAACTAAAGAAAAGGTTCAAATTTGAGACCTTAAAAAACAGAGTATGTCAGAGCTACTTGAGCTGCTGAGCTACAAGCTCAATGAGAAACAGTTTAAATTAATGTTTTCATTCCAGTATTTGAATCTGTGAACTTTAAAACTTTCAAAATGGAGCCATAGCGATGCTCAGTTCTTCATGGCTGAGTTCCATTTGTGTATTTATAACCTGATATGCCAAAAAAAGGTCTCAAAATGCTGCTTCCAGCATCCATGAACAAGCAGCTAATCGAATTGGAAATGAGACACTTGAAAATCGGATGCTATACTGCACCTTCTTGTATCAGGAGTGTGTGCCCTGTCAACTCAGGTCTGAGGACCAGGCCTGAGGAACATGTACGATAAACTCAAATAAAATACCACAAGAGTAAAGCATGAGTCACTGGGGCATCTCATGAGCCTGCTTGTTGCAGTAATTGATAACAGTTCTATAAGAAAAGGAAGATGTCAGCGAATGAGTGAGAACAATCGTCCATGGGCAAGGACGATTGTCCACAGCCGAGACTGGCGATCTCAAACATCCACGGCTGGCTTTTTGCAGATGGGACAATTATTCTTCTGAACGAGCCACTTCTTAATGCAGTTGAAGTGAAAGTCATGCCCACATTTCAGCTTTCCCAGATCATCTTCATCAGCATATTCCTCCTGTAAAATGTTGGGCAAAGGAATAGAGCATACAGGATTTTACTAAAAAAATAACACAAAAAATGTAATGTACGTACCAGTAAATAGCGATGAGCAAATACCTCACCTCCAGAAAATCTAAGAGCGTGTTCACTCGTGAAAAACCTCCTAGACAGTACAAGACTACAGAAAATGTTTTGTTTTTCCCTTCTAAGAAATTGAATTTCTATTTTAAGAAAATTTCAAACGAAAAACTATAAAAACAGTATTACATATTTTCCATTGAAGTTAACCTGTTTTGCATAAGCATACTCTGAGAGGATCACCAAAGCACAGTAAAATAACTCGGAGAAGTGAAACTATTGATACTTGCAAATTAATCATGACAATTATGTTCTGTTCTACAGATTATTCATGGTGTAGGAGGTACAAGAATCAAGCAGCTCTCACCTGACAGATGCAGCATGGTTCATCTTCACTGCTAGATCCTCCTGCAACTGTTTGATACTTCCACCGCTTCAGATTTGCCACAATAGCATCCTCACTTAATCCAGTGGAAACATTCCCCATTCGCTCCTCCAGAGCCAGCAGTTGCTAAATCACAGAAGCATTATTAAAAAAGTAGTAGTAAAAAATGAGTGGATGCGAAGTTATCTTAAACGAAGAAAATACTTCAAAAAAGAATCCATGAATGCCTTAATTTTTTTATTTAAGAGAATTCTTACCTCATAGGACATATTGTCCACATCAAGACGCATATCTTCATGTTCATCAGGCTCGTCGTCATCAGAGTCACCGAAGAAAGCTGAACGGTCAATTAACATAACATCCTGGCATACCATCAATGGTCAAAAGCATGAGCGGATTCTCTATGGAATCAAAAATAAAAGGAAAAGGCTCAACTATTGTTCTTTCCATTTGAATCGAATTTAAGTAGGGCTACTTGATCTTTTCAACAAGAACTTTTCAGATATATCGTTATCAATCTTTTTGGATGTTCTTTGATAAAAACAAGAGCAAAGTGGCATGTATGTCATAAAGACAACCACAAGATTCAGCTAGAATCCGTACCCCATGCTGTAATGAACCCCTCATGAGCACAAGTGTCAGAGCATTGCGAACCTGTTAAATCCGAAAACAAGGGAACTTAAGACCATCTGACCAAGCTTTCTATTATTATGTACATAATCTAACCTGTATAGCAGAATAGGTAGCAAGATAAATGGACTTCGTTTCAATTTCCTAAAACCATACATCCCATTTTATCTTTGAAAACCTGCTAATGCTCAAACTAGACTATTGACTGTGCTCATTTCCATCCCAGTAGACTTGAATGATAATGTAAGTAGATATATTTTTATCATTTCTGTCAGAACTACACAAGTTTCAGTGCACGGAAGCACCCCAGTTCTTCATCGAGGCTCCATATAGAAAAGCTTGCACGTTTTAGGACACACTTCTAATACAGAATGGAACTAATCAGGAGGTCATAGCTAAAGCATACATGGATAAAATCCAAATTGGCCAGGGATGAATACCACCAACTAAAAGCTTTGAACTATCTTCTTGTTTTATATTTCCTAATAAGGCTAAAACAAATTGTTCATGGTGATGGCCAAGAGAATTTAATTTCTTCTACCGTGATGCATAAATAATTAAAAACTAAAACAGATCATAACTATCTCGAGGTCTCAAAAACTAATGTACAGTCTTTTAGTCTCTTTAAAAGGCAGACATTGACACAAACCTCATGAATGAAAGCAGTATAGTTTAAGAAGGAAATAATCTTCTAAGCACACCTCAGTTGCCAGTCTGTTTCTCCTCTGAACAGAAATCAAAGCCCAGAGTGTCATTTCACGAGTGGCAGTTTCTGTGTTGGCAGTCATTGCCAAGCCTTGCCCAAGTGGCATTTGAGAAGGCCTTATATTACCACTCCCCTCTGATAATTCCCTCTCTTCTGCAGCAGGTGAAGCACCCAAATGAAATGGCCTGTAACAAACTGGTCCCCCAGGCTCAGTGCGATTGGCAAGGTCAGGCATTCTGCCAGGATAGTGTTCTAACATGTTGCGTTGGGGAAACAAAGTGGGGGCAGATGGTTGGTGTGAACTTGAGCCATTTTGGGGAATGGGAGATATGTTTCCTGGAAAATCTCTCCCATTTGCAAAGTGAAGGTTTGCTGACATATTCGGCAAATTTGCCCTTTGAAATTCAGGAGGAAGCGTTCCATTCTTCGGATCATTCATGAAGTTCAGATCCTGATGCAAGGCATTGCCTCCATTCATAGAGGAAGTAGATGGCTCACCGGTTGTTGCCCTGGTGACATCATTCCACTGGAAGGTCTGTAGTGTCTGCGAAGAATTGGGAGTGCCCATAAAAGGCTGTATTGGAGAAGGTACACTAACCATTCCCGCTTCTGCAGCTGTGTTTGAACTTGGAAGGTGATTGAATTGATAAAACACAGGTAGTTGGCCAGGTGATTGCACATGAGGATTCCTTGTGGTCCAAGCAGACAGGTTATCAGGCACAGAATCTGATTGACTTTCAGAACTTCTCAAACGGATATTTCGCTGGGAGTTCTCAGCTTGTCTAACCATACTTGAATTCTGGTGCATTTCAGAACTTGTTCCAGCTTCAGTTCCAAGTCCACTTCCTGCAGCACTTGAAGGTTGACAAGGGGCAGGAGGTGCTCCGACACCAACCACAAGTCTATCTCCAAGCTGTCCTGGATAACCAGCATTTGGGTGATTATTCACGGCGGATCTTCCAGGAGCATTTTCTTGATTAATAACAGCTGGCTGTTGAAAACTATCTCCTTGCTTCACTGATCTCGAACTTTCACCCAGAGACAGTTGTCCAGCATCTTCGGGAGCTCTTCTTTTGCAGGATATACGCCTACCACCTGAGTCAGAATCTTCTCCACCCTCGTCTTCGTCCAACACATACCCGGCAATTCCAGAAGAGATCATATTTGTATTAGAATTAGATGAATCACTTGCAGGCGCATTTTTTTCAGTGTCCGATCCTCCTATTTCCTGACTGTCACCGATGTCATTGCCTTGATATGCAGCATTCAAGTCTATGTTGTGAGGGAGAGCACTGGAATTAGCCGCCAGTGTAGCTGACGGTCCATTGGCGAGCTGACTATCGCGCAGGCTCACATTAGCTGAAGAGGCAGTGTTCATCTGATCAGATTGCATTTCTTCCAACGAAAGATCATCCGAATCTACATTCTGATTGCACAGATGATTTATGGCATTGGGACCACAGCCGAAATAAAACTTTCCTGGGTAGGCATTAGACTCGCTACCTTGACCTGCCATTGCAACCTCTTTCGAGAATAGACACAGCCAAAGCAGGACTCCCCTCCAAATCTGAGGGAAAGAAGAAGAAGAAGGAAGCTGTTATTAGGGTTAACCGTGCAGATAATGCAAAGACTTGAAACTCAGATATCAGTCCTATCTAGTAATACACAAAAACAACACAAGAAGAGAATGCATGTAGACAAAAATTGACTCATAAACGCTAATTGATTCATCAGTACTTTTCTATCACCTGTTTTACAAACTTTCAGGATCCTCCACATGAGTTAACTCCGAACTATTAAACTAGACCGACTGATCAACATGACATGGAAGAAGACAAAACAGGTTCACATAAAAGGAGCAGGGGGAAACAGATTAACGCGAACACCCACAAAGGGTTTTAAACCATGAAGAAAGAAGGGTAAGTCTCCATGACGAGGATAAGAAAAAAAGTCTCAAAACAAGACTCTTCTATTACTCTTAGGCTAAAGCCAGACTTCTATACCACCGAAACCCTACTGTTTATTGAACATAGGATTGCATTAAATAACAAATCCTATCACATAAGGAATTCTGTTTTAAATATTTTTTTCAGATAATAATTAATTTCATATGGGACTGTGAATAAAACACATCATATTTTATTTTTTAATTTGTCGATCCAGCTCAACCGGATTAATTAGCCAAATCAAATGGATTTTTAGATACCGGGGTTTAAACCAAAAAAAAAGATAAGAGGGTGTTAATTAAAAAGACAATTATAATTGTTTTTCAAAGTATTTTTCGATCGGAAATACATCAAAATAATTTGTTAAAAAAAAATCAAGAATAAGTTTCCAACTCTAAATAATAATGAAATGAGTAATTCTAAACTTTAAATTGTTTTTTTTTTCCGGCTGTGTATATTAATTAACTCTGTGATTGTTATAGTTTTTGTTATAACTTTCCCTCCTTAAATTATCAGCAAATCCAAGTTTGAATAATTAGATCTTCATTTATTATTTAAATTAAACCTTATTATGTATAACACAAAATAGAAAGCGAGGAAATAGAATAAACAACCAAGATCTTATGATAGATCTTCTTGTATTATTCATTCTAGATCTTTGAAAACGAGGAAGTGCTGTTTTTGGAGGATGCCTATTTATTTTAGCAAGAAGGAATTAATCCCCTCACAAGAGAATGAGTTAATTAGTGTGATTCATGAACCAAAGAGAGAGATAAATAAAAGAACTAGTACACTAATTTATTAAAAAAAATATTAGTAAATAAGTAAATAAATAAAAGAAAAAAAGAATTATTCTTATTTTTTAATGGCATTTTAAAAAATAATAAGAATAAAATTTGACTAAAAATATCATCTATAACTAATGGTATCATTTAATTTAATTGAGAGACATTAACAGAAAAATCTAAACCAAAAATTGCAATATACTTGTTGTTTCAGGAAATATAAGGAATAACAAAAGAGACAGTTTGACAACCAAAAACTTAAATTAAATTACTCAAACAATAAACATATGAAGTGATATTAATCGTGTTGTCTATCATGATGTGCATGTCGTCGAATAATAGAGCTGCTTCTTGAAATTAAAGGGGTTTGGGTTTAATCATAAAATATATTTTTGTATTTTCTAAATTAAATATATTTTTATTTTTGCTTGAAAATTCAGAGAAAAATAAGATATTTTTAATACCGGATTTGTATCTTATAGTTTAATTTTATAGCTCAATATTAGAAAAAAAAATATTAGAAAAACTACAAGGGACTCAAAAATAATTTCAAGAAATTTCCCAGAATTTTTTGGATTTTTTAAGGCTTTATTTGGCTAAGTATTAAAATAAAAACAAACTAAAACTAAAAAAAAAATATTAAAATATATTTGATGAACACACCCTTAACCTGAAGGCTAAGCTGGGCTCTAAGCACAAACCCAACTCAGATGGATTGGACTGACCGAAAACTCAACAATTTCTTCTCTTTCTTAGTGGGTTAAACTTGCTATATGAGCTGGGCTGGACTTAACTTGGTCACTTAACCGGCCCAATAACCAAGTTGTGTAAAGCTTGCACAACATGAATTAATTCATGTTTTGCATGCTTTTAACAAAACAAGAGGAGAGATTAAAATGCAGGAAGGAAGGAGAACTTAGCTGGCTAGGGAGGTGCGCTGTTGATTGGAGCTGTTGTCTGTGGATGCTCACGGTGCTGGTTTGAAGAGGTGGCTGGCATTGGCTGAAAAACTACCGTGGGAGGAGAAGTGTTGACCTAAGGGTATTCATTGCTTTTAGTTACTAATCCTAAAAACGTCTTAAAGTTGTACTATAAATATCAAATTATCGTGAAGGTATACAATGCTTCAAGATTAGTTTTAAATTTTTATTATTATGTGGTTGTAAGAGTTAAATTAGTCCTTGAAAATATTTGAGTCATAATAATAAAACTTTAAAACTAATATATATATATATATATATATATATATATATATGTATGTATGTATGTATGTATTTTATTTGAGAAAATAGCCTTTGACTTTTTGCATTTGGTTTGAGATATCTCGTTTGACAATATTCTTAGGCTTTTTAGGGGTGGGTGTGTGTGTGTGTGTGTAGACACACCTTTTGATTACACCTAAGAACTTTGCCTAAAATGCTCTAAAATACCTTTTGATTACACCTAAAAAGCCTAAGAATGTTGGCAAACGAGATATCTCAAACCAAATGCAAAAAGTCAAAGGCTATTTTCTCAAATAAAATACATAAAGCCAAAGTCAATGGGCACACCAAACTCTATACTAGACATACTTAAGACCATTTGTGCTAAGGGTGTTTAGAATAATCAAGTAACTGAAAAAATTGAGAAAATTAATAAAAATACCGAAGAAAAAAAAGTGTAAAAATCATATTAAAAAATCTAAAAAAATATTTTGGTCTAGTTTGGTTTCTGAAATCTAAAATTAATTGAACTGAATCGGTTCAACTAAGACTAAACCAAGTATAAATAGAAAATATGTCTAAAAGAGAAATTTGTCTTAGCTCTCAAACCTTAATCAATACCTCACAGTCACGCATGCCCTCCCCGTAAACCCTCGAATAAAAAAAACAAAGGATTAGGTATGTTAAATTGGTTTACCAATGTATGGACTGTTAATGTCAGGTAGAATGTTATTGTTTTAGTAACAATATTAGAAATTAACTTAATGATGAAATGGGTTAATTAAATATTTAAAATGAAAAGAATAATAAATCATTGAAAAGAATTTTCCCAATGAATGAATATTTTGGTATGATATTTTAAAATGGAGCGAGATAGGGCTCCAATTAAATAAAAAATACATAAAATAGGCATAAGAGCACTGTGGTCTTTAACCAAATATATTTATAAAGCCTTTTAAAAACGCTTATGGAGGACAACACCATAAAGAGAAAAGAGAGAGGATTTTTTTTTCTCCATTAAATTCTTAAAGGGAAAACACCAAAAAAAAAATAGATTTAAAGGGTTAAAAGAGGTTTTAGATGGATTAAAAGAGAAAAACCCAAGATTCAAAAGGTTTTTAAGGGTGTAAAGTAAGGGTTTTGAAAGGTAAAAAAGGAGAGTAAAGAGTGAAGGAAAAATTTGAGTCTTCTTTGCAATTTCCCCTTTGATTTATCATCATTGAGAGGTAAGGAACTTTATTTATGAATTGATTGAAATTTTGATGTGTTTATGAGCATATTCTGTTATGTATACATTATGGAAAGTTGAGTTTAATGTGTTGTGTTGTTTGAAATAATATTTCTAACATAGAATTATGTTTTTGGACAAGAATAAGTTTTTGGTCAATTGAAAATTGTGGAGAATTAGAAAGAAAACATGTCTCCCTTTTTTATTGGTGAATTTCGGCCTAGATGAATGGGGAAATGGATTTAATTATTTTAATTATTATGAAAATTGGATTGAATTGAGCTAGTATAGGTATAAAACTTGTGTACTCCTTGGTAGCATAGGTTCAGCTTATGGAATCCTTGCAAAAGGGATGAAATTGATTTAAATGTTATGTGGAATTATGTTGAAATTGTGTATGTGATGACGTAAATTGATTTATAAAAAGAAAAAGAAGTTGAAGAAAAACTAAAAAGAAACACATGGTTTCTTAAAATGGGAGGGGGTGTATTCGATTAAGGACTTTCATTGTGAATTTCTTTGTGATGGCGAAGAGTTCCCATTTAATTATGAACATGTCTTGTGATGTCTTAAATTAGTTCGAAATGTAAAGTGAGTTCGGAAAGAGATATTTATTCCATGTATTATATAGAAATAATGAGGATTATTATTTTGAAACCTAGATATGGTTCCTAGTTTTATGGAAACAATAATAATGAAATTAGTCCTATGTTGATAAGAGGTATTCCAGCAGCGATATCACAGATTGAAGGAGGTGCAAGGTCATCACATACAATAGATAGGTGTATAACACTCATTTTTAAATTAATTATTATACAAGTAGAACCGTTAATTTTACTTCTTTATGATTTCTAAATTTGGTACTGAAAATATAAATAAATTGGTGGATAAAGAAGTAAATGAAAGAAGAATTGAGATTTGATTAGTCACCCAAGATGTGGAGACTAATGATATTAGTTGGTTTGATATCGCATTGACCGTAAAGGAAGAAATAAATAGATGAAAAACTTAATTAGCCATACTGAAAATGGAGGCTAATGATGTCAATGAGTTCTATAACATCAACATTGTCCGATGAAAAAATATAATTATTATCAAGAACTTGATTAGTCCTTTCCAGTATAGGAGACTAATGATACCAATAAGTTATATTAGTATCGATATTTATTTGAACTTGATTAGTCATTTTCGATATGAGAGACTACTGATTCCAATGGATCATATTGGTATTAATATTTACTTGAACTTGATTAGTCGTTTTCGTTACGGGAGACTAATGATACCAATGAGGTTTATTGGTATCAACATGAACATGAAGGGATACGTGGAAATGAACTTGATTAACCGATCCTGAAAAATAAAGAAGGCTAATGATGTAAATGTGTATTGGTATTGGCATGTATATGAAAATTTGATTAGTTATCCTATATAATGAAAGCTAATGATACTAGGTGGATTAGAATCGGCATACCCTTGATCAACCATACTCGAGGTGATAATTAATGAAATCAAATTAAAATTGATATCGACATTGATTAGTTGACCCGGGTTATAGGTGACTAATAGCATTATGATGTTAATGTTGGTAGTTGGAATAAGAAAGTTAAGAAAATGATAAGAAATACTGGAATAAATGTCTTACTTTTAAGTTGGAAATGAAAATAAAAAGGGAATTTAGTTATATTTTATGTTGTAATAATTATGTATTAACTTTTTCACTAGTTTATATTTTGTTTGTTGTACTTTTCATAGTCATCACATTCACGTTACAAGTAGATTTATCTTATATTTTCTGGTCACATGTATTAGATATAATACGTTCATTTTGGGTTGTAATATATTTTATTTTAATCATGTAAATATTAATGCTTAACTTTTATTTGTTGACATATGAAATCATATGTCTCGTTATACTTATCCATTTTTATTATGCATGTTATATTACACATAAATTATCTAACCTTGTATTTAAAATGTTATATAATTAATTGGATGTTAGATTTGATGAATTGAAATTAATGGTAATTGACTAACATGGATTATAATGCAAGATGATTAGATTAAAGAATTGAGAATGTGTATAGAAATAAAATAGGTTTAAGTTGATAACTTAAGATATTTTATTATAAGAAAAATTTTATTGAGATTTTAGCCAAAACCGCGGTAGAGCATATAAAAAGATATCCGGTATTTCTAAAATTAAAAATGAGTTTCTTTCGGGTATTGTAGCTATTACAGTTAGTATCAAAGCAGTGATTAATATCTAATAGACTAAAATATTAATATGAATTTAGAATGTATTTCAGGATGTTCCATATAAGGAATCAGGACTAATCCAACCCCGATTTGAGAAAGGAAGCACAATATACTCCGTGCTAGATTAGAAGCTTGGAGCATAGCTCACACGCAACGTGATTTGCAATAGAAGCAAAAGGATGGTCTCTTTTCAGTCGAAGAAGGAGGTGTTAAATTAGCAAGGTAGCGGTGGACAGAGAACTGCAGCGGACGAGGCAAATGAGAAAAAAAAAAAAAAGGATCGGAGGCATGGTGGATGGATAGTCGTCTGATTCTGGCCTTTCTGAAGTTAATCTCTAATCGTGGAGATATGTACAACTTCTGTGATTGGATTTATCAACCAAAACTGTCGTCGATGCTGTAAATCGAACCGTTGATGTTTATACATATTTGGTTTGCTGTTACCTAGAGAATTGGAAACAAGATAGGATGTCTAAATGTAGACAATAATATACCATTCATGTTTATTATGTGCCTAAATGTCTTTCGGTTGCTATATAAAGAATGTTTGGAAGTATAGTTGCGGTTATTTTTTAAAGTGTTTTTTATTTTGAAATTCATTAAAGTAATTTTTTTATTTTAAAAAAATTATTTTTGAGATTAGTGCATCAAAACAATCCAAGACATTAAAATTATTTTTTAATAAAAACAAAAAAAAATAATTTTTTTTAAAACACATGTTAACTCGCGTTTTCAAATGCTCTCTGTAAGCCTTCCCACACATGTCTCCTATTTGCATGGTAAAGTTATACTTTGTTCTACATGTATCTAAGAATATTTCATTTTTTTTTATTATAGTTTAAGAATTT
>Ga0307517_10011608_pt1 | contig 12194 bp, 10 predicted proteins | sample 23_EM_MG_FD_194515 | JGI IMG/M metagenome (GOLD analysis project Ga0307517, IMG submission 194515) | Populus trichocarpa ectomycorrhiza microbial communities from riparian zone in the Pacific Northwest, United States - 23_EM | ecosystem: Host-associated > Plants > Roots > Unclassified | place...
CGCGTCATAGATCGGAAGCACCGCCCCGCCGGGATAGCCGAACACGACCTCCACGCCGAGATCGCACAGCGCCTCGACCAGGATATCGGCTCCACTTTTCTCGGCCACGACAATGTCCTCCTTCTTCGCATGCGCAACATGATTGCAGACGGGCGGCTCTACGTGCATGAAAACTACGCGTCAACCGTCAATGTTGTAATCTTATTGCTATTTCACTAATCTGATTGAAACTATCTGTCTCTTCGGTCCGTGTCCAGTCCGCCGGCGGCTGATTGCGGAACCAGGTATATTGCCGTTTGGCATATTGGCGCGTGGCGAGGCTGGCGCGGTCGATCGCGTCGTCGAGCGTGATCTCGCCAAGCGCGGCGGCGGCGAGTTCGGGCATACCGATGGCGCGGCGGACGGGGGCGTCGAGCGGCACGTCGTCGCGTGCGATCAGCGCGGTGACCTCGCCGATTGCGCCCGCGTCGACCATCGCGGCGAAGCGGCGATCGATGCGATCGTTGAGCCAGTCACGTGGCGGCAGCAGGATCGTCGCGGTCAGCTCGATGCGTTCGCCGATCCCGCCGACGCGCTCGCGCCGCCATTCGGCGATCGGGCGTCCGGTCGAACGGATGACTTCCAGGGCGCGGCCGATGCGGGTTGTGTCGGCCGGGTTTAGCCTTGCCGCTTCCGCCCGGTCGACGTTGGTTAGTGCCGCATAGGCGTCGGCGAGGTTCATCGCGCGCACCTCGGCGCGGATCGCCGGGTCGATCGCGGGCACCGGCGCGATGCCGTCGATCAGCGTGCGGAGATAGAGCCCGGTCCCGCCGACCAGGATTGGCAATGAGCGCCCCGCGACCGCGCGATCGATCTCAACCCGCGCTTCCGATGCCCAGCGCGCGGCCGAATAGCCGGTGTCGGCGGCATCGACATGGCCGAACAACCGGTGTGGCGCTCGCTCTTCTTCCTCGGGCGAGGGGCGGGCAGTGACGATGCGCAGATCGCGATAGACCTGCGCGCTATCGGCGTTGATGATCGTGCCACCGAATTTTTCGGCGAGCGCAAGCGCGAGAGCGGACTTGCCGCTCGCGGTCGGCCCTGCGATGAGCGCGACGTTCGGAAAGGCCGTCAACCCTACCTCCGTTCGCCCTGAGCCTGTCGACGGCCGTGCCCACATGCTTCGACAGGCTCGGCACGAACGGGTGAGGGAGGCAGCAATCGGAGACCAAGCTTGTTCATCGCGACCCTGATAGCCGCCGATCTGCCCAAGGGCGAGATCGCCGCCGCGCGCGACCGGCTCGACGATGCCGGATGCCTGCCCGTCGCGCAGGTCTGGGTCGAGCAAGGCGAGGCGATCGACCTCCAGATCGGACGCGATCCGGACGCCGCGCGTACTGCCTTGGAAGGGCAGGGCTATGACGTGGTCGTCCAGCCGGCCGAGGATCGCCGCAAGAAGCTGATCGTCGCCGACATGGATTCGACGATGATCACCGTCGAATGCATCGACGAACTCGCCGATTATGCCGGGATCAAGGCGCAGATCGCGGCGGTAACCGAAGCGGCGATGCGCGGCGAACTCGATTTCGGCGAGGCGCTCGATGCGCGTGTGGCGCTGCTCAAGGGGCTCGACGAAGGCGTGATTGCTCGGTGCCTCGCCGAACGCGTCAAGATCATGCCGGGGGCCAAGGCGCTGGTCCAAACGATGCGTGGCTGGGGCGCGACCGCGATCCTGGTATCGGGCGGCTTCACCCGCTTTGCCGAGCCGGTCGCCGCCGAGATCGGCTTCACCCGCGCCATCGCCAACGTGCTGGAAATTGCCGACGGCAAGCTCGCCGGCACCGTGACCAAACCGATCGTCGACGCCTCGACCAAGCTCGCTACCTTGTCGGAGGCGGTGCTCGACCTCGGCCTGTCACGTGCCGAGACGCTGGCGGTCGGGGACGGCGCGAATGACCTTGCGATGATCACCCAGGCGGGGCTTGGCGTCGCCTATCACGCCAAGCCGGTGGTCGCTGAAGCCGCCGGCGCGCGGATCGATCATGGCGACCTGTCGGCGTTGCTGTTCGCGCAGGGAGTTGCGCGGAAGGACTGGATTGGCGGATAGTGAACGTTCACAACTGTTGAAGGAGGGGCTGATGGACCGACGGAGTGCACTCGCGGTGATGGCATCGGGGCTGGCCTTGCCGGCATTCGCTGCCGAACGTCGCCTTTCTCCCAGCCCGACCGGGTTCGCGATCGACCGCAACCGGATCGACGCGGCGCTCAAGCAGATGGTCTCTGCCAACCGCGTCTCGGGTGCCTCGGCGCTGGTCTGGCAACGCGGAGCCGAGCGCTATTTCGGCGCGGCCGGCTTTGCCGATCGCGAGGCGAAGCGGGCGATGGCGCGCGATACGCTCGTGCAGATATTCTCGATGACCAAGCCGGTGACCGGCGTCGCGCTGATGCAGCTCTGGGAGCAGGGCAAGTTCGGGCTCGATGATCCGCTGGCGAACTATTTGCCGGCGTTCGGCAAGGTGAAGGTGCTGGCCGGCGGCACTGGTGCGGACGGCAAGCCGGTGCTGCGCGATCCGGCGCGGCCGATCGTCGTTCGCGACATCATGCGGCACACCGCTGGCTTCTCCTACGGGATGCGCGACACGGCGGCCGACAAGATTTTTCATGACGTCGATCCGCTCGCGCTGACCAACAGCCTGTCCGAGTTCGGCGACAAGCTGGCCAGCGTGCCGTTGCTGTTCGATCCGGGTGCAGAGTGGAGCTACAGTGTCGGCGTCGATGTCCAGGCGCTGCTGGTCGAGCGCCTGACCGGCGAGGCGTTCGAGCCGCATGTCCGCCGCACGATCCTCGATCCGCTGGGCATGAAGGACACCGGCTGGACCCAGCCGCAGGAGCGCCTGGCGCGGTTCGCCGCCGCGTATACGCCCGTGGCGGGCGGCTCGCTCGACCGTGTTCCGGACGACAAGACGCGCGCGCTCAATTTCGGACCGCGCAAGCTGACGATGGGCGGTGCGGGGCTCGCCTCGACGCTCGACGATTATATGCGGTTCGCGCGGATGCTGCTCGGGCGCGGCACGCTTGAGGGAACGCGCATCCTGGCGCCCGATACGATTCGCGTGATGTCGACCGATCAGCTCGATCCGCGCATCACCAAGCGCTTTTTCCTGCCCGGAAAGGGCTCGGTCGGGTTCGGACTCGATTTCGCGGTGCGGATCGCGCCGCCCAAGGACGCGAAGGAGAATCGCGGCAGCGTCGGCGAATTCTTCTGGGATGGCGCGATGACCACGCTTTTCTGGGTCGATCCGATCAACGACCTGGCGGCGGTGTTCTTCGTCCAGATCGTCCCATTCGACGGGACGCTGCACCACGACATCCGCCAGGCGGTGTATGGGCCGGACTATATTGGTCCGGCCTGATCTCTACGGAGCGACCGGCACGCATTCCGACCCGGCGCGCTTGACCGCGCCGCATAGCCGCGCGGCATCGCCCTGCGAGCGAATCGGCCCCGCCTGGAGCTTGGTGATCGGGCCGACGCGCCGCAGATAAGGCTGCATGCCGGAAAGGCCGCCGACCTGGCCCTTGAGCCGGGTCCACAATGCCTTGGCGTTACCCTCGTCGCGGAACGCGCCGAACTGGACGCGCCAGCCGCCACCGCTGCTCGCGACCGCGACGGGCGCGGGTTCGGGCGCGGTGCGGACCGGCGCCGGCCTCGGGCGCGGGGCAGGCGGAGGCGTATAGGCAGGGCCTGGGTTGTAAACCGGCCCGGAATTGGAGACGGGCGCCGGATTGTAGCTCTGCGGCGGGTTGGCGGCGAGGACCGGCGGTTTGTTCCTGCCCGGCTTGGATCCCTTGCCCGGCGTCGGATAGCTGGCGCCGGGTTGCGCATAGACCGGGTCCGGTGTCGGCGAGGGCGGCACGTCGGTCGAGGTGAAGGCAGGGCCATCGGAGCCGCCGCCAGTGATCTCGGACGCGTAATTGCCGTTGCCCGCGACCTGCGTATCCATCTTGCGCGCAAGCTGGATGCCGCGCTGGCGCTGGTCGGCGGGGATATATTTGTCCATTTCGGCGAGTGTCTGCGATCCCTGGGGAAGGCCGGCGCCCGATGAGCGCGTCATCAGCGCATAAGCGCGCACCCAGTCGCGTTCGATACCGTCGCCGTTGAACAGCATCGTACCGAGCACCAGTTCGGCGCGGGGTTCGCCGCGGCCGACCGATTTTTCGAGCCACGGCACGGCGTCGGCGCGCTTGCCGTCCTGGAACAGCGCGAGACCGTAATTGTCCTCGGCCTGGGCATGGCCCTGGAGCGCGGCCTTGCGATACCAGCTTTCGGCCATCTGCAGATCGACCGGCACGCCGCGCCCCAGCTTGTAAGCCTGGCCCAGATTGAACTGCGCGTCGGGATCGCCGGCAATCGCCGCCTTGCGCCATTCGTCGACCGCGGCTTTGTAGTCGCCGCGGTTCCAGGCATCGACCCCGGTCTTGGTGTCGGCCATGGCCGGCGCGCCAATGGCGATGGTTGCGGTGATTGCCGCAAGGGAAAGCGCCGCAGCGCCGATCAGCGTTCGCATGTCTACTCGTGTCCCGCCCAACTGCACCGGTAATGAATATCATGCTCTAGCGGTTGAATGGCAAAGAAAAGGTTAGCCACGTCTGTTTGAAAACTCGCGAAAGAGCGAGTTTTGAGACCGTACCGGCCCGCTCCCCCACCCGACCTCCCAATCAGGGTATTCTATGGGAGGTCGGGTGGGCGAGCGGGCTGGTGCCGCGAAACGCGCCCTCAGCGCGTTTTCAAACAGACTCCACGATCGTTCCGCCCCGAGACTGAATATCACGCCGTTAACCTGTTCTTAGCTCGCCCCGTGGCACCTCAGCCGGTGAATAGCGGGGAGTAATAGGATCAATGCGCGTTCTCGCGATGGCATCGCAGAAGGGCGGATCGGGCAAGACGACGCTGTCTGGGCACCTTGCGGTGCAGGCACAGCTCGCCGGAGCCGGCCCCGTTGTGCTGATCGACATCGATCCTCAGGGGTCGCTGTCGGATTGGTGGAACGAGCGTGAGACGGAATTTCCCGCCTTCGCCCAGACCACTGTTGCGCGGCTTGCCGCCGATCTCGAAGTGCTGCGTCAGCAAGGCTTCAAGATGGCGGTGATCGATACCCCGCCGGCGATCACGATGGCGATTCAGAGCGTCATCCAGGTGGCCGAGCTGATCGTCATTCCGACGCGTCCGTCGCCGCACGATCTGCGCGCCGTCGGCGCCACGGTCGATCTGTGCGAGCGCGCGGGCAAACCGCTGATCTTCGTGGTCAACGGCGCGACTCCCAAAGCCAAGATCACCTCGGAAGCCGCGGTCGCGCTGTCGCAGCACGGCACCGTCGCACCGATCACGATCCACCATCGTACCGATTTCGCCGCCTCGATGATCGATGGCCGCACGGTGATGGAAGTCGATCCCAAGGGTCGCTCGGCGGCCGAGATCACCGAGCTCTGGGCCTATATCTCCGATCGCCTCGAAAAGAATTTCCGTCGCACGGTCTTTTCCGCGCCGACCGCGATGCAGCACCCCGGCTTCGGGGCGCGGCCGCAGGCCGGTGGTGGTGGCTTCGGCCGCCGAGTGATGAGCTGAGGGCGGCGCGATGATGAGCGAACCCAAGCCCTTTGCCTCGCTGTCCTCGGGCCTGCTCGCCCGCAAGGGCCAGGCGCGTCCGGCCATGCGTCCGCAGGGTTTTACCGGCGGCTATTCCTCGCTGGCCGGGATCGAGGATCTCGGCTGGAACGACATGGGTCATGCCCATGAGCCGGTCGCGGATATCCATCAGCTGCACGAGGACGACCAGATCCAGCCGCCGCCCGAAGGCGTGCCGCCGGTGCTGGCGCAGCGCCATGCGCTGAAGCAGGAATTCGAACCGCCGGTTCTCGACGACATTGCCGTCGAGGACGAGCCTGAAGGTCTGGTCGAGGCGCTCGCGCTGGAGTCCGAGCCGGAGCCCGAGCCAGAGTCCGAGATTGTCGCCGATACGGTCGCCATCGACACGGTCGTCGCCGACACGTTCGAACCGCGTCCGGTGTCGGTCGCGGCGGCGAGCCGGATCGCACGCGCCACGCAGCACAAGCACAAGGCGGCGTTCACCTTGCGCCTCGACGAGGAGCGCCATTTGCGGCTGCGCCTCGCCAGCGCGGTCAGTGGGCGTTCGGCACAACAGATTGTTACCGGGGCGCTCGACGCCTTTTTGGAATCGCTGCCCGAAGTCGCCGAGCTGGCTCGCCAGCTCCCGACGCGGGTCAAGGGGTGAACTGGGGGACGTTGCGATGAAGTCGAAGGGATTGACGATAGGCCTCTCGGCGATCGCGCTTTGCGCGGCGCTCGGCGGCATCTATCAGGGCGCCGCGCTTGCCGGTTCGAAGTCGAGCCTGGTCGATGATCGTGCCGCCGCGCAGGATATCGCCAAGGCCAGGAAGGCGCTGGCGGACCGCCACGGCGGCGATGCCGTGCGTTGGGCCGAAGCGGCAGTGGAGCTGCGACCGCAAGTCGCGGACTACCGCGCCGTGCTCGGCCAGGCCTATCTGCTGGCCGGTCGCTTCGCCTCGGCCCGCACCACCTTCAACGACGCGCTGACGCTGTCGCCCGGCGATGGCAAGGTCGCGCTCAATATGGCGCTCGCGCAGATCGCCGAGGGCGACTGGACCGGCGCGCGTCAGACGCTCGACAGCAATTCGGGATCGATCCCGGTCGGCGATCGCGGCCTCGCCATGGCGCTGGCCGGCGATCCGACCAGCGCGGTCAATCTGTTGCTGCCGGTAGCACGCCAGCCCGGCGCCGATGCCAAGCTGCGCCAGAACCTCGCCCTCAGCCTCGCGCTTGCCGGCCGTTGGCAGGATGCCCGCGTCGTAGCCGCCATGGACCTGTCGCCGACCGATGCTGACAAGCGCATTGTCGAATGGGCCGCCTTCGCGCGTCCCGCGTCGCGCTACGACCAGGTCGCGGCGCTGCTCGGCGTCACCCCGGCGTCCGATCCGGGACAGCCGGTCGCGCTCGCGCTCAATGCCAGCACGTCGGTCGTCGCCAGCGCTCCGGCGCCGGTCGATGCCTATATGCCCAAGGCGTCGGCAGAGGTCGCGGTCGCTGCCGCGCCGGTCGATGCCGGTACCACGACCCCAGCCGTGGTTGCCGCCGTCGCGCCCATGCCCGCGGTCAGCACTGTGGTGTTCGGGCCGCGTGCCGAAGTCGTTCAGCCACTGCCGGTGCAACCGGCGGTCGGCAGCAAGGCGCCGCTGATCAAGGCGCCGAAGACGGCCATCAAGGCTGCCGCATTTGTGAAACCCATGGTTGCTCCTACCACCCCGGGCGCTTCCAAGGTCAGCGTGAGCAAGGGCAATTTCTATGTCCAGCTCGGTGCCTATGACAGCGCGGGCGTTGCCCGCGATGCATGGGGCCGAGCCTCACGTGCTTATTCCGGCTTCACCGGCCATGCCCCCACGGGCATGTCGGTGACGGTCAAGGGCAAGAACTTCTATCGCTTGTCGGTCGGCGGGTTCGACCGCGCCGGCGCGGCACAGCTCTGCGCGAGCTATCGCGCCAAGGGCGGCACCTGCTTCGTCCGCGAGAATGCGGGCGATCAGGCGGTGAGCTGGAAGAAATAAAATAGATCCCTCTCCCGCTTGCGGGAGAGGAGGGGCCCGCCGCGTAGCGGTGGGAGGTGAGGGTCTTCTTTCTTCTTTGGGCTCCAGCCCGCTCGGAAGAAGAAAGAAGACCCTCACCCAACCCTCTCCCGCAGGCGGGAGAGGGCTTTTCTTTGCTAAGCCAGAATCTCTTTTCCGCCCTTCCACAGGCGGAGCACCTTACCTTGGGTCGGTAACCCGTCGAACGGCGTATTTCCGGCGCTTGCTTTCATCGCCTCGCCGCGAATCTGCCAGGGCGCTTGTGCATCGAGCACCATCAGGTCGGCGGGCTGGCCGGGCGCCAACCTGCCCGTGTCGAGCCCCAGCACCTTCGCCGGATTGACCGCGAGCATGGCGAACAGCTGCTCGATCGGCAGGTCCAGCCCGAGACCGAGCGCCAGCAGCGTTTCGGCGCCCGATGCTCCGGGAGACGCGTCGGCGAACGGCAGGCGCTTTTCCTCGGGCCCGCGCGGGTCGTGTCCCGAGCACAGCACGTCGATCGTACCGTCCGCCACCGCCGCCAGCGCGGCCTTGCGGTCGTCTTCGGAACGGAGCGGCGGGGACAGATGCGCGAAGGTGCGGAAATCGCTCATCGCGTTATCGGACAACAGCAAGTGGGCAGGGGTGATTCCGCACGTCACCTGCACGCCGCGCCGTTTCGCCGCGCGCACGAGATCGAGCCCGGCCGCGGTCGTTACCTGGCGGAAATGCAGCCGCGCGCCGGTATCCTCCGCCAGCGCAATGTCGCGCGCGATTGCCAGCGCCTCGGCAACCGCCGGGGCGGCGGGCAGGCCGAGCCGCGTCGCGGTCTCGCTTTCGGTTGCGACCGCGTTGCCGGTCAGCCCGCTATCCTCGGCATGGGTGATCACGGTCAGGTCGAGGTCGCGCGCATAGGCCAGCACTTTGCGCATCACGCCCGAATCGGCGATCCAATGCCGCCCGGTGCCGACCGCCTTGGCGCCGGCGCCCTTCATGATCGCCATTTCGGCCAGATCGGCGCCAAGCAGCCCCTTGGTCGCCGCCGCGATCGGGTGGATCCACAACAACGGCTTGCCGACCAGCGACGAGCGCTGGACGATGCCGGGGCCGTCGAGCACCGGCGACTGATCGGGCATCAGGCCGACGCGGACGATGCCGCCGGCGCGGAACGCCTCGCGGTCGATCGCGAAAACGCCGAGATCGACGATCCCCGGCGCGAGCAGCTTGCCGCCGCAATCGACGATCTCCGCGTCGGGGGCGTTGTCGACGATCGTGTCGCCGGCGACGTGCAATTCGCCTTCCGCGACGCCGTCGGGGCGGACGATCCGGGCGTTGACGAAGCGCAACGCGGTCATGCCCAGCCCTCCACCTTGCGCGCCCGCCTGGTCAGCACGTCCAGACATGCCATCCGCACCGCGACGCCCATTTCGACCTGCTCGGTGATCGCCGACCGCTCGATATGATCGGCGACGTTCGAATCGATTTCGACGCCGCGGTTCATCGGCCCCGGGTGCATCACCAGCGCATCGGGTTTGGCCAGCGCGAGTCGGTCGAGCGTGAGGCCGTAGCGCAAATGGAATTCGCGAGTGGACGGGATGAACGCGCCCGCCATCCGCTCGTTCTGCAGGCGCAACATCATCACCACGTCGGCGCCGTCGAGCGCGGCGTCGAAATCTGCATAGGGAGTCACGCCCATCCGCTCGATCGCCGCCGGCATCAGTGTGGCTGGTGCGACGACACGCACTTCGGCGGCGAGCGCGGTCAGCGCCAGGATATTCGACCGCGCGACACGGCTGTGCAGGATGTCGCCGCAGATCACCACGCGCTGCCCGGCGATCGCGCCGCGCCGCCGCCGGATCGTCAGCGCGTCGAGCAGCGCCTGAGTCGGGTGCTCGTGGCTGCCGTCGCCGGCGTTGAGCACGGGGCAATCGACCTTGCCTGCGATCAGCCGCACCGCGCCCGAGCTCGAATGGCGGATGACGATGACGTCGGCGCGCATCGCGTTCAGCGTCATCGCGGTGTCGATCAGCGTCTCGCCCTTTTTCACGCTCGATTGCGCGACCGCCATGTTGACGACGTCGGCGCCCAGGCGCTTCCCGGCGATCTCGAACGACAGCAATGTCCGGGTCGAATTCTCGAAGAACGCGTTGATCAGGGTCAGGCCCGCCAGCCGCTTGTCGGGCTTGGCGCGGTTGCGGTTCGCTTCGACCCATTGTTCCGCCTCATCGAGCAGAAACGCGATCTCATGCGGTTGCAGGCCGGAGATGCCCGTCAGGTGTCCGTGCGGAAAGACGGCGCCGCCCTCGATAAGGGCCGCGGGACGATGATCGGAGGTGTGCATTAAAGCCGTCGCCTAGACCCGCCGGGGCAGGGGCGCAAGCGCCTAGCCAAGGTTGATCGGTATCAGCCGTTTATGGGCTTCCGCCCTGGCTCGTTTTTGGACAGAATGGACTCAAGGGGAAACCATGACCGGTCCGTCAGCGATCGGCGCGCTGCCCGGTGCGCCGGAAATCCGCTTCTACCTGCCCGCCGAAAGGCTGCGTCCGCTCGTCACGTCCTATTATTTTCTCGAATCGGTCGGGCCGCTTGCCGATTTCACGCATCCCGAATGGGCCAATATCCGATTCGCGCTCAACGGCGTGTGGAGGTTCGAGGACGAAGACGGCAAGGACGCGATCGAGCCGTCCAGGGCGGCCTTGTTCGGCCCGACCGATCGCGCGCGGCGCTTCGCGACCGACGGCGGGCTGGCGCTTGGCGTCGGCCTGACCCCGATTGGGTGGCTGACCTTGATCGGCAGCGACGCCTCCGACCTCGCCAATTTGATCGTCCCGCTCGACCACCAGTTGGGAATATCCGGCCCGGCCATCCACGCGCGTCTGACCGAAGCTCGCACCGACGCCGAGCGCACCGCGATCCTCGATGCGATTCTCGAAGCGCGGCCGGCATCGCAGAGCGCCTATTGCGAGATGGCGATACAGGTACAGCACGCCTTGGTGTCGGGAACGGTCGACCATGTCGGCGACCTCGCCGAGCAGCTCGGCATGGAACACCGCACGCTGCACCGTGTCTGTACCTCGGTGTTCGGCTTCCCGCCGGTGCGGTTGCTGCGCCGCCAGCGCTTTCTGCGGACGCTGGGCAAGGTACGCGACCGGCTCGACCAGCCGCTCGGTCAGCTGATCGACTCAGCCTATTACGACCAGGCGCATTTCAACCGCGACTTCAAAGCCTATATGGGGATGACGCCGCTCGCCTATTTCCGCCTGCCGCGCGAGGCGTTGCGCCGCGCGGTCGAGGAGCGGCAGCGCGTGCTTGGCGCGCCGGTCCAGGGGCTCCACGTTTCGAAGGGCTGAAGCGTCATCGCGACCGGCTACGGGCGGCCAACCCGATATTGCTCGGCCCAAGATGGCCAGGTAGCATGGTCGCCCGACTTCTCAGGTCAAGGAACACGCATGAAGGTCACTCCTTTCCTTCTTTGCGCGGCGTTGTTGGGCATGGCCTTTCCCGCTTCGGCGAGAACAAAATCGCACACGCCGGCGCGCGCGGTGCAGCTGGCGGCAAAGCGCTATTTCGCCGGCAATCCGCCGGCGGTCGGGCTGTCGATCGGCATCTACCGGCGTGGCCAGACCTTCACCTATAATTTCGGTCGGGTCGAACCGGGCAAGCCGGGGGCGCCGACCGCGGATACGCTCTACACCATTGCCTCCATCTCCAAGACCATGACCGGCGCGGTACTGGCGAAGGCGGTGGTCGCGGGCAGGGTGAAGCTTGACGACGATGTCCGCCGATATCTCGACGGCGACTATCCCAATCTCGCGTTCGATGGTCACCCCATCAGGCTCTTCGATCTACTCGATCACCGGTCGGGCCTGCCCAACATGTTGCCCGACCGACCGGAATTGCAGCCCGGATCCGATGTTTCAAAATTGCCATGGACCGCGCGGCTCGCGGACGCACAGAAGACATGGCGGCGCGAGGAATTCATCGCTGCGCTGCACGACGTCAAGCTGACCGCTGCGCCCGGCAAATATGCGAGCTATTCCAACGCTGGGGCGATACTGGCCGGTTACGCGCTCGAACGCGTCTATGGGATGCCCTTCGAGCAATTGGCGCGACGGCAATTGTTCGATCCGCTCGGCATGAGCGATACCGCAATCACGCTGACATCGCGACAAGCCGCTCGGGTTGCACCCGGATATGATGACAGGGGCGCGCGAATGCCGCCGGTTCCGCCGCTGATGCAGGGGGCTGCGGGGTTCAAGTCGAGCGTCAACGACATGCTGCGCTATGTCCGTTGGGGTGTGACCGAACGCGACGCCGCCGCGCGATTGTCGCACGAACCGGTCGCAATCGCGCTGCCCGCCGACACCAAGCTGGCATGGCCCTATGCGGCCGGTCTCAACTGGCAGGAACTGATCACCAAACCGGACGGCAAGACTCGACGGCTGATCTGGCAGACCGGGGGCATCGACGGATATTTCAGTATCTGTATCGAAGAACCGGAATTGGGCCTGGGGCTCGTCATCCTTACCAACCAAAAGGGTGCGAAGAGCGAGGGGGCGGCTAAAGCGATGGCCAACGAC
>Ga0307517_10011609_pt1 | contig 12193 bp, 7 predicted proteins | sample 23_EM_MG_FD_194515 | JGI IMG/M metagenome (GOLD analysis project Ga0307517, IMG submission 194515) | Populus trichocarpa ectomycorrhiza microbial communities from riparian zone in the Pacific Northwest, United States - 23_EM | ecosystem: Host-associated > Plants > Roots > Unclassified | place...
AAACCGAACCAGACAATTTTTTAAAAATTCTAATCGGTTTAATCGGGTTTTTTTTACGGTTTGGTTTTTTTAGTTGTTATTTTTTCAGTTTTCTTGGTTTAATCGGTTTTTTTACTCATCCCTAGTTCACTTAACTAATAAAATTTTACCACCTATTAAAAAATTAAAAATCAATCCCTCTTACCATGTATGTAGATTAAAAAGAGAGAGAAATTAAAACATTGATACCAAATTGTAAAAAGAGAAAATATAAGAAAAGTTTTCAACTAAATGCTTTGATTTTGATTTCTTATTGTAGGTTTATTGTTAATTATATTTATTTAAACCAGTTGAAAGCTGGGTATCATGAACTTTAATTTAAGATGCATATTTAAATTTTTTTAGTAAAACGTAAAATTTAAAGAGAGAAAAACATCTTATATGCTAGATCAATCCACATCGAGCTGGTCCTCGAGAGAAAGTTGGTGATCTTTTGTTCAGCTCTCGGTCGCAATCATGGAACTGGTAAATTTAACATGTTCAAAAAAAAAAAAAAACATCTTCTCAACAAACTCATCATCTAAGATCTGTCTTTCACAAAATTCGTGGGCTTGGTAGTTGTTTCACAAGACAACAATTTCAAATCTTAAAGGGAGGGTGGAGAACTTATTACTACGTTTCTTTTTACTAGAAGAAAAAAAAACTTGATAATAGATATTGGTGACTACTAGGCACTAGCCACGTGGAATTTGAGGTTGTCCTCAACTTACAAGGAAGATTATGTGGAGAGAACTGAGAATTCTCTGGCTTGAAAGTCCCAGCAACGCAATATTTGTCCATCTCTGGATATGGAACCTAGGATCATAGTTGCGCTCGATCGTGAGATAAGAACCTCGATGGTGGGGTTGCAATTGGGCACGAAGCTCGCATGCATCAAGCATGGTCCCCCGTCCAGACAACACCATGGTCCCATATTAGCCCATTAATTTATTAACTATGTTCCTACGCTTTCCCGAGATTAAGACATCTTAAACTTCTACTCCATTTTCTCGATTCAATTATTCTGTCTCGATAACCGCTTAATCGACCGGGATTCTTTTTATTTAACTTGCTGGGTTTCTATTTCCTCTTTTGGTTCCAGCCGTTGCTATTGTTAAAGTTAATGCAAGATTACTTTTGAACTCTAACTCTAATTCTAAAATGATTTTTTTTTTTAATAAAACTTCTTAAAGACGAGCTATGAAAATAAGTCTTCGGTATCCAGTTTATTTAATAATAAGAGTGCTTGGCAATTATCTCAAAGAATCAATCATCGATCGAATTTTACTCGTTAACCCGACGAGCAATTTGATTGACGCTGGGGACGTGAAGGCTAAAAGCGACGGAATACTTGGAAGAAATGCATCATTTCAGTTAAGCCATGCCTCTGCTTGCATTTGAAACTTGATCGGTACTCCCAGCCCCACGCATATGTTTGCATTAGTAATGGCAGTGCCTGCAGCTTGATGTGGCTCGGGTAGACTTAATTGGATTATCATTGAGTCGTTCATGTATTGTACTGCCCTTCGTGCAGAACACCCGGATAGCTTGTAATTTTGTTTTAAAAATATTTTTGAAAGTTTTTTAATGTTTTATTTTAAATTAATATTTTATAGTGTTTTTAGATTATTTTAATGGGATGATGTTAAAAATAATTTTAAAAAAATAATTAAAATATATTATTTTAATATATTTACAAATGAATACAATATATACTATACTCCAAAAATTATATATACCATCATGAACCCCTCCATAAAGGATCTCTTTTTCTTCAACCTCAACACTCTCTTTAACCTAAGCCATTGTAAACACACACAGAACTATATTCTCAGAGTATTCATTATTTTCAATCATACCTCTCAATCCATACCCAATAATGATTCTAAAGTACACAATTAATACAGCAAGCAAATGCAAAAAAAAAAAAAAAAACACGCTGTTTTTAAGGGATCTCGACATTTTCGATAAGAAAAATATGTGATGAGTTTGATTGAGAATTTATGAACTCTTGTGGGCGAAATTGTGATTCTCTCTGGAGATGAGAGGCTAGTTTGAGGTTTGTCTAACAAAAATGGTACCAGCCTTTTGGCTTTTGATCATGGCTCCACAAACATAAAGTAATCAAAGATCTATGACTGTAAGGGCACAGAAAAGAGGTTGCCAATGCATCCGCCAGCCAAGCTACGCAGAATAAAGCTCTCTTTCCTTATTAATGAAGTCAATTCAATGACCGAAAGAAAACAAGTGAAAAGTACAAAGTAAAAACAGCAGGGGACCAAAGAACCATTGAAACCAGAAGTAAATTATACCAATCCCAAGCTAAGAAAACGTGTAGTTTTTACTGGGAAGTTTCTGGATTTACTTTTTAGAAATTATTAATTTGAGTATTACAAACCTTAACATTATTGGAGACTTACATGGTCATTAACTTCAAGATTTCAAGAGATTAATCAAGATATGTGTAAATTAATCCAGATACCCACAATAAAAAAAAAAAAAAGAAGCTAAGAAAGCCTATTGGTTTGTATCTTCATAGTAAAAAAAAAATAAAGATTCTTCACTCCATTATTTTAATGAACACAAGCCCGATTCACAACAATTCATCAAAACATAAAATATATCATACAATGATCAACTTAATTACGTCTTTGTTGTAGTCGAATTACATGCATAAATTTTGTAAATATAAATTTTGGCACGTCCAGTATATATGCCACTAAATGGGAACTCTAGCCATCTTAGTGCATGCCTAAAGCTATGTTTCCATGCACACACGGAAAAGAAAACACAGAGAATCCGTCTAAGGAAATATCCATGCCCGGACTTAGCCTACTTACTGTATATTATGGAGAGAGAATCATATTTATAGGGAGCAGAATAGTTATTAAACGTCAGACTCTAGAATTTCTATTGTACTAAAAAAAAACAAATTAGAATCAAGATATCTTCCTATCTGAGAAACATGGCCATGATATGATTAATAATAAGAGATAAACCAATGAAAACGTTGTTGAACAAGGTTTAAGAAATCACTGAAATTACTTTTAATCTTAATTTACCAGAAGAAGTAACTTCGATAAACCACCAGATCAAGGCAGCATTAGTGATACATGATGTCAGAATTATTGCACTGTTATAAACATTAATTCAAGTCAGGACGTTTTATTCATACTCTGAGCCTTTTTTTTAAAAAAAAAAATACATGTTGTTAATATTAGAAATTTGTTCTAGTAACATGGTTAATTACGTACAATTTGAGATCATATTATAAGGGAATTTTAGAGTTAAAATTTTATTGAAAATTATTCTTCAATAAAAATACTTAATTTAACATGAAATTTAAATTATTTAAAATAAATTATGAATGAAAAAAAAAATTAATCTTACAAAAATTTCAGTCCATGTATTTTATAAATCTAAAACCCTCAATCTTATATTAAAAAATTATAGGGATTATCTTGTAATTTATAGATTGAGAAATTAAAAAATTAAAATTGAACTAAGCAAGACTCCAAGGTTTTTTAGAAAGAGATGCTATAAATCTAAATAGGCTTCGAACTCAACCGCACGTACTCGCTAAGCTAATATGCTGGATGCATATGTTTTTAAAGCGAAGTGTTGCCTGCCTGCCTGTCCATAAAATTCTTGCTATTGCTCCAAGTTGTCAAGATGCCATTCGTTGAATTCTCTTCGTTGCCATAGTACGTTTTGTCTCCAGGATATTGTTTTCTATCACTAGCATGAAGATGCTCCTCCTTTGACAGCGGGCCACGCTACCACTCTTATTTGAAGCCTATCAATCAATGAAAAAGGCCTGTCAATAATTAATCCCTCGATGGACATCAGGCCAAGCTTCCTCTCTTATTGGATCGTGTTTTATGATCTGTTTCCTGCTTGAGATTATTAACAACATCCATTTGTTTATGGGATAATACCTCAATAATCTGAAAGTAAAAGTTCCGACTTACAATTCTATAGATAGGATTCGGTGAATATACATGTTATGCCTCAATGTTTTTTTTTCTCGGGATTGTTGCAGCTTTGATTTATGAACAAGCATAACCGCCGTTCTAACCGGCTTCATTCCTGCTCTGCATAGAGCTATTCATGAGTATCCCTGCTGACTGAAACAATGGCAATGATTCGGCTAATTAAAAGCTGGTTATGGCTTTTGCGGTGGAATGGGATTGTGGAAAGATAAGGGCCTCATCTGCGGTGCTAGGTGGATTCTTGCCTTTAAACGGGGCTGGTTTGATATTGGAGACGGAACGCATCCTTTTCTGCTGGGGTCTCCATGTCATTGGGCATTTTGGATTTCATGGCGAAAACACTTCCTTCTCCGTTCTAAGGCTGAATTGATAGATGTTGAAGCCAGGTCCTCATAATTATTAATTAATTGACTGGTGGTTAAGTGCTTGGCCATGCATTTAATATAGCAAGTTCCAATCAAGCTATAAGGTCGTCCCTCACCAAATCCTTGATGACCCTTCGAACTCAAAGGTCGTGTCATCAAGGCATTACTCCATTGCAGGCTGCGGTGGCTGGGAGATAAAAAAAGCTTAACCCCATCTCGAAATTGAGACACAATTGTTTGCTTGCGATGGTTATTGCTCCCACTATCGCGAAACAAAACCCCATTAAAGGCAAGCCAGCTCCACACCAAGGACCGCAAATACGTATTATCCTTGTTTCTTGGTCGACACTAGGCGTCGAACTCAGGACCACAAACACACCGCCTATAGAGGAAAAGACATGTAAAGTTTTGAAGCTTTGATCTTGTTCAACAGCCAGGTATTTAAAAACCACTTGTAATCGGCCAGTGGCCTCTAGGAAGAAAAGCAGCAAGGGTTTCTTGACTTTCAATGCATCTTATACCATGTTTAATCAAATTTTAAGAGCTGCAGTTTTCGTCTCCCAGTTTGAATCCAAAATCATTAGAAAGTGGAGCATTCCTCCGGGCACAAGGCTTTCTGCAGCTCCTCCAGCAATTTGTTTCAAAGTGCCAAGAATATCATCCCTTTCTAATCCATTAGAGGTAAAAAAAAAAAGAAAAAAAAAAGGAAAGCCAGGTCAAATGAATAAAGGAGGTATAACTGTAAATTTGTTAACCACAATGGCTTCATTTTTAATTCTAAAATGTAAAAGCTTTCTGAGTTCATAAAGAAAATCATCACCAATGAAATGACACAACTCCATTAGGAATTCCTGTTTCCCCTTGGTAGTTGCAAGCATTGCCAGATACCACAACTGCTTAATTGAGTATTCTTCCATCCCGCAATTTTTGACAAAACTCCTGACAGCAAGAACAACGAAATACCCCAACTAGAGAAATCAGAGTAATATTTTATCCAAAATATAAAATATAAAAATGAATTAAGGTATTCATAAACATCGTACTGAAATACAGATAAAAATTTCTGTAGCAAATGTAAATTGAAATTCCATAATCAGAATCAGTAATTTATGTTCACAAATAAACCTCAATCAGTGCAATAACTTCATAACAGGAGAACACATGACACACCCAAAATAAACAATCTGATATTCATGTGAACTCTATTACCAGAGAGCGGGCTAGTTGCTTTTTATTCTTCCCAACACGAATCGAAACCAGTGGCATGCAGAAGTACCTCGCTACCGTACCGACATCGAGCCAGCTTAAGGTGCTGTTCATTATACTTAACCAAAAAAAATCCAATCAACCAAACTAATGAATTGATTAGTCAAAAAATAAAAAATAGTCAATAGCATAAAGGGATTCAGTCTGTTGCTAAATGGAAAACATAAATCGTGGCACTCCCATTGGGACTAGTTCTGTCGATGAACGTGAACTCCAGACATCCAGTCTCATTGGCGTGCCAAAGTTTGTGTTTTCATTAAAATTCATAGAGACGAGAGATTAAGCAATGCTCTCCAAAACTAGGAGAGAGCCGTAGCTCGCATGCTTGACTGGTAAGGAAATGATAAAGGTAACTTTAATTAGCCGTATACAACGAGTCATAAAAGTAACAGAAATCAAGTAGTTTATCCAAGGTGTAAAAATTGCATGATCTCCGTCACAGGCGGCTTAGACGCGTTCAGTCGCAGGCAGCCTACAAGCGTTCAAGACCCTCCACATGAGAAATTAAATGCCACCAACGGGCAAGGAAATGACTGGAAACCATTTTTACATACAATTGGCACTCCTCAGATGATCAGGCATTATAAGAGTCCGGCCAATTGCATCAAGGCTCTCAAAAGTAACAGAAAACAAAAATACATCTATTAGGCAACACGGAAAAAAAACATATTACAATAGTTCTATTTCTACCCAATAACAAGATTAAGGAATAGGGGTGGAACAAATTCCGGCAGGATTTGCAATAATTACAATTCAAATTGCCAGGGCTGGGGAAACGTATCTACACATTAGGGACAAAAACAGATCCACAGTGGTAATGCAATACTGCCTTAATTGGTTCCTTCCTCAGCGTTTGAAAACAGAGTACAATCATCATCTGAATATGGCCCATCCATAGCACTAGATTCATCTGGCAGATTGTCAGGCAAAGTATTGGTATTGTCACAGCTGCCACTCATCTCTGCAACGGAATCTCCTATGGAGTACTCAGATAATGAAACCAGGCCCATGGTGGCAATTCTGTTTGCAATAGCATCAACGCCTCTGGTTCCTGAGTAAAGGCTCCAGCTTCCAGTGGTAAGCATACTCTTCTTATCAGTATTGGTTAAAACAGCGGGCAAGACATCCATAAATTGAGGATTGGTTTGGCTTGTACTACTGATGAGCAATCTCAGAGTCTCTCTCGCACCCTTCTCCACCGCAGAATCAGCAGTATTAGGGATCAGTGGGTTTACAAGTTTTGTATGCAAAGGTGGAATGGTGGTTGCAATAGTTGGTCCAGCACTCACTAGGTAGCCTTGACCTGAGGAACAAACATCAATGACTGGAATGTGAACAATCGGATCGCACATTAAAGGAGTGAAAGTTGGGATTTGCTGTGAACTTGGAATTGGCAACCGAACGAATTGGTCTGGCAGCAAAACAGGAAAATCCAGTGAGGGAAGGTCAGCCAAACTGAGAGGTGGTATAGGACTTAACAGGTTGGATGGCCTACTGGCAGATAAAAATGGAAGGGGTGGCAGTAAAGGTGATTCAATAGATGAGGTTGAGATTTCTAAAGGTGTGGAAGGATATTGCAAAGTCGATGTACCTTGGGGGCACCAACAATAGTATGGAGAGAGAGGTGGACTTGACAAAACATGAGATACAGGGAGCTGAAACGGTGGCAAAGACAATCTACCAAGAGATTCAAGAACACTAGAGGGTAAAGGGCGGCAACTCTTAGCTTCCTGCAACTTCTCATTTTCAGATTGATTGCAAGAGACATCATTGCTGAGTGGCAATGCAACCATCATGTTATCAACTGCTGAAAGATGGCTGTCCACACGCCGCCTTAACTTTTCCTTGGCAGCACTCCTTAAAGAAGACAAGCTTCTGGGTAAGCCCTCTTTGAAGGAACTTGATCTTGGACTGAGGCTTCCCTGATAAGCTGAATATGTTTTTACTGCTTGATTGCCAACATGTCTGGTGCGCAGAGACTTTGTTGTGGAGGTTGAATCAGAGGTTTCGGGAGTGGTTGAGGAAGAGGCAGGAGAGCAAGCAGAAATTCCCTGGCCATTGCTTCCCACAAGGTAGGCACGAAGGTGAGTTGCAAAGCAATCAAGACGTGACTTGCTGATTCCAGTCAAATCAGCTATAGACGGTTTCCTCTTCAGTACATCTTTCATCTATCATTGAAGAAAGAGGAAACATGCATTAGTAACCACTGAAAAGCATTTCAATGAACACACACAGACAGACTCATTAATGATAATATGGTAACTTCCTGAATCAAAAACTTCAAACTAACATTCATGTTCAGATTTATTGCAGGAGAACTTGGAGAGGGAAGTAAAGAGAAAGAAAAACTAGCTCATGCAAACCCGACTACAGTTGATGCAAAGTTGAGTTAATCATTTTTTCCTTGAGAAAATGTCCATGAAAATTATTTGCAGTATCTCGGCAATCATCATATATAAGTTTCAAAGCTAAATTAATTCTAACCATACGGTGCATATGTATGTGCATGCATTTCATCGCCCAAGAGGCTGTTGTATATACCTTTGCAAGCAATTCAATTCCCAGAAGCTTTGATTTCTCCGAGCACCAAAAGTAAAAAACTCTGCCATCTGACATCTTTAAGCTGAAAGATCGGCCAGAACTGTCAGCGGGGATCTCATTAACTTCAACAGCAGCACATTGGGTTTTACCACTTAGGGTGAATAGCCTTTCTGTATTACCATCATCACCGCTGAATGAGAGGCGCAGATCAGATGATGGCAACAGTGTAAGATTTAAATCCCCCCTGAAAGAACAAGGATAAATGGAACTGATTTAGAAATCTAAAAAAAAAAACTGCAACTAGAAACAGAAATACCCACTAAAAAGATCATAGTTAGCAGTGAATCTTTAAATGCACTATGCCAGCATATAAAGCTTATACTGAATTCTTAGTTTAATTGAGATGAGTCTGCAGAAGATCTGTACATACTAATGCTCATAATCAACAAGTTTGTGAGGCTAGACAATATAATATCATTATCACTGTTTACTAGATCTGCAGCCCTAGATGCCATAATTACAAATTCAAACTAACATTCACCATTTTGAAGGAATCAAACTTTATAATATGACTGCAATGGGCTCCACTCTAGCTGCCATTCATTAAATCACACACAACCTATCTGATTGCATTATGGATCAATTGCATACTCTTTCAACAGACACCCAGAAGCTAGCATATTATAGCTCATCTAGTAGATATTTGAGTTTGAATTACTTCCACCACAAGCTTGTCCAACGACACATGGTAATTGCTCCTCAATGAGGTCTATGGCTTTAACATTTCCATACATCAACAATAAATTTAATGAGTGCTCATTCTATATTCACTAATTTCTTCTCGCTTAAAACTATCTTGAAGTAGGATTGCTTGTGATGTTATTTTAAAAAAATATCATCAGTTAAGGAACATCCTCAAGAATACCCTGAAATCATGCTCGAAGAAATTGTAGAGTTCATAGCCATAAACTAGAAAGGTCAACATAGAGAAATAGTAGCATGCATTAAAGAATATAATGACAAGTGATAAGAGAGTGCTTGCTGAACTCAATATTTCACAAGCAACCATTGTAAAGTAGCATGCAGATTACATCTTGAACTTAGCATGAGGAAGTTAAACTAATATGAGACTATTCACACTCAATTTCAAGTCGTTAAAATGCAATTCCCGTGTATTCAAAAAGCAGTAGCAAGTTGTGTACTCATATGTGAGAGATGAAACTACCTTTACTTCCTCATAATTCAGAGATCATAATAGAATACGCCCACTTTACCTACAAGTCAAAAGATATTTTTACTTGGAAGTGTGAACATTATCACCACAATAAACTCTACAATTTATTACAAAATATTGAAAATGAACTAAATACTAATGGAAACGCTCGAATGAAAAGTCAATTCCACAAGAAACCTATCCAAGTATGCACCAGAGAGATTATAGGAGGGGTATAGGATAGAAAATCTTTTTAATCAATAACCAACTTTACAAGGAACAGCCATTTAGACCAATTTTCACTTGGTTGCACTGCATCAACAGCAAAACCCAACTGTGCACAAAGTCAATTCTAGTGTCTCGATGACGCAGCCATGAAACAGCCATAGTCAACAGTCATTCGACAGCAGCCAGATATGCATGTGTATCATGTAGTCAAAAGAGCACTGTGATTTGAGTTCATTCCACTCGTATAGAACAGAAATTGCCCTCATATCAGATGGTAATCCAAAACGCTAAATCAAAATGAATAATGCACTTAAAGCACAAGATGACGCAAACAGTATGAATGATTGGATCAAATTACAATAGACAGTGAAAGAACCAACAAATAGGTTATCTCCTAACACACACAAGGGCTGTTCATTAATCAATTTAACATTTGGTCAACAGCACCAGATCACCCTTAATCACACACTTCACATAAATATATGCATAAAGCACAAAAAATATAAAGTGGCAGGTCAGAATATCAAGCTCATACAATTATATAAGACTATAAAATAGCACCAGTTAGAAAAATCAGAGTAAAAATTCAACAACATAAAACATAGAACCACTGCTACAGTATAGCACAAGGTAGAATTATAGCATTCAAAACAAAATGAGAAACACATGGGCATTCAGTTATCAGGGTTAAGTCATTATTTCCACCCAAAAAAACGTCAGTCAACACAAAAACGCAAGAACACAGCACATAAATATACAATCAAACTAAACACATCCACATAAAATCAATTACCTTATGGCAGTCGGGCACAGTAGAGTCCCCTGCTTGTTAATCTTCCCAGCACGAATCGAAACCAGTGGTATGCAGAAACACCTAGCTAGCATACCAACCTCCGACGGCTTAAAGTGCTATTCAGACCACACAAATAAAAACCAAATCAGCCAACTTAATTATAAAAGAACAAACATAAGAGATTCGATAATAAACAACATAGTTACCTGACTGAGATGCGCTAAGAGCCGATCCTCAGCCACACTACTGGAAGCATTCAATTTCAACAACGGCTTTAACCTCTCATCAGCTCTGCAAGCCCCAATGACCTGCATATCTAGCGCTTGCAGCCACTGCAAAACCCTGTCTTCACGATCGTTCCTTTGAAGCAACAAATCTCCGTCTCCTTGGTCCACTAGAATGTCCGTCAATCGCTCGGTTAAACTAATCTCACTCCGCTCTCTCGAAACCCTACCAGATCCAGCGGTTGAGGTTCCGCCAGCGTTCAAAATCGATGATGAGTCGTCGAAGTCGTTGCCGTTTGATTGTTCAACGCGATCTTCGTTGAATTCTTGTTTTTTAGAATTAGCCATCTGTCAAATTTTTCAGAATTAACAAAATCCAGATTCAAATTCGAAACCCTAATCTTCGATTTCTACTTAAAAGCGGACTCGGATTAAGAAAATTATTAAAAAGATGAAAGTTGTAAAGGTAAAGCAGAGACTTCGAGAAAGAAAATTGGGATGTAGCTTGAGGGGTAGAGAAAAAATCTGACGCAGAGGAGTCGTTGGGGTCAAAAGAATGAGGAAACGTATGAACAGGGAAGATGGAGAGTGTTATATAACCTGCCTGGCGGATTCGAAAGTAGTTGTCCATTTCGATTTACGTTGCTTTTGTGTCCGCGTATGATTTTATAGGAGCCACGTCATTTTTTTCTTCCGGTGGGTCCCGCGGGATGTTGTGGGGAGGCCATGTCAACATCGTAGCCGACTTTTAGGTCTAGAGACGGGCCAAGTTCCCAATAGGATCTTGATTGCTAACGTGCGCGGGGATGAGGAGGTTAAGGAGGAACCGACAAAGGTACAAAATGAACGGTGTGATATCTGTTTGGTGAGGCGAGACCAATCAATCAAGCAGATATTATTTTGGCATTCTTTATTCCGGAAACCAACTAGAATACGAGAGGCAGTGTTTTTGGTAATGTAATGAGAGTGGTTTAAAAATTATTTTTAACTTTAAAATATATATATATATATATATAATTTTTAATATTTGTAATATTAATATATTCAAATCATTAAAAATATATATTTTTTAAAAATGTACCCAAAAGAAAAAACTATCAAAATTTTATTATAAAAACCTAAACAGCATAGGAAAAATACCGTGCACTGTTTTTTTATATGAATTATAATGATGAGATTATGTTTTGCCCTTCATAATGTCCTTTTTTTTAATTTTTAAATTGTTTAGTGGTGTTTCGGTCTTCTTGTATATTTTTTTTATCCAATGAAATTATTTTGCTACTCTTAAAAAAAAATAACTTTAGTCTAATAGCTTTTTGAAATTTTCCTTTTGTCATGCATGATGTGATTACTTTATTACCCCTGCAACAACAAAAATCAATAGGCTTGGCTCAGGAGTGATTTGATAATTTAATTAATTAAAAAAAGTTATTGATGTATTTGTAGAACGTGCCATGAGCCACCTCACTGTCTTTTGACGGCGCATCCAATGGCTCCCGGTTAAGAAAAAACAGCTTTCTTAATGTTGTTCAGGGTTTACCTTCCTAAGTGAA
>Ga0307517_10011611_pt1 | contig 12190 bp, 17 predicted proteins | sample 23_EM_MG_FD_194515 | JGI IMG/M metagenome (GOLD analysis project Ga0307517, IMG submission 194515) | Populus trichocarpa ectomycorrhiza microbial communities from riparian zone in the Pacific Northwest, United States - 23_EM | ecosystem: Host-associated > Plants > Roots > Unclassified | place...
CAGGAGACAGCAGACTTCGACAGACCTTCAGTCTAAGAATACACTTGGTTGAACGGCAATCCCTGAGTCCCTTAGCCCAATTTGTCCTTCAACTATTATCCTTCTAGCTACCGGTCCCTTGAAGCCTACCTTAGCACCAGCGCTAGCAGGACTATCGCCGGTCCTATTGTATTTTCGTTAGACAGGAATAAACCTGTTACAGTTGCGGACCCCACCCCCGCCAGAAATGATCGTAGGTTATCCCCATGCGTCTGCCATAAAGATGTACCATATATGCTAAGAGAGCTCCTGCAGGTGTCGCCGGTCTGCGGTCTGTCCATCTCTGGATAGATGAGCCATCAGTAGTCCGTCCAAGCATCCCACTTCCGGTCGGGATGGACAGGACCCAGTGGCAAAGTCGTGGACATGTTTACTGGATGGAGCTAACTGAGCCCACCTTTCCGAACCTGCTAGGGGGCATAGACAAAACCATGCTACCGGATCTCGGATTTCGTATGCTTATTGGTACGACGAGACAGGATACACATCTGCCCAAGGACAATCTAGAGGAGCCGCTGCCGCTTGCTAAAATGATCCGAATCACAAATAGCCGACTTGTCCCATATAGTGGTCTTTGAATTGACCAAGCGAACCAATGGATCTGCTCTTCTGTCGCCATCGAAGGAATGATACAGAGGATACCACTCCTCCTCCCCGTGAGATCAGGTTGGCTCCACGTGATACCCGGGGCCCCCCTCCAGACGCCTCAGATGACGAGTCTGCCAGTAGCGATGATGGACAGAGCTGAGATGGCCACCAGTCAGAGTCATCCGCTGAGGCCACAAAGCCAACCACCTGAACAAGGACCACCAGGAGCCCTAATACCACAAAAAAGACTGGGCGAATACTCTGCATCAATTGGGCGGGCGTTGGCGAATCAGAGCCTGAGCCTTCTGGTCCGCAAGCTTCTGTACCTCGTGCTAACTGAAGCACTCGTGTTTTGAGGTCTAGTAGACAAGGAGAACAGGAGACTGCCCTAAAGAAAGCATCCTGGATGCCCGCCAATAACCGTGATAAACGCAACCTCGCGGTCATGCAAGAGGCCGATGGGCCATACGGTTCGGAGGGAAGTCCGGGACCCCAGAGGAAGGTGGCCAGCCAGGTGGGCGCAATCGATGCCGGCATTGAGGTTGAGACGGACACAGGCGATGGGGAGCATAATCTGAGTTGGCAACAGGCTGACAGGACTAGTGCGACACACGGTCCTTCTCCGGTTACTCCCAGTCCAGGTCACCATCATGTGTCTGCAGCCTCTGACCGGGCAGAGGCGACAAGGTCAGCTGCGCATCTTTTGATGCTGGCCTCAGGGGCCGAGCTGCCTGTCAACACATTGGCGACAGAAGTCGATATGCCCGGCAGAAGCCATTCCCCCTCCGAGGATCCACGTACCGGTGATGTGTGTGCGGATATTCCGACAGCTGAAGAAGTCGGACGAGAATTAAGCCCGCCCTGTCACTCCCGAACCGACTCAAGTGCATACTCCACACCTGGTAAGTTCCGGTTACGACTACCAGGTGTTTCATCCATTCAGTTTGCAAGGTCTGCCGCAGTTCCGGCAGAAACAGGCGTTGGGAGTCCGCTCAAGTCCGTTTCTGTCCTGGCTCACTAGCTCTGCGAACAAAGCTCTCCTGCCCCGACCAATGTGGCTAATGTCTCGCTAGCTGAGGATGCAGGTCCATTTCAACCAATTTACAAGTACTAAGCCATGATGGACCCTTTAACGTTTCCTTTTGGTGTTTTTCTTTTTGTTTCTAGAGTTCTTGTTATTCTCGCTGTTTCCTGACTATTTCTGTTTTAGATTAGCCCGCTACGTCTAGGCTGCTTGCCCTGATCAGTATACTTAATTTGGACCTGCCACTGTCCTCAGATCCTGCGGGTGTTTCCTTTAGGTGTTTTTCTTTTGGGGTTTAACTTTTAGACTTTTGCGAGTTATCCTTGTATTTTTTCCCACCTATTGTTTGTTTGGATTGGCCCGGATGTTGCCGTTCCGCGTTGCGCAAACCCAATTTAGTCTATGGACACTTTGTTGCTCTGCGGGGTCCCTCTTAGAGTTTTGCAGACCATTCTTGTTTGCCACGTGCTGTTCTGCGTTTACCGGGTCAGCTCGTGGGACCTGCTCTCAGCATCTTCGCAGATCATGGTTGCTCTTTTCCAGCTCTTTTTCGTTTGGTGTATGTTTTCTCTGCTGGCTTTAGCAGTTTGCTTTTTGGACTTGTGCGGATCATTCTTGTTCTTCTCTAGCTGTTTTTTGTTCGGGGTTGCCCCTTTCATTACTATTCCTATCCTAGCTGTTCATCTGGCTCAGGAACCCCGTGTACCTAACACTCGTATTGGCCCAGTGATATAGCAGCGGGGCCAAGTCTTCGGGTGCAAATTCCTATATCAGGTATCAAGCTGCAATTTGGACGCCCGGTGTGTGCTGACGGCAGTTAACATGAAAGTGAGTGATGAACTGTGAATGTCCTTAGTTCTTTAGAAAGCTGGGCCGACCATTTCGATCTTCCAAGTTCACACCCCATATCTTGCCCTTAGCTACCTACGAATAGAGCCTTCCTAACACCACCTGCACCTCAACGTCATACACTGCAATTCTCTTCTATCACTATTCACCTGCATACTATATCACAACAAGCGCGGCAGCTTATGGCAGACTGAGCGCGTTCATCGAGGCAGGAAAGGCAAAGGCAAAGGGAGGTCCTTTGCTGACGATGGCGGGGATCTGGGTCCAGGGACGGATTAACTATAATAATATCACCCAGAGTTGAGTCTGTTATGGCAGGGTCTGCTGTAGGTAGGAGGAGGGATGCCGTGCGGGAGCCAGCCTCTTCACGACTCCAGGTACAAGAGCCTGTCCTGCACAACCCGCAGTAGGTCTTAGAGTCAGCGGATGAGAGTCTAGATTCTAATGATGGAGAATATGAGGGTAATGATGGCCAGAGTGAGGAGAGTGAGGAGAGTGAGGAGAACGAGTTAGGCCAGCATGGGGACGATATGGATCATCCATCGGCCTGGGGAGCGCAAAGACCAATTAGGCGTGAGTTTCTTAGCTCGCAGCGCTCAATACTGACAATCACCCCGGGGAATACCCAGAATTCCAGTAGGAGGATTAGTTACACCGCACGGAGAACGTCTGCTCAAGTACGAGTTAGCCAAAATGGTTGTACATCTCCCATTGCCTCCTGTTCTCCCACAGACTTCAATCCACTTGCGATGCCAGTGATAACCCCTGGTCACCCAGATCCAACCATCTGGGAATTGGATAGGGGAGGAGAGCAAGCCAGCAGTAGGCGAAATATGGGAACTGGGCTTGAGCGTACTGTTCTGGCCCGATCCTGTAACCTGATGTGGGACGGGACGATCTTCGTCAATCCGTTTTCGGACCCAATTACCCTGACTGAAGAAGTCCGCACATGTTGGAGCAATGCCCGGACCAAATTAGGCTTTCCCGACTTTGCTGATGCTACCCCGCCCTCAAATGACCAGGTAAGTTACCCTTAATGGATAACCGACATCCTATCCTAGACTAAATGGAGTGGCCGCTGCTCACTGATTTCCAGATCCGGGCAAAGCACAGCGGATGCAGATCTCAGTATCCGCATATAGTAAAGAAGGCTATAACCGAACTGTATAAGCTAAATATTCAGGATCCTAGAGCCTGTACACGAAGAGTGGAATCCCTACTGGCGGAGGATGGGTTCATTTGCCCGGTGGGCAGCCATGAGGTATCTTTTTGACATTTGTCGAGATTGTTTCTAATCGGAGTAAGACTAAATCGATCTAATCTGGCGGACAGCCAATTTCTCTTAGATTCCTAGCACCCCAGATTTTGGATGTGATATTTGGTCAATATTAATCTACCCCGAAAAGGAAAGGCATGATGGATGCGGATTTCCTGGATAAGATCGATGGCCCGTTTATCTGTCTCACTGCCGCCATATTATGTCATTCACTGCGATGTTGGCGGACTGGCATCTGTATCGATAATGTGGGTTTCACAAGGACCACTTCCGGGGGTAAGAAAAACAATGTGTACTAGCAGGTTTCAAAAGTGTCCAGATCCCCTGACGGCCCAGGCATCGGGAGACTTTTGAAAATAGCAAGTACGCGAGTTGGGTCAAAGGTTAGCTAACGGATAGATAGCCCTGCTGGAACGTCAGACGCGATCCTAGGGCAAAATGGGCAGAGTTTGGCAACGTCGAATAATCCAGCGGATAAGGACGACAATGGAGGCCAGAATCGCGAAGGAGGGGGGAAAGCGGGTTGAGAGGACGGCGGGATATGACAATGATGAGTACGCATTGAGGCGGGATTCTGGTAGTGATACAGAGCTGGATGAATTGGAGGCCACTGGCGGCCTCGTGGATACAGGAGGAAGACATGGTCAGCAGGAGCTACAGCGAGAACATGGGCCCAATCCGGGAGCAGCGGTTGGTGAAGGGCGTTTCCAAGATCCTGGGGAGGCGGAATCGCATGTTGAAGAAACCGATTGAGAGGATAGGGAGAATGGTTTTATCACCACTCGCTGATCGTGTATATATATGTAATTAAATTAAATTAAATTACGCGTGCTAAAAGGGTCAGGAATGGTCAAAGAATAGTAGTGTGCCAGTCGGTGGGCAGGAAAGGCATGAGAATGAATTGCGCAGATGGTGATAAGGGGCGCAAGTATGAATAAGGCATCTAGCGGCAATTGTAGGTTCGGAAGGCTTGGGAATGTGTCAGGCAGATCGTTATAAACTGCGCAGGCTTGGGTAAGTGGTCTAGCGGGTAGCTGTAGGTTGGCAGGCACGGGAATGAGTCTGGGGGGCTGTGAGAAACCGGGGAAGACGGTGGGAGCCGGCGAGCGGACTGTAAGAGGCCGGGGAGGCGGCGGGAGGCATGGAGTAGACGAGATAGGATGTGGAGAGCTGAGGAGAGAGCTGCACGAAAGGGCAAGAGAGGGGGGATGTCAGCCGGATATGGGAGGAGACGGGCTGGGATCAGAGGGTGGAGGTGGAAGGGCTGCATGTGTTGGGAGGGATGAGGGCGGAGGAAGTAATGATGGGAAAACGTTTGTCGAATAGGCAAGAGGACTGAGGGAATCCAGGAGTGTGGGAGAAGCGGAGGTGACGTTGGTGGGTTTTTGGAAGAGAAATGGATTCAGGGAGAGGTTAGTGACGGGGTTAAAGGAGAGAGGGTATCATGGAAAGAAACATGGCGGGCGGGGGTATTGCGGGGGGAGGCCGGGAGAAGAGATGTCGCGGCGGCAAGACGTCCGCAAAAGGGCAGCATGGGAATGGGTGCATTGGGAGCGAAGGTATGAAGAGGCTGGGCGCAGGGGGTAAAGTATCAGGGGGGTGGCTGCTCCAGGGGGGGTCAAATGCGTCAGGACGCAAAAAGGGCCGCGTCCAATGCGTCTGGACGCTGACTTGTGCGTCCGGAGGTATTGGACGCGGCCCGTTCACTTCCGGACAGAATGAGCCCGGGGGGACGGACCCAGAACAGGAGTTTACATTATAAGCGCCTGGAACGTCCAGCGCACAGGGTGACCGGGGAGAGACACAACCCAAGGTATTTTCTTTCCAGATGTACGAGAGAAAACCACTGGACTTGTGGGGCGACATATGTAACCATAAACGTACAGTCGTGCCAGTAATTACATCGATCCAAGGTGTGGGACACCAGGCACGGAGCTAGTGCAATATCACGACTGGGCGTAACCGAGGACTGGAACACCGATCGGGGAGGATGCGGAGGCAGTATGGTGCCAGCTTCGGTAGCAGTAACGGTGCAAGCGGACAGAACCAGGAGGAGGGAGAGGGAAGGATCGTGAATGGGGTAGCCACAACCGACAAACCGGCCATAGCAATGGCTTTTGGGACAACGGCAATAGGGAGGCGGGACCGAGATGTTACTAACTGAGGCTTTCCCCATCAGAGGTACAAGCCCAGCAAGGCGAGGCCTACTTTGACCGAGAGTTCGGACATCCTAACGCTGACCGTGAAGGAAGCGAGAAGCTTTCCGACAGTGCAAATGCTAAGCGAGGTGCAAAATGCGTGCGGGGTACAGGGAAGAACAGAACTTCATGAGGGGGTGTCAACGATGAACCAGAATGAGAACCCCAAGGAGGGGAGGCCAACACGCTTCAGAAGAGGAGGGTAGATGGCTTAACGTCAACTCCTAGGCAGTAGCCATCTTGGGAGAAGAGAGGTGGGTGGGGGAGAGTGATGATCATTTCTCGTGGTGTTGAGATTTCAATCGCTGGAGGTGGAGAGGAGATGGGTCGTGCCTATTCCTTGGTTGTTGTTTTTTTTTCTTTTTTTCTTTTTTTCTTTTTTGATATCATGCCATATTTGTTTTAGGTACAAAAAGCCTTATGCAGTGCGAGCTATGAAGAGAAAAAAACCTATAAGTCACAACAACCGTCCGCTTCACCTCCTTCATAGGAAAAATCAAACACCCCAAAACCATACGAAAAGCCCCCCTCGCCTAGCACCTAAGATAAAACCCCCGGACAAGTAAGGAAACAATTCATAGAAACGTACAGGTGGAGAGACCCAAACCCTTCGGCAGGCTACCCCGAACAAAAGAAAGTTTCGCTAAGGCACAGAAACGCTGGCCTGAGGGAGAGGATAGTTATCGCGCGTTCGAGGAAAACCACTGGAATGTGGGCCGACATGGTAACCATAAATGGTTGCGCCGGTAATTACATTGTTCGACCCAGGCGTTGGCGGCAGCCACGGAGGCAGTGCAATACCACGGCTGGGCGTAACCGAGGAGGATCGCGACCATCGGAGACGATAGAGAGGCGAGCGGAGCCAGCGGGCAGTAGCGTGCCAGCGGCTGAGTAGCAGTAGGGTGCCAGCCGGTGAGTAGCAGTAGGATGCTAGCCATGGGGGAGGTAAAGCAGGAAGGTGCCAGCTAAGGGGGCAGTACGGTGCCAGGGACTGAACCGGGAGGGGGAAGGAGGAAGGATTGCAAGCGGGCTAGCCAGAACCGACAAACGGGCCAAAGCAAGGGCTTTTTGGACGACGACGAGACAGAGACGAGACCGTGATGTTACAAACTAAAGCTTTCCCCACCAGAGGTACAAGCCCCGGAAGCCGAGGCCTACTTCAACCGAGAGTCCAACACGGTAACGCCGACCGTGAACGAAGCGAGAAGCTTTCCGACAGTGCGAAATGCTAAGCGAGGTGCAAAGCAAGTGCGGGGTAAGGGGGAGACCGGAACATCATGAGCAGGTGTCAACGACGAACAGGAACAAGAACCCCAAGGAGGGGAGGCAGGCGTGCCCCAGGAGAGGACGGCAGATGGCTTAACGTCAACCCCTAGGCAGTAGCCATGATGGGGGAAGAGAGGTGGGTGGGGGAAAGTGACGATGATTTCCTGTGGTGTTGAGATTTCAATCGCCGGAGGTGGAGGAGAGATGGTTTGTGTGCCAATCCCTTGGTTGGTTTTTTCTTTTTTTTCCTTTTTGTTTTTTTCCTCCCTTTTTTTATTTGTTTTAAGGTACAACGGTCATGTCAGTGCTAGCTATGTAGACAAAAAACCTCTAACTACAGTCCATCCCGCTTCTCCTGGCTAAAACCCTCTGACCCTGCCCAACCTGTTAACCACTTTGAGTAGCGGTGGAAACAACGCTCGGTACTATGGGTAGAAACTACAAGGAAACCACAGGCCTGAATCCAATGAACCAATAACCTCCACAGACGTGCAACCCAAAGAAAGAAACCCCCGACAGTGAACTAACAAACTTGCAAAATAAGCAAAACCTCAAGCCCATCTAGAAAGGAAATACACCTAAGCCCAAACCTGTAGTCAACCCACCCTTAGCCCACGACGAATCCCATTCCTTGGAAAGGGGAAGAGACCCAGGAGCCAGCAGGACAAAGACATAGGACGGCACGACACACGAGAGGTAAATGTACCTGGGCCGTATACGACCAGGAAGCCGAGGCGAGCGCAATCCCCAGAGGGAGATCGGTAACCGAACCAGCACTTATGAGAGTGTGTGGCAGGAGGAAGTCGATCCCCGAGTCCACCGGAAAGACGGCGAGGGGGTGTAGCATGTCCCCGAGAGGACAGAGGCGGAAGGCATGAAACCCCTACGGACAAGCAAAGACAACCGCGCACGCAGCCACGATCATCATCTAGGCAATCAGCAGGGCACAGAGGCCAAGAGGGAGGGCGGCAGGAGGCGTAGCCGGAGTATTGAGGCAGTAGGGTGCTAGTCGACGTAACCGAGAGGCGGAAGGACGGAAGGGACAGTAACGACGAGAAGTGCGGACCCAACCGACTGAAACGAGATCACGATTTTTCGAATGCCGCCCGTACCGAAACATTTCCAAGGAGGAGGTGCCATACCAGGGAGCAGTACCACCAGGGCAACTACTTCACCCATAACCCAAGACTACCAGCCGTGTGCTGACGAGTTGCGACCGTATCCGACGGTTGCAAATGCTAAGCGAGGGGCCATGAAGCAAGTGGCGGGAAGAGGATAAGGAGAGTAACCGTAAGCCCCTAGACAAAGGCTGCCCACCAAAGGTGCCATCAGAAGGGGCCAGAGGGGAGTGGCGGGAGAGAGGAGCATCACCCTTGTAGGCAACAAGGCCATCAGACAAGGGGAGAGGGATACCACCCGACGATGATTTCTCAGGGTGTTGAGATTTCAATCGCTGGCGGTGGAGGAGAGATGGTTCATGGCCAATCCCTTGGTTGTTTTTTCTTTTTTCTTTCTTCTTTTTTTTGTAATCATGCGTTCATTGTTTCTAAGGTACAAAAAGCCTCATGCAGCGCTAGCTATAGAGAGAACAAACCCTATAAATCAAAAACAAATAACAAAGGAAAGTCACGGCACCAGTTAAATATCCACTATCGCGAAGGTTTCTCCTCCGCCAGGCCTCTGGCCACATAAAAAGGAAAGATACAAACTAACTAAGGTTTGACTGTAATAAGGAAAGCTCACATAACGTCGCAGGAAAGAAATACCAACAGACCTAAACCTCAGCTAACAAAAAAACACGAAACGCCAAGGGAGGTACTGCTAGCGGTGAGAGGGGCAGTGGGGGCGAGGAAGGGGGTGTGTCTGGAGGTGGAACCGGTCCAGGCACTATGGTTACTGATGGACTTCCTTTAGGATTAGTTTGGTTTTAGGATACGAGCCTTGTGGCTGTAGCCTTGTTATGCAGGAGGTATTATTTGATACTTAGTTTGTTTTATGTTTGGTTTCGGGATACGAGGTTGTTTCTCTCCCTGATTGTGTTTCGGAAGTATCATTTGATACTCCGGTTGATTGAAGTTTTGTTTCAAGGGATCGTTTGATAGCTAGAATGTTTTATGTATTGTTTGATGGTATTGATTTGATACTATAGTTGTTTTAGGATATGAGCTGTGCTCGTAGGAGTAAGGCTTTAGGAAAAGCCGGCCATGTATTTAAAGGCTGTATCTTTCGGACTTAGAAAGAGCAGACTTCGACAGACAGAGTTTTCAATATACTTGGTTGGATAGTTACCTCTTCAGTTCGCCACAATAGTGAGAAGCCGCCAAACACTTTAAAACCTTGGCGATATAGTAAAAGGTTTTATCTAACAACCTTTCGGAGCCTCCGCTTGATCAATCCGCCTAGGCCACTCTTTGGCTAGGATTTCAAGTGCACAACCCGGAACGGTTTCTTATAGGTTCTCAGTGTACCGAGAACCGATAAGGAAACGTTACAGGCGGAAACATCGAAGGGGGGAATCCGGTGGAGGTGACGCTGATGAAGTTGGCGAGCCTTGTGAGCAGTGGAAGGGAGGACTAAAGGGGAGCGTCCTGACCAACGCTCGAAACACCGTGGAGTAGGTGTGAGTGAGCGCCCTGTCTGGAGGGGTATGTGAGGATGGCGTGTTCGAACGTCTCAGGCTCAAAACCACAGTGGGGGTAGGAGGTGTCGGCATCGGGGGACCTCCATGTTGGGTGAGCGGCGAGGTCGCTTTTTCCGGCTCTCACCTAGTGGATTCTTCCTGCTATGAAGTTGCCCAAGCCCATAAAGGGCCGAGGGTTCAGGGCGGGGAGGTGGTGGTAATATCCTGGTGTTGGGAGGAGGCCTGGCCACTCTGCAAGGAGGGCCTCCCTGACCCTCTTTTTCAGGGCGGAGTAGGTGTTGTCCATCAGGGACCGAGGAAGGGGGGAGGGGGCCGAAGAGACAAGGTGTGAATTGATCATGGGTATCCTAGACAGCCTGTGGGTAAAAGGGATGGTCTTGTGAGCCACCGCATCTATCGGTTGATGGTTCTTCAGGGGGGGGACGGGCCGCGAGGTTTTCCAGTAGAGGGGGAGATACACAGACGAGAGGCCCCTTGTCAGGGCGCTTGAGGAGTCATGTGCCCGGTGGGCAGAAAGGGAGGGAAAGGATGTGTGGAGGCGTGCTGTTGCTGGGTTTAACTGCGGTGGGGAGCAAACAACCCGAAGCGCCGCCAGTCTTTGTCGTTGGGAGATCAGGAGAGCGACCGTGGGGAGGCAAGATTCGACCACAAGGATCCCGGTAGGGGTGGCTGAGAAGCAGTTCGTAGTCCATCTCTGGACTTTGTGCCAAAAGGTGTTCAGGCGCGCCAGGGTGCCTGTGCTGGGTGTGAACAGGTCCGCCCCATATAGTAAGATGGGGGCGATCAAGCACGTTGCGAGCCTGTGGCATAGGTATGGGGCGAAGCCCGCACCGGGGGGCTAAGGCGTCTGATGAGGGCAAAGGCACCCTGGGCGAGGGGCAGTCTGCGCGAGAAGTGGGCAGAGGAGTCAAGAGCTGGAGTGAACCAGTATCCGAGCCATCTAAGCGAGTCGCGGGGCCGGAACAGCTCTCCTTTGATCTGAATGAGGGAGAGGCACCTTGGTGAGTTCCTCTGGCTGGGGGTCCTCTAGTGTATAAGTTCTGTTTTGGCGACCGAGAATGAGACCCCTATGCGGAGGGCCTTAGCTTCTAGCTTCTCGAACAGTTTCTGGAGGCGGCGGATATTGCCCCTGTATGAAGGTGAGGTGGCAGTGAGGGCGAAGTCATCAACGTTTGAGATCATCAGACCTCGAGGGACTTTGAAGTGAAGGGGTGAAATGTAGAGGAGGAAGAGAAGACTGGAGCTCGGTGAACCTTGCGGGGCGCCGACATTTACGGGGGCTGGGGTCCCTGGGGCCCCCTGAAAGACTAGGGTGCAGCTTCGTTCTCCCAGGAAGGACGAGACCCAGGAGACCAGGTAATGGGGAATCCCGCCCTCCCTCAGTATGCGGGCAAGAGTGGAGTTGTTGACGTTGTTGAACCCTGCTCTGATGTCCAAAAACAAGGAAGAGACCGTGAGGCGGGGCCTTTGAAGGGTTTTCACATCGTTGAAAAGGGTTAGGACCGCATCGTAAGTGCTCAATCCAGGCAGGGAGCTGCATTGGTTGGGGTTCAGCATCCCCTTCAATCAGGCTGCCAGGAGGAGGCGGGCAGGTCTTATCCTCTCATGGATCTTCGAGACCGTGTGGATTAGGACGATTATCCTCAAGGAGGCGGGGGACTCCTAGGAGGGTTTCTTCGGCTTGTCGAGCACTATCCCATTTGACCGTTTCAGGAAGGCAGGGTGATATCCCAGGCTGACTAGCGGAGAGAGACTTTGGAGGAGGATGGAGCGGTTTTCCTTGTTGACCCGCTTCCAGGTGGAGTAAGGGATCCCGTCGGGACCCGGGGTTGACGTGGGTGAGCACTTGGAGAGAGCCGTTACTATCTCTTGATTTGTGAGTGGTGGCGCTTTTTCATCAGGCCGCAACCCGGGGGGGAAGAGAATGGCTCCTTCGGAGGGAAAAAGTGGTCCAACAGGACATTGTTCATCTGCTGCGGGGTCTCAGCCCCGGGGAGGGAGGGAAAGCGGGGAGGGGCTCGGCCATAGGCAAACTTCTTGGCGGTCCACAGGGTCTAGGGGGTGGCGCTTAGCAGGAAAGAAGACCAGTGTGTGTTTTTGGCGGTCTTAATCGCCTTGAAGTACCCCGCTTTGGAAATGTGTGCCACCTCCCGCAGGGCTAGGGTGCCGTGTTTCCTAGCCATCCTTGAGGCTTTGTGGAACTCGTGACGGAGGGTTGTTAGGTGGGGTGTCCACCAGGCCAATCCCTTGGTTGGTTTTTTTTTTTTTTTTTTTTTTTATTTTTTAAATAAAATATTTTTTTTTAGGTG
>Ga0307517_10011612_pt1 | contig 12190 bp, 13 predicted proteins | sample 23_EM_MG_FD_194515 | JGI IMG/M metagenome (GOLD analysis project Ga0307517, IMG submission 194515) | Populus trichocarpa ectomycorrhiza microbial communities from riparian zone in the Pacific Northwest, United States - 23_EM | ecosystem: Host-associated > Plants > Roots > Unclassified | place...
CAAACATGAACGGACCTCCCATGGGCATGATGCCTCCCGGTGGTTTCGGCGGACCTCCACCTCCTGGTGGATTCGGTGGACGTGAGTCCAATAACCAACACTGAGCTTTCGCAACGCGACCTCTTACTACTTTTCGCAGCCCGTCCACCTTTCCCTCCTGGTCCCGGTTTCCCCCCTCCTGGGATGATGCCCCTTGGCCCCGGTGGTCCGCCCTTCCCTCCACCTCCAGGCATGATGCCCCCACCCGGGATGGGCCCTCCACCAGGTGGTTTCCGTGAGTAGTCTGATCAGTCACACCCTTCGTCATAATTTTAACACCCTCGCTGCAGCGATGGGAATGCCACCTCCTGTCATGCCACCATTCCCTCCCAATGGCCCTAACTCTGATCAACCGATGCCACCGCCTGGGTTTGGCCAAGGACCTCCCCGAGATTTCAGTGGGCCTCTCCCTCCGAGTGATCAGGGTCCCCCGTCAGGCCTGCCAGGCGGAATGCATCCAGATAGAATGAGGATGATGGGCGGCAGTGGAGGTCGATAACTGTTCTTTACTTGTACTCACATGCTGTCTTTGCAATGTAATGTCCTGATTTTGTCCTGCTGCCCGAATCAGGGAGTGTGAGAAATCATCATTTTTCTTCGATGACTCCTCCATGGGCGGGTTGAGGGCTTTCCTCAGCAGCACTCGGCTTTATCTCAATCGTTACCTCTGGTCGTCCGCCAGACCACTCTCCACTATGGGTTCCTCATCCTCGACGTCCAAGTTCACGACGGAGGTACTCTATTGTGATCCCTCCTCCATACACTTTCCCCCAGACTCGGACGAACCGTCCATCTCCCCAGAAACCCTCCAGGCCCTACGTACGGCAACCCATCACCTAATAGACAAGAGACAGTGCGTGGTCTTCCCGACCGAGACCGTCTATGGACTCGGTGCACTCGCTCTCGATTCGGACGCCTCACGCCGGATATTCACCACCAAGAACCGACCCCCAGACAACCCTCTCATCGTTCATGTTTCGTCCATGACCATGCTCCGCCGTCTCCTTCCGCCAGAATACCAGCTACCCAAGCATTACGAGGCGTTGGTGAAGCGCTTTTGGCCGGGACCGTTAACTCTGCTATTCCCGAACACTGCTAGGAAGGTCCCGGACATAATCACGGCCGGTCACCCGACAGTCGCGATTCGGATGCCGTCACATCCAATCGCCAGAGCCTTGATTGCGGTTGCTGACGCCCCACTCGCCGCACCAAGTGCGAATTCATCGGGACGGCCAAGCCCAACGAGAGCTGACCACGTCTACGATGATCTGAAGGGCAAAGTAGGCATCATTCTCGATGGGGGACCCTGTTCGGTTGGTCTAGAAAGTACGGTGGTCGACGGGTTGCACGAGGATAATAACTTGCGGATATTGCGTCCTGGGGGCATCACAGTAGAGGATATCGAGAAGGCGTTGGCCGAGGATTTGGCTGGAAGCGGCGTTCCTGTCCCGAGGGTACTCGTCCATAAGAGGGACTACAAGGATGAGGATGTGGAACAAGCGCCAACTACTCCTGGGATGAAATACCGTCATTACTCCCCTACCGTCCCTGTCATCCTCCTTTGCACACACTCGATACCCTCACATGATACTACCTCCATCTCCCCTCCCGATTATTTCTCTTCCCTGGAGGACCTATCCAAGACCTCAGGGAAACTCGCGAAGGTCGGTGTACTACTGCCTTCGGATTCTCCACTACAGGAGTTCACGAAGGGCGTTCCTGGAGTCGAATTCCACCACTTCGCACTTGGTTCTGTATCCGATCCACTCATGATTGCACGGCGGTTGTTCGACGGTTTCCTTACGCTTGACAAGATGGGAGTGGACCTGATAGTTATCGAGGAAGTGAAGGAGGACAGAGAGGGGTTGGCGATTATGAATCGAGTCCGTAAAGCCGCCACGGAATCGCGGTGGTTGAGGTAGTACCGTTCTGGAATTCTGCTGTGATGGAAGCGAGTCCAGTCGCTCCTCCCCCATTAACACGAATATTCACAATTTCCGCCAGTTTACCTTACCTTATAACATATTACCGGATGCCCCGTGGCGAGGTGGTAGGGTGTCAGCGGCTGTGTTGTGCATGTCCTGCACTAACATTGGGCGACTGTCTGCAACATTAAATAACATTAATTCCGTCATAGAAGGGAGCCACCCTCTACAGGCACCAATTAACTCCTGTCCTTTGAACTTGGGATTGCAAATCTCATCATGGCAGCGCTTCGGGATGAAGCTGAAGCCTCGGGGTGAAGACATTGTCTACGGCTTAACCGAAATCCTTGAGGCGTTTTTGTCCTAGCTTGACCGCGACGAGAAGACGAGAGCAACGCTTGGTTAGGTTTTCACTTTGGTTGCCTCCTCCGAGCTTTTGCGGATCGAAAAGGGGAACGATGAGGTATTGTGGTGCCTCAGGCCTCAGTGCTGGGGCTTGGCCTCGGAAAAACTTATGGGGTTTAACCTGAAGGAGATGGGGACAAAAACCACCCCGGGAGCCTCTGGGTTTTTGTCGTTTCTCGATGGCATTTGCACCCACAAAATGAAGTAATCGTATCGCCCAAACTAGATTTGTTTACATGTGTTTACAGTCGGCCACTCGTCGGCAACTAAAAAAAGAAGATCCTGAATAGGATGACGGCTGGGAAGGAACTCAGTGGGGGGGCAAAAGAGGACGAGCGCCAACGAGCGTTGAAACTGGGTTGGACCCCATCGGTGTAACGAAATTCATCAGTCAACTCCTTCGCACATCCCTCGAGCGTTATTTAAGAAGATGCGAGCAGGACTACCTGCCCCCCATCCCTTCCTAACATTCCGAGGCGAGGACGATGGACACCATTGAGAATCCTTCTCAAACGATCTTCCATCTCTTTCCACAACCAGCCGACCCGTCTGCAATCAACCTCTCGCCTTCCTCAACAGCCGTCCTATGCAACAGCCTCCATGTTGCAGATATGTCTGTGGCCGAGTCCATCTCGAACATCCGGTCCTTCATGCATTCATCATCCCAGATTGCTGCAGCAAGGAACCTTCGGGGCGAAGACGCTCAGCGGCTCATTGACTTCATCGATCAGGTAAACTACGCACAGTTGCAGCATGATTATGCTAGAGGGTCTGACTATGGGGTCCAGGCCCTTACATTGCCAGAACTAAACGGAAATCTGCGGAAACAATGTTTGCATCTGCTCTACAAGGTCTGCAAAACCTGCGAGTTGTTGCCAGCCTCGTATGTGCTGCAGAAAGAACTTATGTGCCTCGGCGACATCCGTTCCTATGGCGGTTTCGCCGACGTCAGCGAAGGAGAGTACCTTGGACGCCGCGTAGCTATAAAAAACCTCAGGTTCGGGACGAGGGACCCGCTCGACAATATCTTCAAGGTACCTTAGTTATACCTCCGATGTCCCATCGTTGCTCAGTTTGCACACAGCGGTTTTGCCGGGAGGTTATAGGTTGGAAACGCCTCTCTCATCCAAACATCTTGCCACTGTTAGGAGTCTCCGTCTCCACGAATCCCCGATGTTTCCGTATCGTCTCTGACTGGATGCGAAATGGGAACGTGATGGAATATACTAGGTCCAATCCAGAAGTGAACCGCTTGCAGTTGGTGCGCCTATTCGCTTTTTCCTGGTGACTCCATTCTTACAATCCCTAATGACCTTCAGCTCTCTGAGGTCATGTCCGGTGCAACCTACCTCCACGAATTCGGGATTGTTCATGGGGATCTCAAAGGGGTACAGCCGAACATTCGCAACCCATTTTTGGTTTCACTGACCGGGCCGACTAGGCAAACGTTCTCGTCGACGACAGCGGCGCCGCTCGCCTTGCGGATTTTGGCCTCATGAAGCTCTCGATCGACCTCAGCTCGATCCCTCTCTCTGAAACCACCGTTGCCTCCGCAGGTACGCCCCGTTATATGAGTCCTGAACTCTTTTCCGGCAAGGGTGCCCCACCCACACGCGAGTCGGACTGTTATGCGCTTGGGATCGTCATCTACGAGGTGAGCTGATTGCACTCCTCCCCATGACTCTCCGTTTACCCAACACCAGGTTCTGACCGGCCTCCAACCATTTCATGACCTCTGGCCCTACGAAGTGATATCCGTCGTACAGAGAGGGGGGCGTCCAAGGAGGCCGCCCGATGCGGTGACCCTTGGTTTCTCTGACGCACTGTGGCAGTTGGTACGAATGTGTTGGAGCAAATTGCCCTCGGATCGACCAACTGCTCAACAACTGTTTCGTTGTCTCGAAGACGCCTCTCATACTTGGGTACCTCCTCTCGAGTATCCGATCCCCAAAGGTCGTGGCGATGGAGGGGGAGAGAGCTTTACCTTTGGGGATGAGGAGGGTATGCTGACAGGTGCTCTGATGAGGGGCTTAAGGTTATTCGCCTTCGTGACGGCTACTTTTTCTCCGTAGTGTTTGAATATATATATGATCGTGCCCCCGGAGGGGGTCTTTTGTTTTAATTCTGGATTCGAGAGTAGGGAAGCCTTATTTCAATGTCTTTCTCAAATCGTCTTCCCCCCACGGTTCCCGTGGAAAGGGGACTTTACGAGGTTGTGGAATTACTGGTTTAGACGAAGTCTAGGAATGGTGGAACGGGCCTCGGCTCTGATACCACCATCAACGTTCCTCACGAACGCTCGCCAACCCGAGCCACACACGCTCCCCCCCCCGCCCGACGCCCGACGGTATAACAGCCTCCACACTCCAGAATCCGGTAAACGTGCATTTTCAGGCAGAATTGTCGCCCTCCCCGCACCAGAAACCGGCAAGATCACATTAGAAATCGCCTCGTTCGCCGGAGGATCTTGGTTTACGCATGACGTGGGAGCTGGCGTAATCTGTCGAACAGCATGGTGAGGGAGGGGGCAGAGCGAAGACGGGAAAGTTAGGTGGTGGGCGAGTAAGTTCAATGGGCATGCCTGGGATGGGCGTACCTCCCATGATTCGTACTCGGTTTTGTATTGTGATGCTGTGTTATGACTAAGTTGCCGCCCATCTGATTGTAATTCGCGTCCTTCCTCACAGCCTGTGCCCCACACCGCTTTCTTACGTTACCTTGAGTTTTGACTATGACAGCCAGACCGCAACGACCGAAAGGACGGGATGGTGTTCTCTCTTCGTTGAATGTGGCAATTGCGGCCGTCGATCTCGCGAAGGAGGACTCGAGAATCACACAAGCCAAGGCTGCCTTCGGCTCCGTTGGCGTTCTTCTCGCTATCATCAGAGTGGGTTTCTCTCCATCGATCAATCGCTGGCTAATGTAGTATATAGGACATAACGGTCGACGAAGTGGAGTGCGTCGGCCTCGGGCTAGCTTGCGCCGATGTCTGCATAACACTCGACCGGGGGACGAAGGGAAGAGAAACGGATGAGTTCAGCCAATCCGTTCTCGAGGCGATTGAACAATTAACAGCGTGAGTGAAACCCGGTAGAAGTGCATCTTGTGTACGACTTACTCACCATGCCCTGGATCGCAGGACCGTGGCGAAGATCCAGGGGAAGATCGTCAAGTGGGGTAAACGAAATACGATGTCTCGACTCCTCCACGCAAAGAACGATGAAAAGGTGATCACCATTTGGAGGTTGGACCTCACCCGGATTCTTGAGGTCTTCAATGTGCGTCCTGTTCACTTTTATACAATCATTGCTAACTTGCCGCTTCCAGACCGAACTTGCAACAGACGCACACGTAACCGTTCCTGACGTTACGAACACCCACGCCATTGCTTCCGATGCTCATCGTGATAATTCGAACACTGACGCCGTCCCCGGCGTCCGTCACGACGCCGAAGTTGGTCATGACGTCGCGGATACCCTCCCCATCGTTTCTGAGGTTCGGAACGACGTTGTGAACACCCGCAACACCATGAAAACACGTGAAGATAAGGATGGTCAGAGGCGGGCGGTAAGCATCACTCATACTTTACTCGTCACCGAGTAGCCGCTCATTATTACATAGAATCATGCCAGGTCAGTGATTTGGGCTACAGATGAACCCATCATCTAATATTTGCCTTCAGTGCACCTGGTGACTCACTAGCCCTGCTGTTGACTACGCATGGAACCTCCTCCGATGTTCGCCACGACGCTAAAACCCGTGCCATCGTTTCCGAAGTTCGTCGCGAAGCTGTGGACACCCGTGCCATGGTCTCGGACCTTCGTTATGAGGTGCTGAAAAGTCATGAAGGGGCTAGCGATCAACGTCGGTCGGTGAGTGTCACTCGTACTCCGCCACCGAATACAGACTTACCGTTGCACAGACTCAAAATTGGTCAGCGACCTCGATTACTGTTATGTCCAGTATCTTACACTTACATCTAGCACGCCCGGAGAATCCCCTCCCACGCGGCCAAGGATCTTCTTCGGACGCGACGACTTGATCGAGGAGATCGTCGGTTTCGCAGAACGCCTTACGCCAGTTGCTCTGATCGGTGTTGGTGGAATCGGCAAGACATCAATCGCTCTAACCGTCCTCCACGACGACTGCATCAAACAACGGTTTGGCGACGATCGTTGGTTCATCCGTTGCGACAAGTTCCCCGCATCTCTCACTCATTTCCTCCACCGGCTCTCCAAGGCCATCGGCACGGGTGTCGAGAACCCCGAGGATCTGACCCCCCTACGGCCATTCCTCCCCTCCAAGGAAATGCTTATAGTTCTCGACAACGCAGAATCCATTCTTGACCCGCAGGGAACGGACGCGCAGGAGATAAGGTAGGGGGGTGAATGATCTTGTTAACCTCCGCAGTTCGGGGTGACAAAAGCGTGACAAGAAACCTTCGAAATTTTTCAAAAACTCGTATCTCGCTCACTACTTATCGTATGAACGCGCGGAAAGCTCGCACTTAGAACCACATCGTAGTAGAATGCATTTATCTGCCTTTCCCCCCTCTCCGTCCCAGTGAATGTCGAGGACGACGATACCGAGACCCCCGGTGGTCAGTGACTCACGTTGAGTGAGCGAAACCTCCCCGAAAAAGCTTAGTAATGGTGAAGAAATTAATAAAAATGGCTCGAAATACAGGTTATCTGCGCAATGCTATCTTTATGGATAGCTATCGAAACGGATTTGACGTTGTTCAGGCAGCGTGGGCAGGGAGGAAGTACCACGGTCATCGTACACTTCCTCCTGGTTGGAAGGTGGACCTCGAAGCGTCCGGTGTGCGCCATTCGTAGTCCTTTGATTCCATAGCTACCATGTTCGTTGTATATACCCTGGTCACTATCCTTACCCATCTACATTGTAGATACTATTATTTCCTTCATTTCGTGGGAACCACCTCCGGATTCGAGTTTTCCGTCGAAATACCGTCGTTTATGAGTCAGGTCACACTTGGTCACGGTCACCTGACGTTAACAGAATCATTCACCCCCCTACCTTATATGATGTGGTGGAGGAGCTCAGTCAGCTCAGCAATATCTGCCTGTGTATCACGTCGCGGATCTCCATCGTCCCTCCCGACTGCGAATGGATCGACATCCCGATGCTACCGATGGAAGCTGCACGTGACACTTTCTATCGGATCTACAGGCACGGCAAACGGTCGGATTTGACAAACAACATCCTGGAGCAACTGGAGTTCCATCCACTGTCGATCACCCTGCTCGCTACGGTGGCGCATCACAACAAGTGGGACACCGCTCGGTTGGCCAGCGAATGGAACGAGCGACGGACAGACATGCTCCAGACGGAACATAACAGGAGCCTCGCCACCGCCATTGAACTTCCACTCTCCTCCGCAATGTTTCGAGAACTCGGGCCTGAGGCGCGGGACCTCCTTGGAGTTATTGCCTTTTCCCCCCAAGGGATTGATGAGAAGAACCTCGATCGACTGTTCCCTACAATCCCAGGTAGGAGGAACATGTTCGACAATTTCTGTGTCCTCTCCCTGACATATCGGAGTGAGGGCTTCATCACGATGCTGGCGCCACTCCGGGACCACCTTCGCCCCAAAGATCCAAAGTCATCTCTACTCCTGTGCACAACCAAGGACCATTACTTTGGCCGATTATTAGTTGATATCGATCCTGACAAACCAGAGTTCGGAGAAACGCGGTGGATCGTGTCGGAGGATGTGAATGTCGAGCATCTGCTCGACATCTTCACAACAATTGACGCGAACGCACGCAATGTTTGGCGGACTTGATTTCCTTTCGTGGACCACCTCTGTTGGCACAAACCACGGCCCACAGTGCTGGGACCAAGGATCGAGGAGCTCCCAAGTGACCATCCCTTTAAGCCATCATGCTTGTTCCGGCTCTCGCTATTGTTCGAGGTGGTTGGAAATCACGTGGAATGTAAGCGGCTCCTCACCCACACTTTGGAGCTCTGGAGAGAGCGGGCAGACGACCGTCAGATCGCCCAAGTACTTAGGTACTTATCTGGTGTGAACCGGTTACTAGGCCTTCACAAGGAGGGGATACGGCAGGTGGAAGAAGCGTTGGGAATTTGCGAACGGCTCGGTGACACCAAGCAACAAACTTGGTGTTTAAGCAAGCTTGCTTGGCTGTTGTACGGGGACGAACGACTCGACGCCGCACAAGAAGCTGCATCCCGCGCTCTCGACCTCTCCCTGGAGAAAGGCAATGAATCTCAGGTCTACGAATGTCACCGTGTTCTTGGCAGTATACGTCTATCCAAGCGAGAGAGAGATGGCCATCTACCATTACGAGGCAGCCCTCGAAATCGCGTCCTCTCACAACTGGGACGATGCGCTATTTTGGGCTTATTACTCCCTGGCGATCTTGTTTTTCACAGAGGGCAGGCTCGTTGACGCAAATGCTCACATCGAACGCGCCAAGTCGCACGTGGTCAATAATGCATACCACCTGGCTCTCGCAATGGAACTACAAGTCGGCCTTCGGTGTACAATGGGTATGTTTGAAGAGGCGAAATTCAAGGCGCTGCGTGTTGTCGATGCATTTGAGAAGCTCGGGGCTACGGCACGTGCGGAGAGAACTAAGGGGCACCTCCGATGGATTGAAACGAAAATGAGTAAAGGTAAGCCCCCGGAAATGGTGCTACTTCTGATGCGTACTGACTTTCTATTCTCAGCTCCGGAAAAGGGATGAAAGTATCGACAGGACACTCCTTTCCCATCGCGTTCTTCAATACGGCTGCCCCGTTCTTCTCTTCCTCCCCAAGAATGTTATCCCCTTTATCTTATCCCCTTCACCCACACCCCTCGTCCCATCTCCGTTGTCTCACCGCTCATGTTTCACCTGTTTTGCACAAGTACACCCCATAGGAACACCTCCAATACACCTGTATAGTAGAGATATACCGTGACATATCTGGCCTCACGGGCAGTCACCTAATGTGCTGGGCTGAGTAGTGCATAATATAACGTCGGCTCTATAAGGCTACGACATTTCCATGAACCATTCCTTATCCTTTAAGATTTCCCGCGTCCTCCTCTCATAAACGGCCTTCACCTCCTGACCCCATACGTTCTCCGGCCTCTCCTTAAGGTCGTTACAGCGTCGAACGTGTCTGTCTGCATCAGGTTGGTCCATTGGAACAACATTATCCACCGAAAGCGGCCGCGTGTAGTCCCACCTCACTAGCATGGGCTTATTCGGTATATCGTGTGGTGGGAGGATCGAACGACCCCTGTAAACATCCTCAAAGACCATGAAGACGTCGTCATCGTCTATAGGTAACCGGCTGAAGAATCGGAAGCGTTCAGTCGTGACGGATAGACCTTAGAACGGATAGAAACATATACCCACTTGATTATTTCACCCGTAATCTTTTGCTCACGCAACTGGAGGTCACGTCCCAACTTCTCATACAGCTTCCTGCGGTTCTTGACGGGTAAAGGGTTGGAAATCGGTTTCCCTGCGAGCTCGCAAAGAACATATGTCGCAGCGTGTAGGCCAAATATCGATGGTAAAGAACCTGATGTAACGAAGGGTCAGGAAAAAACTCAAACAAGGTGTTCCAAGGTGTTCCCTCACCAAGCACCGGGAGGATCCTGACACGGAAATCCTCCAGAACACCAAGCTCCTTCACGTCCCCCTTCTTGAATTCTTCCTCCGCTAACGGCAAAAGCTTGACATCCCCTGGAGCTTCTGTAGAGTAGACCACGGGAATCCCGGACTGGACTCCGAGGAGTCTCAGCCTCCTTCGCACGGATCGGGCAAGTGGATCGTAAACGGTGTAGGAGATGTCGCTGATTTGTACTCTGGATGGATCGGATTTCGCTCCGGCACCCATGGACGAGAAAACCTGCATCGTGCGGAATCAGCTTGTGGATAAACCCGGAGCTACATCTGACGACTGACCTTGAGGTTATGCGAATGGCAATAGTGTAGCAGGTCCACCTTCGTGCCGATATTGTCGATGGCATCTGATCGCGGGACCCAACTGTAAGCGTGGAGGAGGGTCGATATAACAGCAAAACATACCAACAACCCAATCCACATCTTCAAGCAACTCACCACCATCCTCTTTCTTCCACAACTCGATCCTCGAATCGATCTCAATCCACCTCGAGAACTTCCTCAAAGCGTTCTCGAGACACTTGACTTTCGGCGTGCCCACATCAGCGAGGCCAGCGGCAGCATGCCGGTTCAACGAGGACAGAGTAACATAGTCGAAATCCACCAGCCTGATCTTCGCAACGCCACTGAACGAGTAAAAGAAAAGGGTTGCGTTAACAACTCTCACACAAGCCGGTAGGGTAAACGGGACGTACGATCTGGCGAGCATGACGGCAGCCCAACTGCCCACCCCTCCACACCCAATAACAGCTACGCTCGCTCCCCGAATCTTCTTCATACCCTCCTCACCAAAGAACGCATAATTTCTCGCGAGCTGTTCCCTAATCAAATCCTCATCATACGTGACAGAACTCGCGCTCCCGTCCCATTCCCCGCTCCCGCTCCCGTATCCAACCCCTCCATTCAAATAAATCTGTTCCGGACGCGGGGGAGACGTCCCTCTCCGCTTCCTCCTCCCACCACCACCACCACCGGAATCCCCATGCCCCGAAGAAGTGGCGGCCACGGAGTCCAAGACTTGTCTGTTCAGCTCGTCCCGTTTTTTCTGGCGGGAATAGCTGTTATAGGACGTGATTGCGGCGGCGGTGAGAGCTGAAGCTGCCAGCGCGGTGAAAACCAGCTGAGTTTTGTGAGAACGCGGGTCAAACCTCGACGCTACGGATTCCATGTTCCTCCCGGTAAGTTCTGGGGTGAATCAAGGTTGGGAGCAGGGATGGAGGTGGGTGGGTGTGCGGGGGATGGAAACAGGGTTCCGGCAAGCAAGCCGATCGGATGACGCGTGTACGCGTCCGACCCGGCGCTTTCCACAAGGTACATTACAGTTCGAGACTTTGGTCTAGGTGGTGAGGATATGCCATTACATTGTTGTACATACGTGAGAAAATCCGTTGCTAAATTAGAGTGATGATCCATGCCAGGGTATCTCAAAAAAGAAGAAACCAGGGCGAGGGTGAAACTAGTCGTACCGCCGCCCACATATAAGAAATCGAAGAGAAAAGAAACGCAAAACAGATATCCTCTAGGAACACGATTCCGTAAATGCCATGTATGATGATGAATAGTGTCAGAATAGAAAGGGGAGGGAGGATCAAGAGAGGTCCACTCGATCCTCTGGAATGTAATTGCTCCAAGGGTCCGAAATCTGAGGAAGGCTGGGCTTCCGCGGACGTGGCGGAGAAGCGACGAGAGGAAATGAGCCTAGGAGCGTATCGGGTAAGTCATCTGGATGAAAGCGCTTCGGCTTGGGTTGAAACCCGTCGTAGGACGACAAGTCAAATCCTTCGTCGCCAAATTGCGTCGGTGAAAGTGGGGACCTAGGGGGGTACCAGGACGGGTCGGATAATGACGAAGGAACCATCAGGGGATCTGCGTCTTCCTCTACGGGGTGGTTAGTGAAAGAACAAAGGGTTCAAGGGGAGCTCGTCACACCTTTCTTAGCTATCCTGTCTATCGTTGCATTGGTCTCCTCCGCCTGTTCAGACTTGGTGGCTGCAATCGGCACGGAAACCCTCCAACGACGCGGGTCGGGGAGGCGTTGAAAGTTCAGAGGCATCATATAAGATTGGTCGAGTCGGGATTCAACTGCCCCACACAATCAGCAAACCAGAACCCTGGAAACAGAAAGGTCCGAAGAGAACACTCACACCACACACT
>Ga0307517_10011613_pt1 | contig 12190 bp, 9 predicted proteins | sample 23_EM_MG_FD_194515 | JGI IMG/M metagenome (GOLD analysis project Ga0307517, IMG submission 194515) | Populus trichocarpa ectomycorrhiza microbial communities from riparian zone in the Pacific Northwest, United States - 23_EM | ecosystem: Host-associated > Plants > Roots > Unclassified | place...
AGGGATATTTTAGAATTAATTTGTATATCGAGTAAGACTAAGTTTTTTAATTAGATAATTTTAAAGTATATTCTCATATCGACTTTGTGCATTTAAATAAAATTTAATAAATTTATCTAGATATTCATTTGAATATTTAAACCTAAAATAAAAAGAAAAAAATTGACTTCTTTAATTATAAGATAATTTATGGAAACTAAAACTTATTTTCTTTAAATATTTTTATATTTATTTATTTATAAATGAACGTGAATGTCTAATAATTATGTTAATTAATTATAGATTTCAAGAAAAAAATTATAATTTTAAGATTTTTATAACGAGTTTTTTATTGGTAGATTAATGTTTAATTATAGAAATTATCAATAGAGAGTGTGATGAATGTTGTTTTTTAAAATAAAAATTAAAATAATTTTTTTTAAAATTTTATTTTAATATTATACCATCATATTAAAATAATATATTTTAATATTATACCATCATATTAAAATAATATATTTTTTTAATTTAAAGTAAAAAAGTAATCAAGATTTAATAAAAAACCGATTTAACGGCAGGGGGCCTAAACCACCTAGAATTTAACGACGTGAATGTTATTAATTAATTAGTGTATGCCAGGTGTGCCAAACGGTGATAAGACACCGTTATCTGACGCCGCCTAGTCTGTCCCTTCTCAATCTTAAAGCCGCGTAAAGCGGGTCCCAAAGATCGTCCCATCAACCATTTCCCTTCTTAAAAAAAATTCAATGTTAATTGATTGTTTTTTTTTAATATTTTTTATCTAAAAAAAATATTAAAGTTTTTAAAAATATTTTTAATATTTTTTTAATAATTTTGGTATATTAATATATATATATTTTAAAAATATTATTTAAATATATTTTTAATTAAAAAATAATTTTAAAAAATATCAAATATCATATTACCAATCACACACTAAATCTTCTCTTGAAAAAAACAAAACTATACATAAATATAATGGTCTTGTTTATAAATTATTCTCAAATTGTTTTAGCTTGTAGCCTATTAAATTATCTGTGCTTCACTAATAAAACAAACATTTGGTCTAATAATTTAAAACTCAAAATCAATATTATAAAAGGAAATTAATCTCAATGCAAGAATTAATATCATCTACAAAAAGAAAAAAAATTAATGAAAATAGAAGTGTGCATCCTCAAATTCCCCCAACCACAAAGATTAAGAAATTTAGGATTAGCTTCCATACAAATAATTATTAACTTTACAAATAATTACTTTCTGGGCTAAGCTTGCTTTTGTTTTTGGGTATTAAAAAAAATTATTGTTTTGAAAAAACATCAAATTAATATATTTTTAGTATTTTTTAATGTTTTTTATGTGATAACATTAAAAATAAAAATAAAAATCTGAAAAAATTAATATATTTTTAAATAAAAAACTATTTTAAAAAACAATTAATATAAAAAATGTGAAACATAAATAACCACACAAATAGACCTCATACGTAACTTGGCTATTCCTGTGCATAAATTCCATTCTTTACAAAGACACATGAGAAATTTTATGGTGTGATTATATTGCCGGCAGCTCCATATTTTATTATACAGTAAAGAAAATAATTAAAATAATAAAATTTGTTTAATAGAAAATAAATTTTTTTATAATTTTTTTTGGGAATAAGTACGATTTTCTTATATATAACTTTGTTAGTGTAAGCTTTAAATTCTTGTTTTTTTTATTTTTTTTATCAAATCAACGGCAATAATTATCAAAATATATATAATAATAATAACAGTTGAGTTTTTTTTGTTGAATGAAGCAAGAAGTTTCCATCCTTTTTCTTCTTCTTGTGGGTCCTCCTTTTTTACTGGTAAATGACAGCCTAATCACCAGCCTGGAAAGCAAAGGGTTTGTGAAGTAACATTAGCGGTGTGTTTGGGATGATGAATTGTTTTTTTAAATTGTTTTTTATTTAAAAATATATTTAAATATTTTTTTGTTTTTTAAAATTTATTTTTATATAAATATATTAAAATAATTTAAAAAATATAAAAAAATTAATTTAAAATAAAAATAAAAATTAATTTTTTTTTATAAAAATCCAGTTAAAACACCTCCCAAACGCCTCCTGAAAATCTCGATGCTTGATGGGTTTTCATGGCTACACTCATTCAATGTCTACTGGTCTTTGATCATTAACTCCAACCCAATTCCCCCCCCGAGCTTCTCTACTTTTCTTTCTTTCTTCTTGAGGTAAGAGTGTATATTTCAGCAAAAGCTTTTGTCTTTGCTAATCTTCAGATTGCATTCTTTTATATTTTATCACCGTCTTTTAAGTTTTAATAGAGCCAAGGTAGGCTGAAGTTGGTCTGCATAGATCTGAGGTTCTTGAGGATATTGTTTTGGAGGCATTTTGTGATTGGGGAGCTAGGTTCATAAGGCCTCAGGCTTGCTAGGGGAGATTCTTCTGGTTCCTAGATATCTTTGTGAAGTGGGGTTTGTTTTTTTTTTTCTTTGGAGTTGGGAATTGGGCATTTTTAGGTTGCTAGGAGCTTGAGGGTTTGGGATACTGCAAATGGTGAGGATGAAAGGAGAGAGTTGGTTACCTGTAGTTGTTGCTTTCGTTTTATTTGAGCTCATTGGTCATAATATATCATTTGCTGCATTCACTCCTCCTGATAACTACTTGATTGCTTGTGGTTCTTCACAAAGTGTCACCTTTCAAGGTAAAACTTATGTTCCTGATTCAGGGCATTCTTCTCCCACTATAAAAAGTGGGGCTTCTGTTATTGCTAAGTCCAATTCTAGTTTCCCATCTCCAATTTATCAATCTGCTCGAATTTTCTCCGGCATATCATCTTACAAATTTGATATTAAGCAAGAAGGCAGGCATTGGATCCGCCTTTATTTTTACCCTATTCCAAACTCAGGCCATAACTTGATGTCTTCGTTGATTACAGTAGCCACAGATGATTTTGTACTCCTGAACAATTTTACATTCAAGAACTATAATGGTTCTTATATGTTTAAGGAGTATGCAGTCAATGTGACTTCTGATACTTTGACCCTTTCCTTCATTCATTCAAACAATTCTGTCACATTTGTTAATGCAATCGAAGTTGTTTCTGTTCCTGATGGAGTACTTCCAGACCAGGCGTTAGCTATAAATCCGTCTTCTACTGTTAGTGGTCTTTCTGAACTTGCCTTCGAAACTGTTTTCCGGTTAAACACGGGAGGTCCGTTGATCACTGCTGAAAATGATACTCTTGGGAGGATTTGGGAGAATGATGCCAAATATCTCCATGTGAACAGCTCTGCATTGAATGTTTCAGTTAACCCTGCATCCATAAGATATCCAGCTACTCTCACTACTGAAATAGCACCAAATTGGGTTTATGCCTCCGCCGAAGTAATGGGAGATGCAAAAGTAGCCAACATGAACTTCAACATCACTTGGGTGTTCTCTGTCAACCAAAACTTCAGCTATTTTGTGCGGGCACATTTCTGTGATATCGTGAGCAAGGCTCTGAACAATCTTGTATTCAATCTGTACATAAATGATGATATTGCCGTTGAGAGTCTTGACCTCTCAACCTTTACTGGTGGCTTGAATGTACCCTATTACAAAGACTTTGTCTCCAACGCATCAGTAGATTCAGATACTTTCACTGTAAGTATTGGTCCAGATACAACATCGGATATGATAAATGCAATTATGAATGGGCTGGAGATTTTCAAAATCAGCAATGAAGTTAAAAGCTTGGATGGGCTTTCTTCTGTTGAGAGCGTCCTTCCTCAATCACCCTCGAAGAAAAAGAAGATTGGAATTATTATTGGTTCAATTGTTGGAGCCCTGGGTGCATTTAGTTTGATTGGTCTCTGTTACTGTTGCTTGGCAGCCCGCAGGTCAAAGACTACTACTCACCAGGCACATCCATGGCTGCCATTGCCATTATATGGAAACTCTCAGACCATGACCAAGATGTCCACAACTTCTCAAAAGAGTGGAACAGCAAGCTGCATCTCGTTGGCTTCCTCTAATCTTGGTCGGCTCTTCACATTCCAAGAAATCCTTAATGCAACGAACAAGTTTGATGAGAGCCTGCTTCTTGGGATTGGCGGCTTTGGCAGGGTGTACAAAGGAACCCTTGAAGATGGAACTAAAGTTGCTGTCAAAAGAGGAAATCCCAGATCTGAACAAGGTCTCGCTGAATTCCGAACAGAGATTGAAATGTTATCAAAGCTTCGCCACCGTCATCTTGTCTCTCTTATTGGCTATTGTGATGAGCGGTCTGAAATGATTCTTGTCTACGAATACATGGCTAATGGACCACTCAGGAGCCATCTATATGGCACCGATCTACCGCCTCTATCATGGAAGCAACGACTTGAAATATGCATTGGGGCTGGCAGGGGCCTGCATTATCTCCACACAGGTGCTGCTCAAAGCATTATTCACCGAGATGTTAAGACAACGAACATTCTTTTGGACGAGAGTTTCGTGGCCAAAGTTGCTGATTTTGGCCTCTCAAAAACAGGCCCAGCTCTTGATCAGACGCATGTGAGTACAGCTGTTAAGGGTAGCTTCGGTTACCTTGATCCTGAGTACTTCAGAAGGCAACAACTCACAGAGAAGTCAGATGTGTATTCATTTGGAGTGGTTTTAATGGAAGTTCTCTGCACTAGACCAGCTCTAAACCCTGTTCTCCCGAGGGAACAAGTCAATATAGCAGAGTGGGCAATGACCTGGCAGAAGAAGGGCATGCTGGATCAAATCATGGACTCTAATCTAGCAGGAAAGGTGAATCCAGCGTCTCTCAAAAAATTTGGGGAGACAGCTGAGAAATGCCTTGCAGAGCATGGAGTTGACAGGCCATCGATGGGAGATGTCTTGTGGAATCTTGAGTATGCTCTTCAGCTTGAGGAGACCTCATCTGCCCTCATGGAACCTGAAGATAACAGTACAAACCATATCCCAGGCATTCCATTGACGCCACTCGAACCATTCGATAACAGCACAAGTATAATTGATGGAGGGAATTCTGGAACAGAAGATGATGCCGAAGATGTGGCCACTAGTGCTGTATTTTCTCAGCTAGTAAATCCTCGTGGAAGATGAGAAGCGAAGGCTTTCCATCCATTCTTGGACAAAGGACATTCTGGTGAAGATTCTGGGGAATGTTCCCGGATAAATGTGAAGATATAACTATCTCTTGTTACGTTATTCAAATTTTTTACCTCAAATTTTCTTCCATAGCTTGTAATATAGTTGAGTGATGCGTGCGAATCAATCCATCAGAAACTGCACGGTACCATAAGGGTTCTATTATTGTCTTGATCTAAAATTCTTCTGGCTTCCAGCTGCCATGCTATTTATTTTTCACACAATTACAGGATATTCAATGTGTTGGGTTTTACAATTTTTATTTATATTCACAGATTGATTATAAAAACAAGGCACAGCTCACTGTCTCAGTATTCTGATATACTTGCTATGCTAGCTTGAATTTGTGATGTCTTGTATTTCTGATATGCTACTACGTTACATAGAACAAAACAAATTTCTCTCCAGGTGTAAGACATGATTTGTGGGAGCTCATTCCCAACAATGAGATTCAGCCTATACTCCAAAGCTTTCATTTTCTAGTTCTTGTGATCTGGAAAGTACCATGTAAATCTTCTTATGTAATAAATTGTGCGTTTTACATAGCATTCGATTTGATCACCACAATGTCTAGCTATTTCAGCAGTTTATCCACTTCCTTACCGTGGTCATTATGGAGAACAAACAGGAGCCATGATTGACTCACAGCAACTTAGAGACAGGCCACCTTCTGTTCAGGACAAAAAGAAAAAAGAAAAAAAAGAAGAGCTTTGTCTTTGTGAATAACCTCTGCTAAAGCAATTGCTGCACAATCACTGAACAATCTTCTGGTCTTCGAATATTTTTTTTGTAATTAAGAAAAAACTAAGACTTTTGATCGAACTGGGCTCGAGCGAACATGATTCCAGAAGAAATGGTCAGACGGGATGGGTTGCAAAAGTGTCTGTATTTAGAATTGTGATTAAGAGTTTATTTAGAATGATGATAGAGGTGATAGTTCAAAGTGGTTTTCATTTAGAAATATATTAAAATAAATTTTTTTTATTTTTTTAAAATTATTTTTGATATCAACACATTAAAATCATCTGAAAACATAAAAAAATTATTTTAAATAAAAAAAATTTAAAATTTAAAAGAACACGAGGTACACCGCATTTTTTAACCGACTCTAAATCTTATCCCGTGGAGATTTTCCGCATTTGCTGGCCCAAGGTTGAATGCTTTCAATCCTGATATTCTCTGAAGGAGAAAGTTTTACAAATGACCTGAGTCTGGATCATGAGAATCGGTCAGATAGAATAGGATTCAGATATTATACATAATTTAATTTTTTTTTATTATTGAAATGAATTAGCTCTCACTACTCGAAAGAGGAAAACAAAAAGAATTAGGCTATTAGCAAAGTATTTTGTTATGCAAAATCTCTTTATCAACTCATAGTTTTTTCTTTCTTTTGTGCCTTGGAAATGGAGTCCGAATTGTTGGCAATTAAGATTTTTCTTTGGACATCGTAGTCTGCAAATCAAGGCAGCTCACATGACTATTCCCTAGTTTCCAAACTAGATCCTCCTTTCAGAATTATTGTGATACTATGGATCTTCTCAAAGTTTTTGATATCTTCGATATATGCTCATTAATCTTAACTACATTAAAGAAGACATTAAATGCCTTTCCGATTCCTATCTTTTGATTTATATTATTTGTTAATATATTTCTTCAAGTAAGATTCTTGTAGACTGATTCAACTATAAAAACTTATATTATTAATTATGATGTAAATGTATGGTTTATATTATTTTTAATAATACATGAAAGGGAATCAAAAGAAACGCTAACTAAGACATAATCGAGGAGGCAACCGCGGGATGGATCCTGTAATTAACATGGGAGAGAAATGAAAGAAACAACGACGACTGTCAAGATCGAACCATAAAGCAAATAACTTATACTGAACTTTGAGAAAAAAGATTTGAAAAGAACTAGCAAAAATGACGGAACAAATTTCATAATAAAATTGGAAATCATTGTTTTGTAGCAGACCATAATCCTCCTGAAACTCTTACCAAGTAAGTTTCAATTATTCCGGAAGGAGTTGAAACTTCCGGTGTTATTTTTGCACATGACAACTATTCCCACTCACTTCCTGCAAACTATTCCATGTCCACTGCTGGAACCTCCGGTGCAATCAAGCTTGCCAAAATCCATCAGAAGAGTGTCCTTTTGGTCCAAAACCCCAGCTGGAGAGAACACACAAGCGCCACAATCGGCAGAGAGAAGAGATGTTGTCCTAAACATTTCCTCTCCTCCCACAACTGGCATTGCAACTCCTGGCTTCGCCGGGTTCTTGAAATCAGGCTGGTAAGTCCTCCCAATTACCCCTTCAACTTTCGACGATAGACCAAAGAACTGGAATTGAACCTCTAAGTGAGCAAAACAGTCATCGGAAGGTATCTGATAGTTATGAATCCTGTCATCTTCTTTGGTTACTGGCACAACATTGATTGAGATCTCTGCAACCTCCGGGAGAGTGACTAGGACACTGTTCTTGCTCGATGTTCTCTGTACTTTAATATCACTATCTGGGGATTGCCATGTAGATAACTGGCCTTCCGGTATGATTAGATCTTCCCCATTGTGGGAGAATTTTAGATGGTCAACCTCACCATTCCAGGTTGATGCTTCGGTGGCCTCAAGAGAGAAACTGTGCGAGTCGAAGAGGATGCCAAGGGCTTGAATCCAAGTAAAGTCCCTGGTTCTGCCTGCTGGCCGAAGGCCAATAAAACGGGCATTGATTTGTAGGTTGAGATCAGATACTAAGCTGAAATGTTCATTGCTTTTGCCATGAAAGTAAAAGACAATGCCATCTCCACCAATGAACCGGGGGTCCAAGCATGCTGCTCCAGGTGCATCGCAATTCGGCTTGATACCTATAATCACCAAGAAAATCATTTTGAGTCGTATAATTACTAGTATAACCCATCAAATGAGGAAAGCTGTTCTGATTTATGAAATTATAGAACCGTTGTAAATAAACACTTACGTTTGCATTCGGTCTGGCATACGGGCGAGTTACAGTTCAAACGGCAAACTTTTCTCACTTTGGGGTCTGTTGGATTTGCTTTAGGGCATTCAGCTGGACATGCCATTTTCTTGCGAGCACATGGCCCGGTGATACAGGTCCGATAATCAGCATAGATTTGTGCTGCACCACAGGCAAGTAGCAGAATCATCAACAAGCCATAATTGCTACTCGAAACCTTCATAGCTATTTCCGTTCAATGACCTAAAGATATAATAGATTGTTGGTAACAAACCTGTGCTGATACTTGCCTCTAAAATTCTGATCTCTATATAGATTTTAACAAGTGGGATTTCTTCTCCTTTTTTAAAAAAGGTAAAAAATAAAAATAATAATAATAAAAAAAAACCAACTTGCAAATTCGATTTCTTGCTTAGCTGAACTTCCATGTGGTTGTCCTTCAAGTACATTTATGGATAGTTAATTTCTGGTCAATGCTTTAGAGCTTAAATCATGATTTAAAATTGTACTCCAAGGTATTCGACTTTCAGCCTCACTGAAGAATTCAAAGCCTTTCCAAGGGTGCTGGTTTGAGTGTGCATTAAAGGGAATCAGCATGCTGAGTCCATGCTGAGTCCATGTGATAGCCACACCCTTTTAGCCTGGTAAACCGCTATGAATTCCTGTTTTTGTGCTGCTGCATGTTCCTTGATAGCGTTCCCTGGCTAATTACAGAGTACATACTCTCTGTTCAATTTCAACATCATTTTTTTATTCCCACTTGCGGCATTGCAGGTTTTGATTCCAGACATGATCCTTGACTATCGAACTCTTTCTCCTCCTCAAGAATCGAAGTCCTCACAATCGCCTTTGAAAAATAGAGCAGGGTCATCTCAGGAGCAATATCTGGCCCATAACCAGTAACCATTGGAGTCTAGACAGTGAAAATGGGGATTGTTTTTATCACTTGTGAAGTGAGCATGTAAGCTTCTGACAGTGACTCTTGAAAGAGAGTACAAGTACAATGAAATTCCTATCAAGTGGTACACCTACAAACTAAGGATTAGTACTATAACTTTATTGATAATAGGTTAAATGGGCACTATTCTCATTTGTTTGTTTCGGCATGCAAAACCGACAGATAGTTCAAGTTGCTGTCCCATGTTAATTGGAAATGTCATCTTAAAGCAACATTTTTAGGAATTCCAGCTTTAACAATCAGAAGCACAACAGTCTATATGCGACATTGTCCAATCCAGTGGTACATTCCCCTTGGATATATTATCTTGTAGCCCGGTTGGTGAAGTTATCCATCAATCATACATCGATTATTCATTATTCTTTATCCTTATTCACCAAGATTCTTAGGACACGACAAGCATCTGCAGACACATTATTTTTTCCTCCTGCACAAGAAAAGATGCCATACATGATATGCGCATCCTGCCCTATAAGATTCTCTTATCGCTCACGATTGATATAATCTCCCTAGCTTCTAACATATACACACCCCTTTTCCCAAGAATTTTGCGTTTGAGAGTCATGATTAAGGAAGTGAAAACCCAAGTCAATGTTGGGGTTGCAGTGGATGTCTTATGGAAAGCTTTAACCAAGGATTTGAAGGATATTCTTCCAAAAATGATGCCAAATTTAGTGAAGGATGCTGATATGCTAGAAGGAGATGGTGGCCTTGGTACAATCTATCTCTTCAACTTTGGTCCCGGTGAGTCCATTTCTTTGGCTTATACTAATCAATGACTGAACTTAATTTCTTAGTTGGATCATTTAATTTTCTGAATGAATTAAATCAGCAAGTGGAAATCACATATTTGTCTCGTCTCGATGTACCTGTGATGGCAGTAACCGAGTTTTTTTTGCATTCGAAATATTATGTCAGGTATAAAAACAGTAACATACCAGAAAGAAAGGGTTTCAGAGTTTGATGAGTCTGTTCATCGAATCGGCCTGGAAGTAATAGAAGGAGGCCATCTGGATCATGGGTTTTCTCATCACAAGGCAACTTTCCAGCTTACTTCAACCGGAGAGCAGGAGACTCTAATTGATGTCACGATCTCTTATGAGTCTGCAACAGAAGAAGATATCATGCCACCAAATACACCATCATCAACATTACTTTTCATCAAGAACCTGGAAAATTATTTGGTGCATGGTGCACCTTAGATCATTTTTATTACCTGGGTTTCTTCTCTTTTGAGTCCTTCCCTGTTACTGTAATGAAGGGCAGAGAATTTCATTTTGATGCATTGATCTTCAGTAATTTTTGAAGTAATAAAGTTTCCATGTCATTTAATTAACAATAACAAGTACATAGACACGCACAGAACATCTTTCCACTTCAATAACATCACCTACGAAATATTACTAGCACATGTATGACAAAAGACAAATGATTTTACTGCAAGTCAATATCATTGTCGTTTTAAAGTAGTAGAGTGCCATAGTTTGTCAACGATGGTAACCATCCCAAATCATGACACACCAAACATAAAAAAAACATAACAGTGAATAGGAAGAAACGCCCTTGCAATACAAATACTGGCAAACAGCACCTGACAGCCGACATTACTTAATTAAGTCTGAAGCCAGGTAAGCTTCTATTGTTTTTCATTAGGAGAGCCACAAATTGCGGCATTTATTTCCTGCAAACGATGCCATATCCTGCAGAAGCCCCCTTGGTGCAGTCTAGAGTGCCATAGTTCATGACTGAGGAGGTCTGTTGGTTTGAACCACTTTGTGGAGAGAATATGCAGGAGTTGAAATCAGTAGAGAAAAGGGATGTGGTTCTGTAATTGTTTTCACCTCCCAAAATTGGCATTGCCACACCAGGCTTTGCAGGGTCTCAATCAGGCCTGTAAGTCCTGCCAAGTACTCCAACTTTTGAGGATAGGTGAAAGAACTAATTAAACTGCACCTCCAAGTGGACAAAGCAGTCATTAGCAGGCACTCGATAGTTGTGGATTTTATCATCTTGTATAGTCACTGGAACTTCATTGACCATCTGCTCTATCCTTCAAGGTGATTATTGCACTGTTCTTTCCTGATACTCTCTCTACTTTTACATCTCTCTCTGGTGAGTACCAGGTGGTAAGAGAGAGCCTTCAGGTATGACTAGATCTTGTCCATCGTAAGAGAACTTTAGAGGTCAACTTCACTGTCCCAACTTGCTGCCTTAGTGGCCTACAGAGAAAAGGTTTGAGAGTTGAAAAGGATTCCCAGGGTTTGAATCCAAGTGAAATCCCAGTCTCTGCTTGCTGGCCTGTGACCAATTAAGCGGCTGTTGATTTGAAGATCAAAATCTGATACTAAGCTGAAGTGCTCTTTGCTCTTTCCATGGAAAAAGAAGACGATGCCGTCACCACCAATGAAGCGAGGATCATAGCACGCTGATCCTGGGGCTTCACGGTTTGCTTTGCGATCTGGAAAAGAAAGAAGATATATATATATCAGAACCATGCTTCAGCAACTGTAGTTTCCACAACCAAATTTTGCAAATCGACAGCCAATAAAAAAACATCTAAATGTTTTTTAATCCTGAACAGCATCATTTTCATTAATAACATCATTGCCAATGCTATTTTAATTATCAACCTGATGAACATATTTAGCATTGATAATGAGAATTGAATGAATAGAAGATGGTTATATCTTACGCCTGCACTGGGCCGCGCAATGAGGAGAGTTGCAGTCAACATAGCAAACTTTTTTGTTGTAGTCATGTGAGTAAGGTGGCGTTTGATATGCCGGAGAATGATGGATTGAACAGGATAATTGTTTTTTTGTGAAATTATTTGGTGTATCATTAGATATTACAATTTTTTTTTATTAAGCTAAGGCTGGTTCAGAGAAGAAAGTTTTATCCTACCAAAAAGAGAAGGATAAGCTTGTTTAACTTTTTTTTTTTTTTTGTATAGAGATTAATCTAGTTGATTTTATCAATATAAAAATAAAAATAATAATTATTATAAATTTAAAATTCAACTAAAAATCGACTAGGGATAAGATTAGGATCACAGGTCAAGTAGACTATTAACTCGAGTCAATATAAAAATAAAAAATATTATTAT
>Ga0307517_10011614_pt1 | contig 12190 bp, 10 predicted proteins | sample 23_EM_MG_FD_194515 | JGI IMG/M metagenome (GOLD analysis project Ga0307517, IMG submission 194515) | Populus trichocarpa ectomycorrhiza microbial communities from riparian zone in the Pacific Northwest, United States - 23_EM | ecosystem: Host-associated > Plants > Roots > Unclassified | place...
GACTGAGCCCCCATGTGCCCCGGCCGCATAAACGGGTTTATCGCGCACGATGGCTGATAATCCAGCGAATTGACCAAGACCTCCAATTTCCCTCGTCCCGGGCCTAATCCTAAGAGTTCACCCAGTTTTTCATCCATTGCCGCATCTCTTGCGAAGGCCCTATAGTTGGATTGGTCTTCCAAAAGTGAGATTCTGCTGAATTCAGTTACGGCGTAGGGAATCGAGAGTGCACGAGAAGCTGAAAAGACAGGGCCCCATGTTTCCATGTACGTTGACATGCCTGCATTGAGCCCAATCAAAACATCCGGGATCATCTTCTGTGGGAGGATGTCCACTGGATCCCAGATCGGAGATCCTTTGTAGAGCTGAATGCGAATTGACCCCGATCCACACTGATCTGGGGCTTGATATTCATATGCATACTTTTGAGCAGCAAGAGCGTGGGGTTTAGCTTGGCGAGCGATGTCATAAGGACATTTTCCGAACATCAAGATGTCGATATCTGTGTTGGGGAGCAAAAGAGCCAATTCGCCGAAGCTATAATCAAACAAGTGAGAATCGAAAAGAGGACCAGGGCGTGGAAGCATACACGGGCAGCGCATTTAATTCGGCCTGGAATTGACATCTGTTAGGCTGGCGACCCATGACGAAGTTTTAAGGTCTTACCTCAATACCAAGACAATGAATGTTTAACTTGCGTCGTTCACCTCCATCGGTTTCCGAGGGTATAAAACCCAGTAGGTATAACAGGCGATATATGCTTAGCGGCCAATGAAGAAGTAGAACCGCAACAGATTTGAGCGGCAACCCTCGCCACTTGTAGTAACTCGTCCAATTATGCTCGAACGCTGGAGGAAATGAAGGTGCCGGCCGACCTTGACCAAAGGAGAGCCATGGTATCTCTTCTTCGTGGAGTCGGGGCGTCCATCCGGACTTCTCATCGAAGTGTTTGTCAGAGAGTAATGTGCTTCCCCAAGCAAGGGTAGGCGGGCGGGCTCGACCAGTGGTTAAGATAAGCTGTTTTACAGTGACATTGGGATCACGTTCTTCCAAGGCCCACCACCCGAATTTCGGACCCTTCCCAAGTAAATGGCGCATCGCAAGGGCCAATTCATAGCTAGATGCGCCGTCCCCCTCTATTCTAGCCCAAGGGAATTGCTTCATAATTGCTTGTATCTCAGGCATCTCCGCCGCGATCACCTTCCAAAGTTCCATAATCAATATTTAAACAACCAGATGGTGTTTGCGCACTTTGATTTGCGCGCATTCATCTTTATGAGGAGATCGTCCATCCTGAGAACCTTTCCAAGCGAGTCGTTGGCAGGTACGGCTACAATACCTGATGCAGTGGCAGGCGGAGCATTGAAGAACCTAAAGAACTGGTTCGGATAGACTAATTGGTGAGTGATTATTTGCGTACGTTGTAGGGATTTGTGGATTCAAAGCAGTAGGAGCAGTGAGTGATATTGCGAGGGGTGGGATTATTGCCCTTGCGGATAGCCGAGGCGTATGCGTATACGTTAGAAAACATTATTCTGTGTAGTTGTTCACAAGTTGTTCATCATGATGATCACTGATTATCGATCGTCACTTATCACGTGTTTTGAGACGAGACCTCGAACGTCGAAGTATCGAAGACTCGAAGTGAAGTTGTTATCAATGAACATACCATAAATTCGCGGGCTTTCACCTCCAACCACTCGGACTCGATGCAGCAATGAGTAACTTTTCCCCACTGCTCCATAACAACATCGAGAACTTGGCTAGTGCTGCCTGCAACATTCACGAACCAACATTCTGGTTACATTGCTAGGTAATCTTCGAACTTTTGTTATCCAGCAACGCGCATAAAGAAGTGATAAGGCTTGGTCAAAAATGTTTGCTATCTACACCAGCAATTGCATGCCATGGTTTAGTTGGTGTGGAGGACCTGTTGTTTAGCCTCAGCGTAGACCTCTTGGCCACCCAAAACGAAAGCAGTCCATGGGGCAAGGAATACAATGGACCAGGAGAAGGTTTCAATTTACCAAGTACGTGGGCCAACATCCATATGCTTTTGCAATCCATTGCGGCGATACATTGCATAAATAGAACGACTTACAACAGGCCTCTATTACTGCAACGCAACTATGCCACGAAGACATCGTACCTTCCTCGAATTCTTGTCAGATAACTGGGATAGAGTGACGGGAAAGTGAGTATCTTCATTTCTTCATCAACCTTTCGATAACGATTCTTTATCGGCAGATATCAGCCCCCGTGGGATGAAAATTGGGAACTTGATCATAAATTCTTCACACAAATGGAAGAATGGGAGAGGGACCATCCAGAGTCGACTTTCGCCAAGATCATCGAGAATGTAGACAATGTCATCAAAACGGGCAAACCGTTCCTTGAGGTTATTCCGGATTCACCTTTCCCAGCACGTAGTGTCATCCACGGTCTGGCCCATTTGCTGCAACTCGGGGCAGTGCGTATAACCCTCTTTCTCTTCATGCTCCAGGTACTCACGACTCTATACAAAGGAAATAGCGAGTGCTAAAAAGGAAGTGTACGACTTTACCATCCAAGTCTCTACTTGGTTCCATGCAGTCGAGGCGTCGTTTCGAACGGCGGGGAAGAAGAAATTTACGGCTCAGGCCAGAAAGAATCTGGACGCCATACGGTGGGTTATTTGCTGTACTTTCCGATTTTTCGCTGTACTTATAATGAAATAGGAATTTAATCAACGAGATTTGTAAATGGGGGTGGGCCAGATTGGTACGATATCAGCATCGACACCCTGATTCGGCGTTAAGTTGCTTTCACAGCATGATAAAAGATGGATGTCGGTCGTGAACGGCCTTGCGATTTCAGGCGAAATAAAATTGTTCAAGGAAAAACTTACAGAAGCTAGGGAACTTTTCTCGGCAAGTCAATTGATTACGAGATGGTGACTTGGCATGACCTCAGTTTTGCAGACGATGCAGGATATCAATGTAGCAATGGGTGTGGATGAGATCCTGACAGAAGTCTTGACAATCAAGAGATATATGAAATGCCAATTTGTAAGAATCCACTCTGACAGTTTCTGATGACATTGTATCTCACTGACGTTGCTTCTCAGGGCAAAATATTGGACCATCTCATAGAAAGAGAGCTTTCAGACGAACGGCGACGATACTTGGAGAAGACACTTAATCCAGATATTGCTCTCCGACGAACGGCTTATGACGACCAGGGAAAACCGCCTTGTGATGAAGATACCCGGGTTGACATTCTCGCAGACATAACGACGTGGGTAAACGATGTGTCTCCCCACAGTCAAAACTTTTTCTGGTTGACTGGTGATCCTGGCTGTGGCAAATCGGCGATCACGGCCTCACTTGCACGGTATTGCAAAGGTGCAGGCACGCTCTGGGCCCAAATTTTCATCAACCGAAACAATGAATCCACGACGAACCCAAGAGTTTATTTCCCTTCAATCGCTCACCAGTTTGCTGAACATTCCCCTACCAAAACGGTCGAAAAGGCCATTTATGACATCCTGAAAGCAAACCCATGTCTGTTGGATGGAATGACACTTGATCAGGCTCGCACCCTATTTGTGCAGGTTGTGCAGGTTGCTTGTGATCTGGATAGGGGAAAGCCCGTCGTGGTCGTGATCGATGGACTGGATGAAACGAGTCGGAAAGGCCTGAAGGATACGGCTACGATACTTTCGAAGCTGTTCAAGGAGATGAAGTGTCCAAATGCAAAGATATTCATTTCCAGTCGGACGGATGACGAGATAACGAAGCCATTCTACCGTTCCCTGCAATCCAACAAGGACCACGTGATGCATCTGCATTTGAACACGTCCGATCCTTCATGTATGGAAGATGTGTCGAGATATCTATCAAGGAATCTGCAACGACTCGTTGAGGAGTGGGATTTGAATTGGGAGGTATGGCCTGGGCGAGAGCGGTTCGACAAACTGTGCCAGAGAGCTGCTGGGCTCTTCATTTGGGCAATCACCGTCGTGCGGTTTTTTGAAGAACAACTGCGTTTATATGGAGATGAGTGTCTGGACGGCCGTCTGGATGCAATCAGTGCGGACGGGATGAGCGATGTGAACAATTTGTATCAGACGATCCTGGCGATCACATACACGTCGAGTCCGACATTTTTTGAGGATGCATGGGCGCATGAGACGTTTCGGTGGGTTGTCGGGTTTATCATTGGACTGAAGGAGCCGTTGGCAGTTGGAGACGTTGGTGCGCTGCTTGACTTACGACGAACATCCACATCCAAGTCAATCAACATTCTACATTTCACGAGCAACCTGCGAACGGTATTGGTAGCAGGGACAGGCGAGATCACGAAGGACACGATTCCTAGGCTCCATAAGTCGTTTGTGGAATTTATAACCAGCAAAAAAGCCGATGAACAATTCCGCATTGATCTTGATGCTGTGAATGTAGAAATTGCGTTGAAGTGTCTGCGGTTAGTTTCGAGTCTAAAGTACAACGACGATCGGTCGAGGATACCGCCTGCCAGTGTGCGTTATGCGATACAGAACTGGGCACGACACATACCCAACAACGGAATACTATCGGGCGTAGCTGTTTTTGGTGACGATGATCAAGTTTTTCCAAGGGTTTACAATTCCGCTGGAGATTTGAGTGTTTTGTCTGTTTCCGGGGATTATCCAACACACATTTATGATCCATGGCAAGGCCTTCCACCACCTGCACCCTTTGAATTCAGCCACAGTTCTACCATCAGAGCAGGAAATAATATGAGCCCACTTGCGATTTCCTCGGATTGGCTATTCATTGCTTTTCAAAGCCACGAGAGCGAAATCCACCTCTTGAATGGCAGATCGCATAAACCAATTGGACAACTCCACCAACAACCTTCCCACTGTATGGTTTACTCTGCTTGTTTCTCGCTAGATCCTCATCGGCTCGTGTGTGGAACTCTGGACGGGAGTGTTCGTGTGTGGGATTGCCAAACACTGGAACAGGCATGCTCTCCACTTTTAGGACACACTGGCTCTGTGAGATCCGTTTGGACGGATGGACGTTTGGTCATTTCAGGGGCTATGGATAAAACGATTCGCATCTGGGATCTCACTTACCACACGCAAATCGGCTCGCCAATCAACGTTGGTGATGCCGTAATCGCCATGGCTGTCTCCAACGATGGTCGCATTGTAACAGAAGTGAAAAACGCTGTGTGCGTCTGGAATGTCAAGATGCGGAGCCGTATTGCCTCAATGAAAGGTCACACGTCTGCAGTGTTCGCAGTCGCCTTTTCGCCCGACGACAGTCGCATTGCCTCTGGAAGTTCGGACACGAGTATTCGGCTGTGGGATGCCCAGTCTTACACGCTGATTGGCAAATTCACCGGGCACACACAACCGGTATGTTCGCTCTCCTTCTCCCCTGACGGGCGATGGGTTACTTCTGGAGGCACCGATGAGAGTGTTCGTATCTGGCATTGCAACACCGGCCGACTCATTGACCCTCCGCTGCAAGGCCACACCGATGGCGTTAAGTCTGTCGCCTTCTCACCAGATGCTTGCCAAATTATCTCATCAAGTTGGGACAACACTTATCGCCTTTGGTCAAAATCAACGATGAAGGAATGGCCAAAACTGTCAGAGCAAATCACCACCATACACCTCTCACAAAAGACACACTCCACTGCCCCTCATCTAATCTCACTTGATGGCAACCCTTATGTTGTCTCGGCCTGTTACTCTCCTGATCACACCCTGTATGCCGCATCCACTCTTGACGGACATGTTTCTCTCTGGAACACCACCAACCTCTTATGGGAGTCAAAGTCACCTATTCACCCCATCCACCTCCTCAGATTCTCCGGAAATCAACTTATCATATCATCCCCAGATGGCTCTGTGTGGGCCTGGGACATGTTCGAAGGGAAAATACCGATGCATGAACTTGTAAGGGCATCAGGAACACAGCTCAATACGACGAACATCCATCAATTCAGACTGCAAAGCAGCTCTTCCTCCGACAACCCCATCGTTCGGTGGATTCCTTTCAAGGTAGACGCAGGATTATGGGCTTACCTCGATGGTACCTTCATCCGATTTGAGAGTGTTGGTGGTGGATCTGTGACTTTTATCGACGTTGGGGATATCGCTCATTAGCTTTTTTTGCCCTTTATGTAACTTCAGAAATGCCTTTTCTTTTTCTGAATCCCATCTCTTCCAATTCGATTACCGAGGCCGAAAGGGCATCACTTTTAAATTGTGGTCTGTTCCCCACGAGTCCTTTCCGTTGAACGTTTGGGATACCACTAGGCTATTACACTTCCCACCTTAGAACAGTAAATTTACTAAGAGCCTATCTCCATGCACTCACTTGCCAGCATTGTGTGCAAGGCATGGATATGCCTTAAATAACTCCCATATGGTTCTCTCTCCAATCTCAATGCCAGCATCAGCAACTTCAAGTATCTGCTTGCTGAACCCTTGAGCAGATTCCCTATCTTTGAATTCTGGACATTTTTCAGTGTCCGTAACAATGAAGGTTTGAATTAACCCACCGTGAACCACAAAGTATGGCATACGGTTTTTGTCGTCTGCTTCAGCATTCTTACCAAAGCGAGAGACGCCACTTTCAAGAACGAGGACGAGGAGAGTTCTCGCCCACCCCTCTTCTATATCTCTGTACTTTGCAACTTTGAGCTTGACCTGGCTTACCCAGGAGTTAATTATATCGCCCTCGCTTTCCTTGTCAACGTCTCGTGTATTAATTCCGTGGGTGACAATGCAGCCAGAGGGTCGTCCCGGTTTAAATCCTGTAGTTTTTTCCTCCCCTGGACCACTAAGATAAGTGCCAATTATTTCACCTGTTATCCTAGTCAACACTTCAATGCGGTTCATCACATCCCTCTCTCTGTCACTCCTGTTGATACGCAGGTCTTGATAAGAACTGGAAGAGAAAACGACTGAGGACACGACGGTATAAAGGGCCAACCATGAAGCGTCGTTCACGGATCGATCTTCATTTTCTTGACACGATACGTATCGAGCTCCAGACAAAAACTCCTTGAGGTGGTTCAAACGTAATGGGATATGTTCCTCCTCATACCACTCGTGAAACTCTTCGATAGGAAGACGCGACGATGGATGCGACGACACTGCCAGAAACCCTTGTGGCATGGTGAAAGAATCACCTGCTGAAAGCTTAGGCCAGAGCATATTTGTAAGCATCTGTGCATCAGTAAATTACCATGTAAGGGTCGTGGGCATGGGTTTCGCCCACATACCTTCATCTCGTGCTGCGAGGTATTGCAGTCAGACTTTGGCCCTATCGTTTACTCACAGTTATGTAACTTTCAGCAGGTTGTAGCGGCGGCACGTCGCCCTTTCATAAATAATTTACATCTCCGTTACGTAATGATCCATGATCCATCAATTTCTTCTTCACAGCGACATCTTGTGCTCTTCAAAGGCACCTACCTCCTCATCCGAGTCATACTCATACACCGTAGTCTTTCCAAATCCCTCTTCCATTTTCCGCGATGATCTAGAGAAGAGTCTGCTCAAAACAGCAGATCCATTCTTCCTCGAAGTCTTTGGGTTCATCAAACCCACGACATACTCTTGCATCGTGGAGCGCCGAATAGTGCTGGGTTTTTCACTTTGTTTCTGTTGTTCTGAGTGGCTGTTGTAAATATTGGGCGTGGAACTGGGAGCAGGTTCTGTGAAGCGCCGGGAAATCGTCTTGAATTTAGACTGGCCATAGTAGGTCTTTGCTGAACGGTCTGCTGTGGTGATGCAGTGAGGGGGCAAAATGTCATGAAATGTTACTGAGGATGTTTGTCGTCTCTCTGTAAAAGCTGTAATTAACTTAGGTTCATATTTGAAACGACATTATTACAAACCTGGAAGTTGACGCTCTGAGACGGATTCAGAGGTAGGGGAAGTAGAAAATTCGATTTGCTCAGCCGTCATTGTGTTGAGACGCTAGATACCGATTTGACGAATGTCGAACTCCGTTTTATACGAGTCTCAGCCATATCCGATTCCCGAGTCGCTCACCTGAACGCCTGTCAGGCCCGGAACGAGTCGTCTGCGGAGTCGAGTAACCAAACATGCCGAATCAAAGGAGAGTCCTGTGAGGAAATAATTACAATACAGAACGCTTTGTTCATATCTGTCATCAATTGATTGCTGGAAGCTTTGGAGCACAGTTCCCCTTTTGACATTTCATACCTTTTAGGGTAAGAAGCACTGAACCCGCAATAAAAAAAGAACCATTTTTTTCTGCATTTTGGTTGCCCGGCCATTGTGTGACTCTTTGGCCGACATTCAATAGATCACACCGAAGTTGCTATGACGTGAGTATTTTTCTGGTAGAATGAGTCGGAACTCCATCGATTCCAAAGGCCTCGGTCATCTCGATCGCCTTCAAAGAAATCCATTATCCGAACACGTAGGCACTGGAGTCAATCGGAGATCACTGTTTTTATAAAACCTTGCTTTGTGCAGCTCGTAGTTGGCGTCGTCTTTTTGCAACGCTCTGTGCCACTTTTAAGGCACTGGATTATACTACATGACTGGTTTCGATCCGGGACGTTGGTAATGAGGTAGCGTGCGCTTTGCGAGCTCATCAAAAGAACTGCAAGAAGACAACGGTGAATATTCCTGCAACTTATTCAAGAGTTTCAGAAAATGCGTCCTCTTGCCTTCCCTCATGTCCGAATAATGCTATGTCCACTTCCTCGGCTATCTCTGCCATCCCAATTTTCCATCGCAGCCCACCATCCCCGTCGATTTCGTTAGTGGCAGAGGGAGTCAATACATAAGACCTGCCTGCATCCGATGCTGCACTCACACCTTCCACGAGGGGAAGTTCCCCAAGAACAGGAACGGTGAGCAGCGAAGCTACATTGCGGAAATTATCAGGTTTTCCTGTCAATAAAGTCAAACGGGTGACTTAATGAAATGAGAAAAAGAAGGTACCAAAGAGATATCGAGGGGTGCGCGACTCGCAGGTAGGGCAGAGATAGTAAGCATGATTTAATACTAATCCTGTAATCTGATACTGGTGAGGGTGGAGTTTACAACGCAGGGAAGATTCTTACGGGTACAGACACCTTACGGAGCATAGCAATTCCTTTTCTGACATCAGAAAGTGACACGTCTTGTGGTGTTGACACGATAACTGCACCTGTTAGGGGGTCAACTGTCTACCTTCCGAAGTAATACAAGTCTTGAATCACGGACCGTCGACCTGTACCAATTGGCCAAGGGTAAGCGGTACATCCCCTGTCCCAGGTGGCATATCCACCACGAGTACATCCAACTCGGATCCAGGTTTGCCTCCCATAGACCAATCTACATCGAAGAGCAGCTGTTGTACAGCCTTCTGAACCATCAACCCTCGCCAAACGACAGGTGTGTCAGTGTTCCCTGGTATCCCTGCATCTTGTGACAGTGAACGGGACGAAGGGAGAAGGAATCCCATGGACATGCAAGGAAGGACGTTGGTTAGTGGGATAATTGCTCCCTCTGTTGACAAAGGCAATCAGTTCAGAGTTGTTATTCATAGTAGCGCACGCACGCACGCGTCGTCAATGCAGGTTCTCCAGCATTTTGTAAACCCATAAGAGTCGGGATAGAAGGGCCAAATATATCCAAGTCAAGGATGCCTACGCGCAGAGGGGCCTTAGTGTGCCTGTTCTTTCGTAAGGACAATGCAAACGCTAGATTCACTGCGTCGGGCACACTGTCAGGAATCGGGAGACAAAATCCCAGGAAGGTCAGATTTACTTGCAATAGTACTTTTTCCGACACCCCCCTTCCCACTAGCCACAGCTAAAACTTTTTGGACATTTGCGATGGGTCTTTTGTTAATGGATCCACCCTTCCTAGGGATTTCAGGGGGAAGGTGACGCTTTGGAAGACCCTGTGTGTATATTTAACCAAGAGGAGACTTGCTACTCATCATCTTACCAGTGGGTTCCCATGATTCAGAGGACTGGAAGTTGATAGCAGACGAAACCATGATGGAGATGGCATTTGACCGCGTCGGGCCGGCGACGTGCTGATTTAGTGACGAGATGATTGGTCTCTATAAAACTTGAACTGGTCACTCGAACATACAGGCAACCAAATGGCTTCCTTCACTCCGAACACCGAACTCGATTTTCTTTTCCCTTCAGACCTCATCTCGAGTGAAGTGACGGCTCAACTTGGACCTGACTTGCATGTAAATATTCGATAAATCATGTCTAGATTCACCACCACTGACCAACACCATCGTTAGATGCGACCCCTTGCGAAAACAGATCATTCGCGCTCGCATTTTTCTGTTCTCTCTGTTCTCACCTCCACGCCCTCGGTGTCGGTTACAGACTACACCGCTGCGTTCGAATCGCTTCGTGCATGCCCAAATACCTACTTCACCGTTGTCATCATCAACAAGTTGACAGATCAGATCGTTGGCGTTGGATGTGTCTTTGTCGAGCAGAAATTCATCCGCGGACTGGGGAAGGTGGGCCATATCGAAGATATTGCAATAGATAAGAGCATGCAAGGGAAGAAACTTGGCTTGAGGATCATCCAGGCCCTCGCAGCCATTAGCGAGCGTGTCGGGTGCTACAAGACTATTTTGAATTGTAGTGAATCCAATACCCGTGAGTTCATATTTGCAGCCTTTTTTTTCTCTAAATTATTGTCTGATCTTCTCGCTATGAATAGCATTCTACGAGAAGTGCGGTTTTGAAAAGAGGGAGATGGAGATGGCTTTATACCACAAAAAGTCTGGACCAGCAATCTTTACCGCTTTGCCTGCTTCTGATGTCCCAGTCGACCGCCCCCTCACGCCACGCCTTTAAATTTATTTATTCATGGGATGCATAGCAGATATCCTGATAGATTCGGACTTTTTTTCAATACGGAGTGTTCCTTCTTCTTTTATCCGAGTATAATTATAATCTATTCACAGATGTGACCGAAGCTGATAGGAAGATCTCCAAGTTTATGTAAATGATAGAACCTTGGTAAAAGAACTCTCCTGGCAAGACGTGACGCGGGAGTGCTCAATGGGTATGCGACTCGGATTGCCCCCACAATGCATGCAATACAGGAAAATTCGAAATCATTCGGGAGATTCTTCTGGGTTCAGTAAGAAACACACAATATCCTTCATCACCTTCTGTGCCGACAAGTTGGAGTGCATCAAAACCTGTTATAACTTACACTTGGCAAGCCAAGCAGTAGGAGCAATAATTTCTCGACCTATTTATTCACTTACTCATATTTATCCCATCTGTTTCGAATGTGCAGGTAAGTGGGTCATTTTCTTCGCCGAGATCATTCATTCCATCTGTCTACGTTGATAACTATCCTCAGGATGAGGAATCAACTTGTTCCGGAGGGATTAAGACCTCATGTCGGAAAAAGCGCGATTGACAGATTTGTGCAAATGGGGACCTGGCATTTGTGGGTATCAGTCCATCAGCTCTCCAGGTCATTTTGATGAGTGTTAAAAGTTACTCACATCACTCATCAGCTGCACCAGCTGCATCGGCACTGACTGTTATTGATATAACTGAACGATGCTGCTCATAACAATGTGTGCTAATGGCTGCTGATTCGCGCTGATGTTTACTGACAGATGCTAAGGTAGATGTCGTCCACATTCTGCGAGGTCACGTGCATGATTGTGACACTCTTCCGAAAAGGAAAGCGCGCGCTGATTAAGGACGAAAGCGTGTCGAAAACGTGTTCATCATGGGATTCTGGGACTTTTATTCAATAAGATTTGTGGTAAACTAGCCAATCTATCTGAAAACGCGTGCAAATTATTTTTTTCTCCAGAATCCAAAATGTAGTTACCAAAATAAGACATCGTACTACATGGTCGGATCTTGGGTTGAATTTCATGTTCAATTCTGTCCTCAAACTTGAACTTCAGCAATGCCCAAGAAGCGAAAGGCAACAATATCACGAGCATCAAATTTGGAAGCTGCCAGAGAAACCTTATCAGTAAAGCGGCAAAAATCTGCAGATCCAGTAACAGTGGAAAGAGAAGCAGATGTTGATGTGGGACAATTAGTACGTCCTCAATCATTTGAGATCTAGATGGTATTAATAAAATAAATAAGGAAGACAATGTTGCACTTGTGGCAGACCAAGAATGCCAATCTGATGCACCTACTGCTAATATCGAAAGCTATCAAC
>Ga0307517_10011615_pt1 | contig 12188 bp, 3 predicted proteins | sample 23_EM_MG_FD_194515 | JGI IMG/M metagenome (GOLD analysis project Ga0307517, IMG submission 194515) | Populus trichocarpa ectomycorrhiza microbial communities from riparian zone in the Pacific Northwest, United States - 23_EM | ecosystem: Host-associated > Plants > Roots > Unclassified | place...
TCCTTTTTAGTTCAACTCGTTTTAATTTTTTCCAGATATTTGTTTTTCTAATTGCTATTGTTTTTATTCAATGAAGCATGCTGCCAACTAAAAAGTAAAAAGTTATTTTGTTGAAAAAATAAAATTACATGAATCAGAAAAGATAATTTTGATGAAAAAAATTTTCTCCTCCATAATTTAAATGTTGTCTTTCCAATATTTATTTGTGCCATCATTTAATTAATAAAAAATAGATTCTAAAAAGCAATAGTTATTTCTAAAAAATAAATTTTTAAAAGGCAAGAGTTATTAAATTTGGTTGGGTCTATAATCTAAGTAGCAAATCAAACAAGTTAACCCAAGTTAAATCAAGTCAATCCAAAATATCACTGTTTAATATTAAAAACAAAGGTCATAATGATGTCGTTTTAATTTTTTATAAGAAGTTAAATTAAGTTTTGGCTAGGCTGTTCGAGCAGCAAGTGGACTTGTCAAGTCGATAAGATCATACCAGGTCAGCTCCAAAAAGTTTTTCACGGCAACACGTGGACAACTACCTGATAATGGATAAAATAGCTTGATTAAATATATTTCTTCTATTATTACAATATAAAAAATAATTCAATTTAAAATCAATCTTCTTTGTATTTTTTTTTAAATGAGAATATACAAGAAAAATAGGAGATTTTACATAAATATTAATTATTTTCTAAACTTACAAATCATGTAATTTTTGTTCTAACAAACTTAATATTAAATTAGTAGATTTTGTAGAATTAATGAATAAGTTAATCAATCATGGTTCTAATTTTTTCGGGTCCCAAATGTAATTTATTATAAATCATAAATTATTACTAGTATTTTAATATTGTGATGTATTAAACGTCAATATTAAAGGTATATATTAGGAACTAAAAAAATTAATAATTATAGATATTAATCACTATTTGGCAAGTCCGATCCTCTAAAATATATTATTTTAGAAAATATATGTTATAAAATAAAAAATTTGAACCAAATGCAAAGATAAAATAGAACCGTAAAAATATTGTTTTTTTTTTCATTTTTTTTTGTGTAGTGTTTTTAGTCTCTTCTTGTTACTTTTTTTAAAAGGAAATCAATAGAAGTTAAAATTATAGAGTAATTAAGACATTTATCAAGGTTATTTAGTCTTTATAATAAGAATAACACATGGTAGAGGTAGAACAACAACAATCTTGTTTTCGCAGATCCATGAACAGACAGAGATCATGAGCAGAACCTATTGACAGTAAAAATGCAGGTTTCTATTAGTTATCATTTAAGGTGCAACTGCTCGCTCCAAAACAGCACAAACATTAGTCCGATCCTCTTTTTTTTTTTTCATTTCATTTCATTTTCCATTGCTCATCAGGCTTGTAGGCGAGCTTGGTGATGATTGTGCGTGCAACAGCAGAAACAGTTGTATTAGGTCAAACTTGGGATTACAAGTTCCTAACATGTTCACTCACAAACTGGGCAGTTCATGCGCGTTCACAATTTCCAAGATAACCAATCATTTCGGATTCAAAGACCAGAAAATCAACTCAAAACATAAAACAATAATAAAAAGAAAGAAGAAGATGATGCTGGTGTTGTACAACTAAAATTATAGCAGACCAGGCAAACACAAAAAGTCAATCAAAAGTTCCAGAACCCTAATATGCATCTAAACTTCTACCATGCCGAGTCCTGCATTACGAAGCATCCGCCTAACATGAACCTTTCAAGAATAGACTCTACAAGTCATACTGAGTAGCGATTCTTGGCATTTCTGTCTTTCTTCGCATCATCCTGAAAACACAGTTCAAAACATAAACTCAATATCCTCCACCATGCAAAACAACTAAAAGCAGTTGGTATCTGACAATATACATGCATAAAAAGCAAAGTCCTTACATGGAATATGAACCCAATAGTCTCATTGTAATCGAGAAACTCCTTCCACTGTTTTCCAATGCTCACCTGCAAAATGGCAGTTCATCAATTCACCCGATCAGAAATCTCAAGGAGATTAATTGACTTTATCTTAATCCATAACCCTCCAAGTTCCATAGCTTTGAAAACAACTCATTCTGTTTCACCATTCAGCATTTGGTTTATTTCTCGAATAAATTCAAAGTTTTCCAGCACAGTAGCTGCTACTATTTTTACAATCTGCTGCAGATGGCTGAATGAAGTAAACAAGTTTAACGCCCTTACAAGCAATATGATAGATTTGACATTGTTCAAAGATGACACAGCTATTATGAGGCTCAACTTGTTCTATTCATTAGAAAGCTGAATATGACAGGTCCAGGCTACATTCATCAAGTGGTGCCAGTTGTACATCCCCTTTGATTCCAACCTTGTTGATTCTGAACTTCGTTTGCAAAGGAATTGGACTTTTGACCGGCCAGGACTTTTTTATGCGCCTCTTTAATGGATGCAAATGAAAATCCATATGTAACCAAATGAAATGTGGAGATAACCATTTGGTGACTTATGGCCAACCTTCATTAAAAAGGTTATGTATGCAAAAGCCAATCACTACCTAGACTATAAGCAATCAAAATATGATGCAGGATTAGAGCAATAAATGAGACCCAGCACCTACATGCTCTAACATGTAATAGCATCTAGGCCTTGTGATGCCCAAACTATTTAGCACTACATACACCAATGAGCAAGTCATAGCTCTCACAATTGTTGGATTAATACGAGAGACACTTGATGCAAATTTATTTCCTAACTTGAAAGCACCAATATAGAGGGTTACAGGTTTAGATTCATATGCTTTTATCCCCAAGCCACTGACTAGTTCATGATGATAAACAACTACAGCTGCATCTTAATGGAAATGTCATTATCAGGAAAAATATTCTAGAAGATGATGCTAAGTTTCCTCCTAAGCCGGTTTAGTTCTAGCTTTGATTTATTGTCATTAGTGCAGACCACAAAGAGACACACAAAGGTCCTAGTAACTGCCATCTTCAAACAGAATTCTTCCTACATGTGATTTTGTTTCCTTTGTCTAATTGGAAACCAATGGGAGTGTACATGAAAAATAAGGAATACCATGCTCAAAAGTAATGGATGATGGTGCAACACTTATCCAAGGAGAAAGAATCTAAGAAGTGACAATCTGTAACAGTATCCACAAGAATGAAAAAGTTTCCAGTTCTATACTATGTCCATGAAGAATGCAAATCATTGCAATTTACGATCCAAAGCAAACAATCCAATATATATATATATATATATATATATAATCCTCCTTTCTTTTCAATAGCACTACCTGAGCAGTTTCATTTGAAGCATTCTTAGTCCAGATAGCAATCTTTTCCTGCCTAGCCCTCACACTGACCACTGCTCCACAAATTTCATCTCCATGATCAAACTGCTCTCCAATCAATGCCAACAACTAACAAAAAAAACAAGTGTATAAACAAAATAAGCAGCAACATAAAACTGCAGTCAGATACTGCCATCTGAACAACATTGAAACATACCGTATTCAACCAAAAAGTATCAGATTTTCCTTTACTAAGAGTTACACTCCACTTCCCTCCATTAGCACAAATAGGGTCCTCCCATTTTGGCTCAATTTTATCTTTGAAGCAATGAAAGTCTGCTCCAACAGCCAGCTTGCTCGGGTGATGTATATTGTTGTAAACACTGAATGAACCACACAATATATATTGTCAACGCATTAATCAAAACTAATTTCCATTAAATCACTGAAGAAACTGATAGTACTCATTCACAAAGAAAATAAAAAATCACAATTCAAGCTGCCAACTTTAACCAAAGACGTAAGAAGCCAACAACAAAAGATAACAACTTTCTATAGTAACATGAGTTTACTACAATTACACAGAAAAACATTTCATTAAAAAACCTTCACATTAATCACAAAGAAAGCAATAACGACGTGCATAATTGACGCAATCAACATTAAAATCATAGGATAGCAACTTTCTCTAGGTATACGTGAATTTCCAGATCTATAGCTTGCATTACCGATTTCTTGTAAAACCCAAAAAAAAAGATAAATTATTCTTAAGAAAAAACAAAGGCAATTTCCCATCAAAGATCAAGAGAACAAGGCAAGAAAATCAAGAACCACACAAAGGAAAAAAGGCGCAACCTCCAAAACTCCTCAATAGTAGAAAAAGTGAAGATGGAGCGCAGGCTGCTACCCCAACTGGCTTGTTTGGATTTGGCAGATGGATTATCGAACCAGAAAGTCCATTGATGTTCAAGTGGGTGAGGCTGGTATGGTAAAGAAACTGATTTCTTTAACGATGAGTCGTCATCTCCTCCTGCAACGATCTCTCCTTCTTCTAGATCGTCTTCGGTGTTAGGGTTTGGAGTTTTTTCTGTTGCTAATTTTTGTGGGTCTTCAACATCCATATTTCTTTTGTTTTTGTTCCTTCAAGTTCTAGGTTAGGTTATTATACAAATAGAGAAAATGAAAGTTAATATACGCGGATTCATAACACACAACAGAAACGCCTGAATTTTTTTTTTTAAACGTGAAAAAGGTGTAACTTAATTAGTCAATTTTTTTTTTTCCTGTGAATCATGAGTTTTTTATAAATTTTAAAGTGATTAAAGATTTACATAAATATACAAGTTGGTTCAAATATATATATTAATTAAAATAAAAAAGCCTAAAAACTTTATATAGAATTATGAGATATTATTTAAGAAATAAAAAAATAAAAAAAGAGAGATAATATAACTTTACGTAGGATTTTTTATTTATTTATATATATATTTTTATCTAATTACCATGAAATTTCTCTAGAAATACACGGAGTCATAACACACAACCAAAACGCTTTATTTTCAAAAACAAAAAACAAAAAAGAGATGTAATTTAATTAGTTAAATTTATTTTTTTATATAGTTTAAATCTTATAAATTTTAAAGTTATTACAGATTTACAAAAACATAAAAACATCGTTAATTTTTGGATCCATAAATTAGTTGAAATATATACAAGTTGGCTCGAATATACACATTAATTAAAATAAAAGAGCCTGAAAATTTTATATGGAATTGTGAGATATTATTTAAGAAATAAATAAATAAAAAGAAGAGAGATAATATAATATAATTTTACGTAGGATTGTTTTTTTCCTTTTATATATATATATATATATATATTTTATCTAATTACCATGAAATTTCTCTAGAAAAACACATGCTGTTTATTTCTTTCCCTTTTTTATATGATAAATTAATTTGCATCTTTTGATTTTAATTTGTAACCAATATTAACTTCCTTTTCTTTAAAAAGACAATTTTTATTTAAAAATAATATATAAAGATATTATTATTATTATTATTCTATTTTGGACTCCATGTATTGTTAATTCCAATAAATAAAAAACATTTATGGAAAAAGTCACCCTTAGCTTATTTTCCAATTCTTTTTTCTACTACTCACACTTTTATTAAATATTTGTTTTTTAAGAAAATTTATAAAAAATGATTATGACTTTCAAAAATTTTAAATTTTTTTTTAAAGTATATTGAAAGTTTTATTATATGTGAACATTTCAACTCAAGATACTAAAAAGTGATTTTTTAAGAAAATTGGGTCCACCGTCAAAGCTTGACTCGTTGAATTAATAGACAAAAATAAAAAAATAAAATGGCTAGCTATGGAGGGTTAGATTGTAATTGCCGAAATAAATTCAGTATAATAACCGACCAAATTAATAGTTCTTTTTTGCACTGCATAGTTTCAAATTATTTTTTATATAAAAAAATTTAGATATTTTTTAATCATTTTAACACATTAATATTAAAAATAATTTATTAAAAAAACATAATTTTAATATATTACCACAATACCAAATTAATGTTTACAATCTCAATAGTTCATTCATCTATCAATCAATTAATCTATCTATAAGCCAATCTATACCTATACAAAATATGAAAATGCTAATTAGCACTGTAGATAAACATGAATGAATTGATTTGCAAACAAACTTTTAATACTCAATTCTCATATAAAATGACGTCGTCACCAATTTGTAATTCATGGAAAAAGTCATTGTCACGTTTGTTTGTATAAAAATTTAAAAAAGTTTGTTCATATAACATCACTTCTAGATATCATGTCAGATGAAAGGTACGTGGTTGCAGTTTTTTTCAAAGTGTCTTTTATGCTGAAATGCATTAAAATAATATTTTTTTATTTTTTTAAATTTATTTTTGAAATCAATATATCAAAACAATCCAAAATACATATATAAAAAATTAATTTTTAGCTAAATTTTTTTTTAAATTTTTTTTAGAAACGCGGGTGCCACCACGTTTCCAAACAATCTAGAAATCTTATACATATTTTGTATTAATAGGCTCACTATCAAACTATCTAACTTCTATATCTATATGTATCAATCTATCTATACATCTATCTATCGAGGATGCAATTTAAAATATATTCTATATTTATGACATATAGATTGCTTATATATTAATGTCATAATCCAAGTTTTGTCCTCTAATTCCAAAACATTTTCCAAAAAAAGTAAAAGATTAAAAAAAAGATGTTTTCAATGCATATTGGTTGTTTACATGCTTTTTTTTTTGTGTGTTTTTCAATTATTTTTCTCTCGTTGATGTCTTTTTGAAAAAATCAAATTTATAAAAATATGTTTTTAATGCATTCACTTCCATTTTGTATTTCTTAATTACTTTTCTTATCAAATTGATGATAGCATTTTTTTTTAAAATCAAAATATAAAAAAATTCAAAATAGAGGGAAAAATGGACATGGATCTAAAGTGCAACAAGAAAAACGAGGGATCAAGATAAAATAAAGTTACTTGGGGACCAAGTAATTAAGAAAGGAAAATGATGAAAGTCAAGTGGGCTAAAGTGTAAAATAAGAGAAATGAGGGGCAAAAATAAAATTGAGTTACTTGGGAACCAAGTAACTATAAAAAAGATGATAAATTTACGGGCTATAAATAGATAAGTAAATTGAAGATAATTGGAGCCACCACACAAAAAACCTAATCTTATCTCTCCCATATAAAATCCCTAACCTTATCTTTTCCATAAAAACCCCTCTATGAACTAGGTATGGTTTCTAGCATTATTGATCTAGTATCTCTATATTGTGAACAAAGCTATTGCATAAGCCAAGGAGTCAAGGTCTTACTAATGATCAGAACATGTACTTAGACTATTCCATTTGATTAAAGAATCATAAAAAAGATGTAAAGATAATCTTATAGATTCTTTTACTAAGCTACTATTGTAACAAAAGCATTATTGCCATATGGTGTGATATGGGATTTGATACATGAGTAATTGATTTTATTGCAAGTGAGAGATTGTTAATGTATATGTCATGTACTCAATTAGTTGGTTACATGTGGCATTGACCTTTTTCATATAAAAACATTATTATTATTATTAAAAGCATCCTTTATCTTTAATATTTATTGATGTTTGATTAATGAGTCTATTATAAATATAAAGTTTTTGGAACAAAAATACTTTGTAAAAAAAATTATAAAGCTGTTATAATTATGAGATTTTTATTGTATCAAAGCATTGCTCTTAAATATTTCTGGTCGATGGTTTGTTAAGATTGAACATTGATTAGAGTAGTTGAAAATAAAGAGTACCTTCACTCACATCTATTTTTCTTCTATTGATTTATGTGCTATATGCTTAATGTCGCGACGCACGCAGCATCGGAGATGACGGGTCTGCCTCATGAGATGTGTGAGTTAAAAAAAAGGTTTGAGGATAATCATAAAATTATGATTATGAGTTCAAGAGTTGCCACCTAGTATTATGGTTACTAGGAAACCTATAGTCTGCAAGAGTCCGGGTAAAGGGCTGATTGTGCAATGAAAAGACACATCACCTCTAGTGCACCATACCTAAAGTAAGCTGCGTTATTATTTGATTGTTATTCTAAGTTGTGTTCTTGTCCGTTGATCTTGTCTAAGGTTTAAGGCAGATCTCCCTTTATGAGGAAATCTTTACCTTATTCAGTTTAAATCTTAACCGTTCTAAGAGCTAAATTTTAGCATCACATTTACTTTTTTTTTTTGTATTTTTAATATTTGAGGGTATATATTAAAATCTATAGCTAAATCCTAACACTTTAAATATATAGTGAAAAAAATCATTAGTGAAGGATTTTTGATATTTTGGCTAAACTTTAACGGATAATTATAAATTGGTTATGATATCCATTTTACATTTTAAAACATGAGAAATATACAATTTTGTTTTTTTGTTTTTTTATGAAGATATGCTTGGAAAACTTCTAGGATTTGGGTGTATGCATGAAAAAAAATATTTTTTTAAAATGGAATTTTGTTTTTAATTTTTTTTGAAGTTTCAGAAGAAACTCTGTATTTTTAATACTAGGTCCGTATCTTACAATGTAAGTCTACAACCCAATATTATGCAAAATTGTTGAAAAAACATATGAAGGGACCCACAAATATTTTTAAAATGCCCTTTTGAAAATTTGAATTTTTTTATATATATTTATTTTAATATTTTAATATTATTTATTTATTAAATGGGCTGGACCCAATCGGGTCGGGTTGGGCCGACATGTGGCCCAACAGACCTAGCCTCCCTTTTTTTTGTGAAGCGGGCTGGACCTGGCCAACCATATGGGCTGGGCTGAAATGGGTCCAGCTCGGTTAGGTTGGGCCGACTGATGGCCCAATAAGCTTTTTTTTTGTTTGGGCTGGACCCAACCCAACCATCCAGGCTGGGCTGGAACGGGTCAAACCACAACCCATATGGTTGTTGGCTTGACCCAACAACCATGTTAATTAATCTTCCATTTGCATGGAGAACAGGTTCTTGTTCTGCATGCAAATGACTGCAATTTTTTGCAACCAAAGAGGAAGAAGTACATTACCTGGCGTAGGTTGTGGCTAGCTGACAGTGCAGAGAAGATCGACGTGTGGTTGGTTACAACAAAAGCGGTGGAGACATGGCAGAGAAAGTGGGAGAAAGCTAGTAAGGAGAGAAAAACAAAAGAAACAGGGGGCATGATAGGGTTTTTTTTTCCCAGACTTTTGCTTCCAATTTCTTTCTTCTAAGACACGAAATCCACACATATTTATAAGGGAAGAGGGACATTTTATCTTTACTGGTGCCAAATATTGGCCCTTGATTCAAACCAGAAGGATCACACCCGTTGATTCAAAGTTACCATTATTAACTGTCAGATTTTGACAACTCAAGGCTGTCCGAATTGGCTATTTTAGGGTGGCGCCGATGCCGCTGTGGTGTCAATCGGCCACAAAGAACCATACCGGGGTATGGTCAAGTGTCAGGCCATTATAGTGGTGTATATTGTCTGGTTTGGTTGAGAGATGAAGCATTAAATGCTTTGAAAATATAGCCATCCAAGAAGCTTTTAAGTGAAAAAAAAAATGATGAAGAAGATGAATAGTAACCAGAAGACATGTCATCAGGTTCCTTTTTTTACTGTTTAGGTAAAAAATGATGTTGTTTTGGTCAAAATGCGTCGTTTTATTTAATTTGATCTTGAATTTGCATTGTCTCTCTAGTTTTGGGAACAACGGGGTTCGATCAGGCTTCCGACTTTGTCTAAAATTGCTGCTTGATTTTATGCATATTTGAAATCCTTCCTCAACCAGCCTTTTCCTCATCAACAGTCTTCTTGCTATTATTATTAATTTTTATTTTTATTTTAAAAAGGAAAAAAGGTAAATTTAGGGGAATAACTTAGAAATGGGTTTTGACATTTAACATAGGGAAGTCAAACTTTATAAATTCCTTTTTATTGTGAACTCATACATATTATGTTGTTATTTTTTTATGAAAGAAAACATATTTTCTCATAAGTTGATTTATAAAGGATATATAAAACTAATATGTAGGTACTTGTCAGATGACATGTACACTGAACTGATTCATATGAAAATCTCATATATAGAGATCACTTGTGTTTATGGAAAAGCTCATATGATAGTTGTGTAAGTGATTCTTAGACTTAAGATCACTAAGTTATCTTATATAGAAAATATTATACTTTGATCTTAACTATATGTTGTGCTAATAAAAGGTAATAAATAAGAAAATATAAGATATAACATGAACTATATGGAGGTATTTGAGTGATCAAGAGAGGATTCATCACCATAAATACATTAGAAAAAAATGTTTCAGATGTTCTTAAATAATATTATTCGTGAAATTCTTGTGTAAGGTGGAATGAGATTTAAAAAGATTTTCAAATATTATTTATAGAATTAATGACTATGGTGTTAAGAATAAACATGATTTGACAGAGCATACACATTTTATATTATAATGTCTAAACCGAAATACTTTTGATGAAGTGATAATAATTATACTGAGACACTAGTCACTCAAAAGTTAAGTTAAATCACACATGACTTTTCTAATATTTGAGGGATGATAATATGTTGCTAGACATTGTACTTGATCCTGAAATATAAATCAATCAATTTATTAAATTGACAATAAAGTAAATTGTTTAATTTATTTAATCCTATTTTATTTAAGATTGTGATTTATATTTTGACCAAACTATTAGAGAACCCAATGGGTCATATACATTAAGAGATGATTGATCAAATGTGACTTTATTGTAAATAAGTTTTAGAAATTGAGGACTAAAATGTAATTAGTATAAGAGATTAAAATTCTAGACCTAAAAAAATTAAATAGAGACTTGATTAAGTAAATTTCTAACATTATTCTGAAATAATATACGTAATAGTTTTTTAGGTGGAAAAGTGATATTTTTCCATTTATAGGGTTATTAGGTTTCCTTATAATAAACTATTATGCCTTATATTTGCCTTATATTTTTTGATGAAGATATGATGTGGTCAGATAGAAAGCTACCATATAGAATATTCGATATAAAAACACTTAAAACACAAAAAGAAAGAGCTCGCATTCAAAGGCATAATGATCTTTCTCTTCCAAATTGATTTTAGGATATTTCTTACTTGTGGTTTATATGGATTATAATTAGAGGTTGGACACTTGAATGACTTGTAATTTGCGACAATCCAACCTAGAAAAAGTTGATCAAACCTTAAAAAAAGATCTAATCATTAAGTAATCTTAACAAAAATCATAAACAACCTTAGATTATCTAATGAGATCCTTGAACTTTTGAAAAAAAAATTAAATTATCATTTTCACTATATCTAAGAATTTTGAGAAACCCAACATATTAGTGAAACACATAGTAGATGGATGACATGTATTTAGAATTGCAAAAGACACCAACTATTGGCTTTCTTTCATACACCTATGTGCTAGCCTTTAGGTTTTTAGTATATGCTCTATCATAGTAAGGCTTCTAGGGAGATAAAATGATAAGATTGTTAAAGGAATAATAGACAATGATCAAGTGACATATATGAAAATACTCGCAAGGATCACTTTGAATGAATGCAAAAGAGATAAAGGAATGCATAAAGGAAGCACTCACCACCCTTAAATATGAAATGAGGCATGACATACCTCGTATCGGTAAAGTTTTTATGCCAGCCACACCATAAAAACTTGGAGGGAAACTGATATGCCTAAGGTCTACACCCCCAATCACATTACCCATATCTTAAAACTTGAGATAAGTCCTACAAGAAACTTAAGTATAAAGCCATGATGGGTCATAAAATTCATTTAGGAATTCCAAGGCCTAAATGAGCTCACATCCATTTAAGCCCTGACATATCATGTGGCCTAATACTTCATTAAAACTAGGATAATCGATTTAGGCCTCTAAAAACCCTAATAACTCAACAAGTCCATTACACTTATCATCAAGCTAGACTTGATGAGTCGCTAAAGCTTAATAAGAAAACATCTCTAGACAAAAAATACATTGAGATCCCGTACAAGCCCAACCTCGAACTTGACAGCTACACTTTAAAGCCAACTACTACTCTGACACAATCAAAGAGTTGATGTCTTATCCCAAGTGCAGGAGTGTCAAAGTAATAAATAACCCGGCAAGACCGGGGTCGAACCACAGAGAGGTGAATTGTATAAATTACAAATAAAGAGAAAGATTTGAAGAGAATAATAACAGAAAAAGAGTTGAAGAGAGTTTTGGGAAGTGATATTGATGTAAGGATTAAACAATAATAAAACAGATGTCAAGGTTAGAGGATCCACTAATGGTATTTCAA
>Ga0307517_10011616_pt1 | contig 12188 bp, 10 predicted proteins | sample 23_EM_MG_FD_194515 | JGI IMG/M metagenome (GOLD analysis project Ga0307517, IMG submission 194515) | Populus trichocarpa ectomycorrhiza microbial communities from riparian zone in the Pacific Northwest, United States - 23_EM | ecosystem: Host-associated > Plants > Roots > Unclassified | place...
AAATGATAACAGAGAGGGTTTTTTTTTTTCCTGATGAATTGGCAAACACACATGGTGTAAATAATGAATGAGCTTTCTCAAAATCCCAGCCCATGTACAATTCAGAGTGTGACTTTGTTGGTCCATAAAAACTCAGTCTACGAACACCATCTCTAGTCCTTGTGAACCATCAGAAATCCCACTGTCATCTTTGACAGGCTCAATTTGAACACATATTTCTGCTCCTTCTCTCCCAATTTTTGGATCACAATTCCTGATAAACAAGTAACTGGAAATTGTGTCAAGAACTACTAGAAGGGAAAACAGATAAGAAATCAACAATCCCTCCAAGAGCATAGGCATACTAAACCTTCCAAAGACAGGATCATAAGCTCTTACAACCCGGTATCGGAACAAGGCTTCAGTAGCAACAAGACCTAGATTTATGGGAAGAGCCAACAACAAAGCCATTGAATCTGTACCCTTTCTCAACAAGCAAGCCTTACGAAGAGACTTGTATATAGTGCAATTATCAATACCTGCTACAACCAAGGCTAAATTGCACGTGGCCATGGTATTGGTTAAAACCATGTAGAAAACAATCCCCGCTGCCAGATCGAAGAAAGGCCTGATGGATGATAGAATCAATAGACCTTTAAAGAAACTAGAGGCTTCGAAAAGGAACGAGAGGGTTGTTGTGGTAATGGTTACAGTAAGGATTATATTGCAAATGCAGGTTAAGACTAGAGGCTTGTAACAAAGTGACACAGGAGACGAACAAGATAGTGAAAACACAGGTTTATGGTGATTTAGAGATTGAATGATGGATGCTTTTGCTAGGACAAGAGAGGATAGTGCAAGTGGAAGACTAAAAACAAGGACAAATATCATCTGAGGAAGATCTAAAACAAGAAGAGAAACTCTTCTGCCTTGAAAAATTGATCTGGTCAGTGAACAAGGTTGATAGAAGGATAGTGAGAGGAGAATTGAAGATGAGAATGGAAGCAATAGGATTGCTGGGATGCTGGTGAAGTAGTGGAAATCTTTCAGCAAGGTGTGGATTGATCTTCTAATGATTTTTGCTGCCTTCTCCATAACAAGAAGCAGAGGTTCTTTTTTCTTGTTTTTGAATTGTATAGATGAGGACGATTTATCACTTAACATGTGAGTTATAGGATTCTACAAACAATAGATAGAAACTAATGATATTTTCACCTGATATTTTGAGATTTGCTTAAAGATTAACTTCATATTTTCCATCCCTATCCAACCACTAGAAACTAACATGTAACTACCAAAATCTTCCTTTGAAGAATTATGACCACTGGGAAGACTTGGTATTAAATTAGGCAACAAAGAATAGACTCTAAAGGCCGTTTGGAATGAAGCGTTTCTCTCCATTTTGATTTTTTTTTTAAATATTTTTTTTATAATTTTTTTAAATAAACAAATATTATTTTGATAAATTTCTAAAAATAAAAAATACTTTAAAAACACTCCCACGTACCCTTTTTTATAGCCTCAAATTTTAGATTGCTATTGGTACGAGTTCTTATCAAATCCCACCAAAGCGTAACAACTTCTTACTTGCACGAAATTTGTGATTAAAGCATAGTGGAATTCATTGCTATGAGATTGTTTCAATTTGGTCTTAAAAGATTGATGGACTGCAAATAAGGGTGAGGAGTTCAAATGATTTTGCTTTTAAAATATCTACAAATAAAGTTTTCAAGATTAGCAATTTTTACAATGATTAATTTCTTTTTATTGCAATTTTATGATGAATAAGTTGTTTTTTTCGATTTTCTTTTGAGTGGAAATAGCTATTTTCTCAAGGTGGGGAGGGTAACATTAAAGGGCTAACAGCCAAAATTAAGGATCAAATGTGACTTCATTATCGCCTTCTCAAGTGGACTAATCAAATTTAGATAAGTGCTTGATGATATTCTCAAGTTGACTAATCAAGTGCTTTCTTCAATGTCATTGGCAGGACTGGAATCAAAATTTGGCATGAAAACGAAAACAAAATCTCAGGATAATTTATAAAACAAAAAAGTTAAAATGATTATAAATTATTAAAACCTAGAACTAGAAAAATAAAAGATGAAGAAAAGAACACAGATGCATAGTGAAAAAGAAGATTCAATTTCCATTACCATGGCTATGTTCTAAGTTTGATGCTGGAATCAAACCAGCCGAGATGGATGCAAAGCTTCCAATCCAACGACAGCTTATCATCGGACACCGACGGAGGATTCCACTTGTAAGAGAAAAAAAGAAAGAAAGAAGAGAGTAATATTAATATACCAGGAGCTGTACTCTTTCTTCTCACATGAAGATCCCTACTAAAACACCGTGTTTATATGACTAAAACCTTCAAGATCTCTATTAATTATAAAGAACTAACAATGATCACTGCTACTAAGGACAGGAAACGGTTTATTATCAAACCACTATCTCCATTAATCATCATCAAGAAGGGGACCAGGGACTCAAATTCACTCCATCCAACCATCAATCTTCAACCTTCAGAAGATCCATGCTCAGCTCATTGATTTTTACATGGAATCCATTGATTTTTTCTTCTGCCAAAATAGTAGAAATACATCGAGTATCCCTAATATCGAAAGAAGGAAAAACAAAACTGTCATCTAAAATAATTATGATAGTGAGTGCCTTGAATTACCAGTGATTCCCTTGAATAGTACAAAAAGCAAGGTAAACTCAGCACTGTTGTTGCAAACCAATTAGTGACTGCATCAATGGAAAGATCACCCTCAAACCTAACACAAAGAACCAACTTTAGTACTATTCTATTGTCCAGTCAGCAAAGATATTACTTGGAGAACATATAACACCTTAAAAGAGATTCTGATACTGACATTATCAAATGAAGTTTATTGTCTTAATGATTCTGAAATTGACTCCAAAATTTACAATTTCTCTCCCTCTACCGAACCATCTCTTTTAATTTCTTTTTCTCTCTTTGCAGTTTTTTTTTTTATATATATATATATATATATCTTCTCACTTCCTATTTCAATCTCTAATTTTCAACTTACCTAACAAGACAATCTGACGTTTACAACCCGATGGAAAAGCAACAAGTGAAGGAAGTCCTGTAAGCATTTCAATCAGGTTAAAAACAAGAAACATGCTATGCTGAAGCTAAAGTTAATAAAATCAAGCAATTTGAGAGGCACACATCAAATCAAGAATAAGATATTGCCAAAATAAAATACTCTCATAAATGCAAATAATAAAGGTGTATTGGCAGGAAGGATCAAGCGAGTTCAGTTATGCAAGAATAAAAAACTTCTTGCATCAAATATTTAATTTAATTCAATTAAATGTTCATCTGGTTCTTTATTGACCAATTCTACTTTGCCACTTGGAAAAAGGAGAGGAGAAAGGGAAACTATCATACCATTGACACAAAGATTGTAATGTCTATAGCATGGTGAAGGAATGAACCCAAGGTTCAAGTTTTCAACCATCACCAGAAAGCCAATTATTTGCAACTTAGGAGCTACAAGCAATCTATGTACTGTTTCCTCCATCCCACAATGGGCATCCTTCTTTGCTTTTTGTTCTACCCAAAAGTAGTAGCATCTAGTAATGGAAGATCAATGCCTGAAAAGCTTTCCCCAGTGTATTGCAAGTTAATCTTGTCAATAATATGCTACAGCCAAGAACATCTAGTCACTTATGAAACAACTCATGATCTGGTTAAGAGAATAGGGTTGGAGGAATCCCGGGAAAAAAAAACAGGACATGGTAATCAATGGTCCAAGAGCAATTACTCACAGATTGCTCATCAATGCCAAATATGTCATAGTCCCTTTTCCATAAAGGATTCGTCATCAGCTCATAAGCATATTAGATCTGAAAGAACCACACATTAGAAAACCATTCACCAAAGAAGAGAACAATAACCCATCACCTACTAATAATCAAGTTGCAGAATCATCATATCAGACAAGAAGAGAATAAAATTGCTAGAGTTGTAGTAACCTGTCTGAACATTTGTCATCTAAAAAGGCATTATATCATTATTATTGGTCTATGGCCAACTACTGGACAAATCTTTGCACAAGCTGATTTTCAATAGGCATATTGCTTCTTATAACTTGCATGTAAAAAGCACTCTTTCCATTTTATTAATTATAAGGATTAAATCTGAAGCAGCGCACTGAAAATTGATTGAGGACGAGGACTCCAAAATTTCTGTAAACTGTATCTCAAAACTTGCAACCACAATTTCTATGATTTTTGTCCCATATGTCTACTCTTCCTCACATTTACAAATAGTTCTTTGCTACTTCAAAGAATAATCACAGGGAACCAGCTTTTCAAGGATAGCATTGCTAACACCTCGACTCGACTTTCGCCTCTAGATACCATCCAACACACTTGGCTAGTAGAGTAGCTGCATGCAAAGAAAGTTTTTTTCCTACCCAAAAGGTAAGGTTACGCAAAGTGCTACTTTAATCGCTTTCATACTGAATGTAAGCAGAATTGGATCCCAATACTCTAATAACAACGACTTTCCCGAGCTGGCCAGCACTGCCACGCAACACATGCTCGTCACATTAAACCATTCCTCTAAGTACAAACCGCACAACTCCATCCGACTACTGCAGCTATTAATGAATTCTTAAATAATCTCAGAAACGCCCTCGTGTTCAACAAACAAAGGAAACACACACATTGGAAAATTACCAAGATACAGCCATTGAAAACACACTTTCAGTAACCAATTAACACTTGAAAAAAATAAGAAATTAACTTACCTTTATAAAACCATTAGTAGTAGGGATTTCCGTGCTTGAATTACGATGGATGTCAATTAAATAAAAAATTAGAAAACTAAAGCAAATAAATAAATTAAAAAAAAAGAATGAAAAAGAATTACTACCGCTTAGAAGACAGCTTCCCGTATGCTTCTTTCACTTCTTCAACAGAGCTATACCGCTTTGTCCCCAAAAATACGTCGTTAACGAAACAAACAAACAAACAAACGAACAATCACAATTGCAATTCACAGAATGCGAATCCAAAATTCAAATAGCTTTACGGGGAAATAAGTAATTGTTACCGTCGTAATGAGAGGGAGGGAAAGAGCGAGGAAGGAAAACGAGCTGGTAGAAGACGGGGAGTGGAATAGAAAGAGAGGAACGCCGTCCCGTCGATGCAATCGCCGATTTCTGATCTCAAGTGCAAACAGTGAAGAAGAGGGGGTATCAAGACGACGTCGTTCTGATCTTAAAACTTAAACAGCTCTTTTGGTTTTTCAAACCGGACGGTTCATTTCTGTTCTGTTCTACGGTTCTGGAGAAACCCGGTCCAAGTTCAAATGGAGTAACAGTCTTTTCAATTCTTTATTGTTAATTTTAAACTTGGGATCAAGAATGTTAAAATCGCAATTTTAACACGACACGAAAAATATAAAATAAACTCGGATCGTAAAAACGGATTGTAAAATCATAAGAAATTTTAAAATACATTAAAAAAAATTCATGCTTCAAATAAAAATTCATACATAGTTCAAGCATCTTAAAATACATGGTTCAAATAAAAATTCATATATAATTTAAGTAACTTTTTATTAACACCAAGCAAATCAATGTTTGAATGTTTTTCTCCCTCGGTTATCCAATCATTATAAGATAAAAGATCATCTTCTACACCAAAATCATCAACTTGCTTTTTGACTTGGTTATTATTCAATTTCAGATTGCACATTACAAATACTAAGTCATTCATTTTTCTCTAGTACAAATAATTTATTCGTTTTGTATGAACCTAAATAAACAATTCAAATTTATAATATTTTTATCAAATATTTCAACATTTAAAATAATAAAAAATAAAATACTATAAAATTCTATGACTCTAATTTTGGTCAAAATTCAAATTCTTTATTCAAATAAAAAATATTTTCTAAATACTTATTTCCATTGCATTATCAAATTATATTAATCATCGAGGAATATTGTTAACTCTTCGAGGGAGAAAGAGTCACCAATTAAAAAAATATTCCATCACAAAAGCAAATGCTATATTATTAAAATAAAAAAAGACAGGTGGCAAGTAAAAGAGTGATGCTGTAAGAAAAACATCATTTACTGCAAAACCAAGTACAGAGATAGTCTAAAACACACGTACTTAACCGTGATTGGTTTGTCCTTATTCCTACTCATGTTCTCTAATCGAAGAGACCAGATTTTGCAGAAATCGTAAAATCGGTGGTGAAATCGCGATTTTATGCGATTTCACCCGATTTTAACGATTTTACCTGATTTTAATCCGATTTTATCTATTTTCGAGTTTTTTGAATGATTTTGCATGTTAAGTCTATATTGACTCGTAAAATCGTACGATTTTACGAGTTGAATCGCGATTTTAACAATCTTGCTTGGGATGAGTATTTTTTTAAAAAATATTTTTTATTTAAAAGTATATTGAAAGAATATTCTTTTTATTTTTTAAAGTTTATTATTGATATATATCTAAAATTATATAAAAAAATTTGAAATAAAAAAATAAAATAATTTTAAATTAATTTTTGATAAGGTGTGGTGGGCCTGTGATTTTTTTTAGGAAAATTAATTTTAGGCAAAGAAGCCCAAACATACAAAGCCGTAGCAGCCAGCCCATGATGATGCCACAAACCGAAGACAATTGCATGTCATTTTGGTCAAATTATCACACGCTGTCTGCTGTCTTGTGCCTTTCTCGTCCACCAACTGAAAAAGACACGACTTGAACTCCCCTTGTTACATTCATAATTATTGCTAGACTATAAAAAAGGCAACGCATTATTAAGAAAAAGATGAAGAAAAGGCTTACGATGATCAAGAAATCATGATTCATAATTGTTCAATGCATATAATCTGACATAAAAAGGGTATCTCCTACAGCAAACAGGATCTAGCTCATGATTTTTTCTCTTCTTTTCCTGTTGGTTGGAAGGTGGGAGGTATCATGGCTTGCAACTGCTTTCTGTGCTTTCAAGCTCCTTTCTGGGGATTCAACCATGTGGTTAGGTCAATTTTAAATAATTCAAAAGATTCTTAGTTTCTAATCCTAACTAGGGCTGAACTTCCCCTCAATATATTTATCCATAATGTTTTTCCAAGTCACCATTAATGGTCTTAGCTTGCCAATTTCAAGATATGGGACCGTACCTTGCAAACGATGGCTGCATAATAATCAATATGCGTATCCCTTAATCCATTTATTGAGCCCGAAACATGATCAACTCGTCTTAATCCAATGAACCTTACAGTGTGGAGACATCAGAGGACATGCATAATCTTTGAAAAAACCAAGACAAAGATACGATCATGGTTGCAGATTATGGGGTTAAGCAGAGAAGCTCATTAATTACATAAAGATGCAGCTCCTAATTCGAGTTCATCTAGCCTGAAACATGACCAAAATCAAATAATTTCAGTGAACCCTACAATATATTTGGAGATGTCCGGATCGTAATCCTTGAATTAACCAAGACAAAGATACGATAATTAAGTTGTTTGCTTGAGTAAATGTAAAACAAGAGGTGCTTGACAAGAAGCTTCCTCTTGAAACTCAAAAGGGCACGAAACAAAAATCAAGGTTGTCTACTGAGTAAAAGGCAAGGACCGTGTTTCTCACGAGACTATCACACATGTAAGCATGTCTTCAATGTACAATACAAGTTTGTAATTTTTTACAATAGTATGCAGAAACAAAGCTATAGTAAGCAACGTTTGGGACAAAAACCAGGTCCATTGTTTTGATAATGGTGTTAGAATTCAAGATTAGTTTAGTAGAGGATTGTCTCCTTGTTATCTAACCTCCCTCATTTCAGCATGGGAATCTTGTTCATAATGGCCCCAAAGACCCTCCCCAACATGACTGGTAATACAGATTTAAAGCAAGTCTTATCTTCGATGGGCCAAGAACATACCATTGGATAAGGCTATGATATTTTATTAGGTTTGGCCGACTGTGATATTCCTGTTAATTGGCCATTATATGATTGTGTTCTTTGGTGGGTCGTGACAGCATATAAATTATCTAGTATAGTAAATATCTTGATCCAGGGCGACTGAAAGAAAAAAAAATCAAGCACAGTGGCGAACCAGTGACTCAAAATTTGTTTTATTGCTAAACTGAAAGAGAATGTTGAATGGATTCGAATTTAGAAGTTCTTTAATATCTAACTTGCATTAAGACAAACTAGGTGGACTTATGGGATAGAAAATCATAGTCTCTGAGCATGGTTCAAAATCTAGTGGTCCTCCTAATCTAATATTGGATGATTAGAAAGGGCTTGGTAGCAGTCAAATGGGATCGGCCTGGCGACAAGGCATCTGGCTCGACTCTTTATTCTTCCCAGTTAAGCTAGGAGTTGACAGTAATTGAGTGTAGATTCCTCAAGTATGGAATGATAGAGACCAACGATACGGAAGGAGCAGGAGACAAAACATGTGGGATTATGCTTTGTTTTGTTACTGATTAGATTTAATCAGGAGTTAATTTCTGTGCTGGGTTTTAAGAAGTCAGATTCTAAGGCAATTTCTTGGGTTTTGAGCATTCTTGACATAGCCAGATTGCAAATCCAAGATTGTCCCCTTGTTTCTTCTTTGTTAATTAACTTAACTCCACTTTTAAGTAGGAACATCCACTAAAACTGGAACTATGTAGAGTTAGAACTCTTAACTTGTTAATAATGTATTAATTTTCAAATTACCAAAAATCTAATGATATATGTTGATGTTGTGGAAATAATGATTTATTATTTGATATATATATTTGAAATGGTATTTTAGGTGGGAGCTATGGTGGCAGGGAGGTGAGTAACTAATAATAGTAGAGTGAAAGGAACAATTTCGCTGACAAATTAACTCATCTTGATAAGCTATGGGCAGGGAACAAAACGTTCTTGGTTTTTGTGCTAAATGCTACGCGCGGTGCCGGAGAGATGGTGATGAACAGTAATATTATAAGGCACTAGGTCATATGCAATATGCAGTCAGAAGACATGACAAGGGAAAACATCATAGTTTCTTCACCGAATTGTAAAAATGGAAACACCCACGGAATGCAGCAATATCCCAAATATCCAAATACAAGACTTGGGGTTCAATTTTTGCTTCTTTTTTTTAATCAAGAAGGTATCAAAATTGCCGACCAAATGTCTAGGTGGTTGATAACCCACATAAATGTTGGTACAGAGAATGATGTGGCAGAAAGATAGAGGAATCAAAGTTTGGTCGTGTGTGGGGGCCTAGGTGCATGTTCTCTGGAACTTTGGACCACACTTCACACTCTTTTAAGGAGCTGCCTTAGCTCTTCTTCGCCATCCATCACTCACTCACTACAAGCATTGCTACTTCTAGTTCTCAAGTGCATTCTTCTTCTCTCTGAAAAGGCAAAGAAATTAAGTGCAAGTACTTCTCAAAAAACGAAAACCATGAAGATGATGAGCCAAGCAACCATGGAAGAGTCCAAGAAAAAGATGTCATGCAGAAGGCTTGGAGGGTACCTTAGACAACAGAAAGGCAGGCTCTACATTATCAGGAGATGTGTAGTCATGCTACTCTGCTGGCATGACTAGGCCAAAGCTTAATTTATGGATCTTGGCACCATCTCCGTGAAGTTGAAGAGCAATCAAGCAAATCATCCATCATTGCTAGCTGTGAACTTGGAGCCAAGCTCTCTAGTCGATCTTCTACTCTCTCTCTTTTTTTGTTCGACATGTAAATAGGAAAGAGAAAAGGCTACCTATATTAGTTGATTAACTCTAAAATTAACATATGCCACTTGAGCTTGTAGTGTACAAGGAAATGTTTCAAACCAAATGACTTGATCTCAACTCTCTAGGAAAACAAGTTAATTTTGCAGCTTCTATACAAGTTGTCTCTTTTGTCACGAGTTGTCATCTAACTATTATGTAGAACATCGATCTCTTACTCCATAATTTATCTCTAAAGCACTTGATGATTATTAGATTTTCTTATATCATTGATGAGACAGCCTAGCATGTCTTATTTTGGGACTCATCCTGACCTAAGCGATCAGCTAAATTAATAATGGATTTGTGCTAACATGCACGTTAATTACTTTTAAATTAGCATGGCAATTTGAGGTAAAGAAGACTGAAGAAACTGTAATAAGACGAAGATATTCCCCGAAGAAAGTACCGTTTAAAAAACTCCACACTGGCGATGATTTTCAGTGTCTTTTATGTAGGATCCATTTGTAGTCTTGTCAACTCACAGCAATGAACACAACTTCAAAGCATTGGTTGTCTCGTGTGGGTTGTACCAATTGATAGGACCGTTTTATTCATTTGAACGATCTAATATATTGACCCAAAAAATATAATTCAGTAGTGTTTACCTAAATACAAATTATTATGAATTGGATTAGTATGAAGATAAAATTATCCTTACCAAAGAAATTTGTTAAGCATATAGTTGGAAGTAAGATTGTCTTTTCTATGAGATATATTTAGCATTAAAAGAATGATTGGGTAAAAAATGATTCGTTTGAGTTTTTTGGACTACAATATCGATATTGATTTGCCCTTCAAGACACAAAATTTAATCTTTGTGTTAGGGGCTTCTTTTGTCTTTTCAAAATAAATAAACAGTGAAGATACAACCATACTCATGGGGAAAATATACATTTGTTGAGGGGCTTCTCCGTCTTTTTTTTTTATTAAAACAGTTCAAATATAAAATTACCATTGAGTTTCAACAAAAAAACAAGGCTACATATAGGGGTGTTTTCGTTGTTTCCATATGGTTTTACTGTAAATATCATGTGGGGTTCAGGGTAATTGGTTATTTATATGTATATAAATTATTATTTATATTTAAAAATGGTTGACGCGTGCTGAGCACGCACCAGCGGGTAGGCGCCGCCCGAGCCTTTTAGGTGGCTCGTGCGGCTCCAAAATAGAACCGAGTGCCGCTTTTCGGGGCGGTGTACTCAATGTGCCTCGCCACCCCAGGCACAGTGGTGAGGCGCGTGTGCCAAGACGGCCCATGAAGGAGCTCCGACCGGGGTTTTTTCCCCTCCTTATCTCCTCCTATAAAATCGTGCTGCCCATTGCAAAAAAACAAGAAGGTCTGGATATTTGTCTATTAGGTTAAATTTGGTCCTCATTATTTTGAATGTAGTGTATTTGGCCTTCATTTGTTTGTTGAGTTAATTTTTTTTTAATTTCATCCCTTCACAATTGATTTTTATATCAAATTTGATCCTCATTTTTTTAATTATAGTGTATCTTGAATCATTTATCAAGTTTTTTTTCTTCGATTTCATCCCTTTGCACTTGGTTTTCTATATTAGATTTGGTCTTTATTCTTTTAATTGTGATGTATTTGGTCTTGAATCCTTTATTGAATTTATTTTTCATTGAATTTCATTCATTGACATTTTATTTTTATATCAAATATGGTCCTCATTCTTTTTATTGTTATTTTTAGTTGTTCTTATCCTTTTCTACATTGAAATTGTTTTTCAATTTCATCCCTTATGATTTAGTTTTATTTTATTTTTGTATCAAATTTAGTTTTTTTTCTTTTTAAATCTATATTTTTTAAATCATTCTTTTCAAATCTATATTTTTTGAATCGTTTTTTTTATAATTGTTTTTCAAGTTAATCTATAATTATTTTGGTTGGTTATAAGTTTTACATTGTTATTTTTTTAGATTTGACTTTTATATTGTGATTCGGTCTCATAATCTATATTACTAAATTCTAAAGGTTGGATCGGGTTAATTTGAGTTATTTTTTAAAAATTTCATCCATCATTATTAAGTTTGTTGGAAATTGATATTCTTTGTTTATTTTTTTTGTTTTGGATTCATTTGTTAATTTGAATTTTCTTTTTTCAATTTTGGCTTTCAATTCAAGATTTTTGTTTGTCCTCTCAATTTTATTTTATTTTGCAAAGGAGATCCTTATTCTTTCGGTTGCTATTTTTTTATCCTTTTTTTTTTATTTATTTCATTATTCGACATTTCAAGTATTGGGATTTGGTCTCTTAGGTTTTTCCCATTGTTTATAAGCCTTGCCTAGTAGTCAATCGGAGACAATGATCGGGTCACGGGTCGAGCAGGTTGACTCAAGTTAACCTAAGCCAACCAAACCCTTTTGTTTAAAAATAAAATAAAAATGATACTATTTTGAAAAAAAAAAAAAATA
>Ga0307517_10011617_pt1 | contig 12188 bp, 7 predicted proteins | sample 23_EM_MG_FD_194515 | JGI IMG/M metagenome (GOLD analysis project Ga0307517, IMG submission 194515) | Populus trichocarpa ectomycorrhiza microbial communities from riparian zone in the Pacific Northwest, United States - 23_EM | ecosystem: Host-associated > Plants > Roots > Unclassified | place...
AAATGCAACTAAACCAGTATATCAATCCTCTTTTAGTTCCTAAAAATGATCAAATTGTAATGGTTGTATGATTAGATTAATGTTAGAACAAGTAGGAGGCAATGCTTATTATTAATTCACATGTATGGAAACACAAAATTGCTAGACATTGAATGTGAGCTTCCTTTACACCCTCTTATAAGGTTTTAACTTGAGTTTTTTTTTTTTAATGTAGATGGATTCAAATTTTCCAAGCTCTTTTACCAACTTTCTTATGAGCGAGTCAGAAAATATTCTCTCTCAACTAAGTGATTCTAATCAATTAATTGATGACTTAACATACTCGAATTTAAATATCCATATAATAAAAAAAAAATCACAAAGAAGTAAAAACTTCTCACTAGAGAAAGATTGTTTATTTGTCTCTACATAGTTAAATATAAGCAAGGATCCAATTACAAGAGTTGAACAACAAACAAAACAATTATGGGCTCGAGTACATGCTTACTTTGTAGAGAATGGAGGAAACTTGAATAATCGTTCCCAAATAAACATCTCAAATAGATGGCAAGAAATAAATAGAGAAATCAGTAAGTTTGTTGGATTTGTTACTTAAATTGAAAATTGTCAGCAAAGTGGAATGATCGAAAAATCAAGGATAATTTTAATATTCATTTCCATGTTAAATTGTTTAACACATATTTTAACATTATTGAATTTCTTTAATTTTTTACCAGATTAATGGTGTTCGGCAAATGTATGCTTCTTGCGTTGGCAAACGATTTCAACTAGAACATTGTTGGGTTATCTTAAGAAAAGAACCTAAATGGCAATTTGAGCGTGTAAGTCAACATCAAAGGTCAAACAAGAAACGAAAAGGTCATGTCAATGCAAGTCCGGCTTCATCAGCTTCATCTACCCCTGATTCTGTTAGTTTATGGGAAGATAGTGAACTGTTGATTTATTAAGATAGACCAATTAGTCAGAAGGCTGCAAAGGAACGACTTAAACGTAGACAAAGTAAAGATAAAGTTGGGGAGTTAACTGTAATAAATCTCTTACAACAATTCAGGGATACTCTAGTTGAAATTGAGGATTAGAAGAAACAAGACAGAAAAATTATATTAGAGCAACAAGCTATGATGATTCAACAAAGTCAAGAGAAACAAGAATTTGACAAGATTGAGAAAGAAGAACAAATTATGAAAATGGATATTTCTAATTTGGATCCAATTTCTGCAACGTATTTTCAAAATAGAAAGTTAGAAATTATGCAAAAGAGAGGTTTTAATTTTTAATTAACTTGATTGATTTATTGTTTAATGTAATGTATTTTTAATTAAATATGTAGAAATTTCTTGGTTATTTTAAATATATTGTTTTAAAATTGATATCAATTCATAATACTTTTTTGAAGTTCTTCTAACACTTAACAATAATAAGTAGGATTAATTAACTTAAAAGATAACAACCATAATGAAAAAAAAAACATAAAAAACATGAAAATTATGATAACATAAGACGTTTAAATCTAATGATTCTACTCGTTGCCATATTGTTCCTACAAATGTTCAATCAAATCTTTTTGTAGTTGAGAGCTAGTTCCTCTGTCCCTGATTCGATTATGAGTTTGAAGCAAATCATGTAGTTCTGGTATTTCACCATGTGACACTGATATAAAGGAATTGACTTCACGTTCATGATCAAATCCAAGGTTCATTACTCCTTCATCCTCAATAATCATATTATGCATTATTATGCAAGCTTTCATAATATTTGCAAGCGTTTTTTTATTCCAGTATTGAACAGGTCCACGTACAATTGCAAAACGAGATTGGAGCATCCCAAATGCCCACTCCACATCCTTTTTTGTAGACTCTTGCTTACTTGCAAAATATTTTCTCTTTGCTTCTAATGGTCTCAGGATTGTCTTAACAAAGGTTAACAAATTAGGATAAATCCTATCTGCTAAATAGTATCTCATTGTATATTCACGCCTATTAATTGTATAATTGATATGAACAGTACGACCTTCAGCAAGTGCAACGAAGATAGGTGACCGATCAAGAACATTAATATCATTTAGTGATCCAGGCATTCCAAAAAAGGCATGCCATATCCAAAGATCTTGTGAAGCCACCACCTTTAGAATTATAGTTGGTTCACGACAATGATCAATATACATCCCATGCCATGCAATTGGGCATTTCTCTCATTTTCAATGCATACAGTCAATGCTCCCTAACATCCCTAAAAATCCACGCTGCTCTCCAATTGATAATAATTGACAAATATCGACCTTGTTTGGTGCCCTTAAATACCAATCATCAAAAACTTCTACCTATTGGTGCTGCTTGGCTGCCAAACTTTGATCTAATCTAGAAATTTATATGAAATTCAATGCCCTTTAATAAAAATTGATTAAATTAGAAGTAATCTAATCAAGGCATAGAAGTAGAAGAAACTGAAAGGCTTTTTACCTTGAGAGAGGAATAAATAGGAGGGATTGAGCGGTACCCGTTTTGGAGAGAAGAGGTAAGAGTTGGGCATATATTAGAGAAGCCTAAGCTTAACATGCAAAACGCCCCGACTAGAGGCAAACGCCGTCGTATTGTTGTTGAATAGAGGACCGATGGAGCTCTTGGAAAGACTGGGGAAGCCATTGCTAGTCATATAGTAGAGAATCCTGTAAAAGAGCCCATTTTATTCATTGCTTGGTCTTAGTTCGATACTCTCACTGTCAGCTAAGGAAAGTTTTCGCTCTAGAACTTGCTGATTCTGCCACGTATGCATTTAGGCAAAAGTTTAATTTAATCTGACGTTTGACAAGGTGATGTTTAGCTTTGAAGGCAGCAACCCCAATAACAACAAACTTGGCCTCGTAGGGTTTTCGCGTTGAGCGACATGTCGTCCATGAATGTTTAGAGAGTCCCTGGCATGCATCTGACGAAAGACTTGCCAGTCATGGGAATAGTGAAACTTGTGGGGTATTTACGAGGAAATTAAAGTTGAAAATTCTGTGGAAATTTGAAGAAAAGATTTGTGTTTGATATAGATTTCTTTTTTCTGGATTAATTAAGAGGAGTTTGTAATTTAAAATTAAAATTTAAAGTTAACTAATTCTAAATTTATATTATATAGTTACATGAATATCAATATAATTAAAACAACTTGAATGTAAAGTAAATTCCATAACTTAAAAAAATAATATTTATATTTATATAGTGTTTCATACTTTGATTATATCTATGAATTGGAACTCCTAAATAATAAAATACTTTTTTATATATATTTTTGGTTTATAGAATTGAAATTACAAACTTACTAATTACAAAGAAAATTGCAAGCCTACTTATCGTCTACAAAGTTATTGTCTATTGTTATATTGCCTGCAAAGTTATCGTTTATAGATTTCAGATCTGAAAGGTCCTAAAAACTTGATAAAACTACAATGCTATGATTTGAGTTTTTGTTAAGTTATGTGTGTTGTTATTTTTCTTGTCATTAGTCTTATATAATCGAGTGATATATATTTACTATTGATTACCTTCCATTCTTTAGGATTCTCTATTAATCCATATGTCAACTGTCAATAACCTCCTATATTTTATATTCACAAGAGTTATTATTGTCTTGTAATTACTTGTTTTATTATAACTGCTTACGTACATATTCTGTTTATGTACGCGTTCCTTTTTATATGTAAGTGAGTGAGTGTGTGGTAACTCTTATTTTCTGAGTTTCTCATAATTATTCAATTATCATTGATATCTTCTAACTTTATCTATATCCCATAAAATTTATAGTATAACACTTACCCTTAAAATTGTCTATTAATAAATGCAAATTAATGTTAATAGGTATATTGAGATTCAAATATTGAATTTTTACATCTCATCAATTGCAGCACTCATTTCTTTTTATTATGCATGAATGATTGAACATTTTTTCCAAAATAAGTTTGAATTTGAAATTTAAGTGTAATTGACTCTTTCTCTTTTATCTTCACATTCATTCACTCATCTTTATTATTGTCTTTCTTTTTTATCCTTAGTCTTCCTCAATCCAGAGCAAATCCTAAACCAAGCAAATTAAACAATCACTCTTATTATGAACTCTGCCCCTACTCTTTTATCTTTAAAAATGAATTCTATCCCACAAACTTTAAAGGATTCTTACTTGATCCTTCACAAAATGTACTTTTACCTTGAACTCCCACAAACAAGAATTTCTCTCGCTGTCAAGGAGGCAATTTTAAGCTTTTCTAACAACATCACCCCTTTTCTTTTTCATCATTCCTCCTAGATTAATTGGAATTTTTTCTCTAGATATATAGTTAACCCAACTAAATCATGGTCTTTTCTAATTTTTGTTGTAAATGATTTTTGTCATAACTTAATTTTTTATTTTTTTAAAAAAATAATAAATAAACAATAAAAATATATGAATGAAAAATAATTTAAGAATTAGATCAAGACAACACAAATTAAAAGTTCAAAGACTAATAAGGATGAAATTATAAATTTGAAAGTCAATTTGATCAAAAATTAAAAGAATTGATAAGTTTATGAACTTAATTAAACTTTGATTTATTTAATTAATGTCAACAAGGGCTTAATTGAAGAAGTACCAAAGTTTAGGGCTGATTTAGGTTGAAATTGCAAGAAATTAAAGTCCAATGACCAAAGTGAATAGGAGGTAATACAATAGGGGGTTAATTGATTTTTATAGGGGTAATTTTGAAAGAATTAAAAGTTGATGAGCCAATTAAGAACTAAATTGATTAAATTGAAAACCAAGGACTGTTTTATAAATAGCGCAAAAATTGAGGGGTTCAATTACAATTAATCCAGGTAAATATTTTTTTAAAAAAAGGAGACTTTCCATGAGTAAGGGTCCAATTGCTAAATGTCAGAACTTCAGAGGGGCAAATTGAAAATAGCCATTTCAGTTGAAAAACGACGTTGTTTCTAATAAAACTATTCACCATTTTCTTCATTCACACCAGTTCAACTGGAAGGAGAAACTGTAGCAAATCAACGAACGCCTCTACCAGCCGATCGTTACCATTACTCCTGCAATAACAGTCCTGCAGGATCGCTTCATTATCTGGAGGCAACCGCATGGCATTCTCTGGCTTTATAAAAGCCAGAGAAAGGCCACGAACCGAAGGGGGGAAAACCAGAGAATAAGGACGATCAAACACAGGGACGAGGAAAGAGACCAACGAACAGAAAAACCCAGGAAAAACAGAGACGAGCAAACAGAGAGAAAACCAGAGAATGAACAGAGCAAACATAGGGACGAGGAAGAATACCCGGACGAACGAACAGAGGATACCAGGGGAAAACCAGAGGGCCAAAAAACCACACGAAAACACAAAAAAATAAAAACAACACAGAAAGAGACAGGACGGGCAAACACAGGAGGACTAGACACAGACAAAAGAAAGACAAAGAAGAAAGCAACAGATACATGACCGAAACCAGTAGAGAGAGAGAGAGAGAGAGGACAGAGAGAACCAAAGAGAAAACGAAGAGACCAAGAACGAGGACAGAAAGACCAAGAAGAAAGACCAGACGAAGAGAGGAAGAAACAGAGGAGAGAGTGCACCAAGCAACCTCACGTCTTCGTCTCCACCAAGCCAGCCTTTCGTTTCCCCCACTTTCTTTTATGGGCCTGTTTAGAAGAGTAGCTGCGGTTGTTTTTTAAAATGTTTTTTATTTTAAAATATATAAAATAATATTTTTGTATATTTTAAAAATTATTTTTGAGATTAGCGCATCAAAACGATCTAAAATATATAAAATAAATTATTTTTTAGCAAAAAAAATATTGAATTTTTTAAAAACACGGGTTAGCCCGCATTTCCAAACCCTATCATCTGCATTACATTGTGCGAAGGTAATTGTAATTACCTTTGCACTATGCAACACTCATGCGTGAATAATTCACGCATGCATGTTACTTTGCCTAGAGTCACTAGCTTGTGGCAGTGAGCAGGCAAGGCCGGCTGGGTCGGTCTAATTATATAGGTTGAGCTAGCTCAGTTCAGAAAAAAAAATAGAAAACAGCGGAGGCCAGCCTGGGCCTCGGGTCCAGCCAGCTACTGTGTGTTTGACATTGTATTCGGAAGCACTTTTTAAAAAAATTAATTTTTTTTAATTTTTTTCTTCAAATTAATATTTTTTTAATGTTTTCAGATCATTTTGATGTGCTGATGTTAAAAATAATTTTTAAAAAATAAAAAAAATATTATTTTGATGTGTTTTAGAATGAAAAACACTTTAAAAAGCAACAGCTACCACACTTCCAAACACACTCATATTTGTATTAGGTCAAAAGTGTGTTTGGCAAAACACATCTTTATATCAATCTCTTTTTAATTTTTAATTTTTGTTTTGATATCTGGTTAAACGAGCTCACTTGTGATATCAGAAAATTTCAAAAACATTCATGGACCCTTTTGAATTTATTTGTGAGTCCCTCACCCTTTTTTTCAATGATTTTACTGTATATTTGATTTATGAATTTTTACTGTGAAATGCGAATCTGGTATACGATACATACCTATCTTTTTTATACAAAAAAATATACGTTTTGCTTTCAATTCAAATTTTACTGGTTTATTCACAGGCGCTAGAGTTAGGAATACGATGTTTTTTTGTGTTACGTAATATTTAACAACGCTATAGTTGGAAGTATTCATATCCGAATAATCATTGGTGCTGAAGTCAGAAATATTATAAGTAGACCATTAATAGCATAATCCAACAAACTCTTAGAAATTTAAGACAAAACTAACAATGTATCCTACCTCAAATAGGACGCTTAAGGGGTGATAATATCTTCTTTTTACGTAACCAGTCACGCACCATAGAATCTATGTTGATCAGTTAAGGTTCCTAGTGACTATAATACTAGGTGACGACTCCTTAAATAAAACATTTCTCATCTAAGAACAAGATGTAATAAATATGTTCTCTCGCAAATTTAATTTTTTAAAGGTCACTGCAATGTTGGGTGCGACAACCTTTAAACTTCTTTGTTAAAGTAAAGCTCTATTAAAGCCAAATGGAAGAAATGATGAATAAATGTTTTTTTGTATCTCACTCTAAATCATTTCTCTCTTGTAAACCTACTCTTTTGTTTGTGATATTAACCTTGTAGGATTCCAAAGGAATGTAGATTTGGAAGACGGAGGCAAGTTACCAGTGTCTGTATCTGGAGAGTATTTTGAGAAGTTTGGTTTAGAGCTCCTTTGAAGTAATGATGTCAGGGCTAGGGAGTTTGGGTTTTATTTGATATTGATTTGTAGGAATTTGATGGTCTGTAAAGATGTAGTCATCAGTAATAGCTACCTTGATTTAGCTATGCTTTTCTTTTAGCATAATAAACCTATATCTATAGCTCCTCTATTTCTAGGTATGGTGTTCAATAATCTGCATTACACTATTGAGAAAACTGTTTTGTGGTCGATTGGGCCCTTTATATTTTGTTGTACTTTGGGTTGCTATTTATTTTCCTCAATGCTATTCAAAGTTGTTATTTTAGACACCAGTTAGCTTCTCTTTTATGGACACTTCTATAACCTCATAATGGCTCCCATTAAATTACTCTCTTTCTGAATTATAATGTCTATATTGGTTTCTTCTGATCAACTTCATGATGAATAAAGTCCTTTTCATGTCAAGAAACATGGGCCTAACTGGTACAAGCTTTGTTCATTGAATACGCCTCTTTCTGGTAAAAACTTTAAATACTAGACTTCTATTTTGACTAGCAAACTCATTCATATTCTAGTGTCTGGTGCTATTAAGGTAGAAAGCTATCACCCCAATCTTGTTGCTATACAATTTAGTTTGTGTCAAGGCCCTCTTGCTATCTTTCTTCATAACTATATCAATTCCCCTTTACATTGTAAGGGTAATGCTAAGGTTTCAAATGTTCTTGAAATCTTGGAAAAACATAATAAGATTATTTCTATTTTTTTTATTTGTTTTATCCTAATTTTTTTTCTTGCATTAACTATTACTTTCCAGTTTTGATGGGCTACTATTTAGAAACAAAATTGTTGATCTTTGGGTCATATATTAATATTTTATGTATTTTGATGATAATAATTAAATAGAAATGGACTAATAATATACCTGGATGAGATTAAGTTTAAACATGTTTATGTGAAGATTACATCAACAAGTATGAGGTATTGAATGAAAAAAAAAAATCAATCAATAAGTCTAAGATGCAAAGCAAGTGAAGACTTAGTTTTAAAGTGTTCATTTTAGTGCTTAAATCTAAATATTTATATCATTCTTGATAGTACAAATTAAAATAAATGCACACTTCACTTTGCATGCATTTAAAAAGGATTGATAAAATGGTTTAAAGAACCCATTAGGATTAAAACTGATAAATCTAGAATTCTACATGAACTGATCGACCATTTGGTGATACCAATTCACCTGTCGATCGTTTGTTTATACGTGATAAATACTTAGGAATTTGCAGGAACTGGTCGACCAATTGACTTGACAAATTTGAACAGTTATAAACAACTATTTTTTGCTAGAATTTTTATATATATATATATATATATATATATATATATATATTAAATAATTAAGTACAAAATTTGAATATATGTTATATACAAGCTATTTCAAGAGCAAAAACAACTTTAAATTGTCAATCCTAAACCATACTCATATTGGTGCATTAAAACCTTCATATTATTGCACAAGAGTATAAATTCTCGCACTCACTACACTTAAAACACCTTCATACACTTTAAGTGCTATTGAGTGAGTTATAAAGATATAAGTTTTAATTGTATTATCTACTCTTTCAAAAAGTGTTATTATATTTCAAACAATTATAATCCTTCAAGAGTTTAAGTGAAAAACATTTGATCATTGATGATGTACATCACCAAGGTGAAAAATCTTGAAGAGGGTATTTCTTTAAGTGGTGAAAAAGGTCTGGTGATGATTTATCAAGGACATTGTAATACTTGGCTTGGACTAGTAAAGAATACAATAATCAAGATCGGTTTGGTGATTGAGGTGTAGATGTAAGCTTGCCGAACTACGTTAAAAATCGAGTTTGTAATTTATATTCCTATACTCTTTACTTTAAGCATTTTAATTATATTGTTTGTTAATTGTGTTTAATTGAGTTAATCCCAATATTTGTTATTATTAGTGGAACACCTAATTCACCCCCTTTAAGTGCTATTGTTGCCTTAATCTTAGAACAATAAAAACTTCATTTAGAAAGGCATTAAGAAGACTATTTCTGACTTTAAGGTTTTCTTATATATATATATATATATTATTTTATTATTTCATAAATGATTTATTATTATTATATTTTATAATTGTGATCTCTCTTGGTACTTATAGAAGAAGAATTCTCAGTAACTCGTTTTCTGAAACTGTTAAAGTCTCCTGACCCTAACCTCTATGACAAAAACCAAATGTCTTTACTACTGCGATCAATAATTCTAGAACTAATGGAGCACCCCAACCTATTTGTATTAACAGTTATTAAGACATACCTTATATGCCTTTAAGATATGCTTTCTATTTCTACTGATATTCCTAACCTTTCTGACATTAATCGTAACATTTCGGTACTCATGAAGTCCAAATAGTCTTCCTAATTGAAGCCTAAGCAATTTAAAGACCGAACAATTATTCTAGAGTTTGAGTTGGTTACTGTTAAGCAATAGATTGAATAAGAAAAAAAAGGCCTTGAGTGGGTTTTCACAAGAGTTGACTAGCTTGCATGCAACAAGGAAGTTTACATTTACTGCCTAATTAATTGAGAATTAAATCTCTACTCTACAATTTGGTTTTGATGTTTACAAGAATCTCTTTTGAACTTGATTATATATGGTCTTAAATATTTTATATCTTGAAATCAATGGGTTTATGGTGGGTTTACATGATACATTATGTTAGAATATTATAAAATGTTGGAGAAAATGCTCCTACATTTTAGGATATTAATATTTTAATATCTCTTTATTGGTTTCTCACATGAATGTTGTATACTTTTTGAGATACTTTCCATTAATAGTTTTTTAATGTATCTCACCATCTATACTTTCTAACAAATAAACATTTCCAAAGTAAGTTTCACTTACTCTGAAAGGTCTCTCCCAAGTTAGGGATCATTTTTTAAATTGCCTATTCTTTATTCCAAGGGAGAAATTACTTTCCTAACTAGATCCCTTAGATCCCCTTGCATGAGTTCTCGTTACTTCTTTTTTCTTTTTATTGTATGCCTTTTAAACTTGTAGCTTTTGTGCCTGCAACTTGTTCAAGGCATAAATGTTTTTCTCTTTCAGATCCTTTAACTCTTGTATCATTGTGTCTTGGTATTGAATTCCTGATCATTGGTTTTGGTAAGCTACTTTTAAAGACTTAATATTCACTTCACAAGCTAATATTGCTTCATGGACAAACATTAAAGCGTGAGGTGTTTCTCATATTGCAGCCCTAAATGATGTTCTATAAGCCCAAAATACATCCACCAACAATTCATGACACTTTTTAGGATTGTTAGTAATCATCTTCTATAAATTTAGTTTTAAAATCTTATTTGTCGACTCTACTTGTCCACTTGAGCATAATATGGGGTTGAATTAACTAGAGCAATTTCAATCTGTTAAGTGAATCGTCCCATTTTTACCCCTGTGAATACCATGACATTATCTACAATGATGGGCTTTGGAATTCCAAACCTTACCACAATATAATGTTTGATAAATTTTATCACCTCGACCTGGGCTACACCTTTTCGTATAGGCATTGCAATCATCCATAATTTTAGGCAAATAATATCCCCTTCTTGGTATTACATGTATCATTTTAGTCCCAGCTAGATAGGATCCACATATTCCAGAGTGCACTTTTTCCATAATAGTAAACAATACACGATGATCTAGTCTGATAGATTTGCAACTTGTTATCCTAAACATCCAGAATCAAACCAAACAATTCCTCTTGGATTCTTGTAGTTTCAAACATTGTAATAGGTCCAATTGGTACCTTTAATGATTTCTTTAGTGATGCTCACTGATTTGTATCACAATATCTATTAAGAAGTTAGTCATGTAATATATTTTACAAGCATTATCAACATCACATTTCTAATTTCTTATTACACGAAGAAATTAGATGTAACTTGAATTTATCAATAATGTATATAAATACTTTTGTTCAAAACTTTCTTCCTTTATTTCCCTTTTAAACCACGAGGCTTGAATTTGTAAGTATTATGTTAAGACAATCTATTTTTCTACTTTAAAATGTACATTTCAAACCACAACCCTCCTAAAACATTTGCCTCGATAAAATCTGATCTCTCTTATTTTTAATAATAATAATAATAAATCACTCCTAAACTAGTTGTAGTTTTAATGTGAACCCGAAAGGTAGGAATCCTTGAACCCACATGCAAGAAATAAGTAACTCAAGAAAGCTAAAACCAGATTACGATAAAGAACCTAACATAATGATTATCTGAATCAAGGCACCGATGTTATTGGATGAAAAAGACCCCAACCCTATGATTATAATGAATCATGAATTGGAATTTTAAAGGAAAAATGCCACAAAGATAGTTAATCTTTGATAAGTCCAAGAAAAGTTCATTAAAAAACCAAAAGTATAAGTAAAACATAACACATAATAATAATTGGCAAAATTAAAGTTTGAATCGTCTAACCCTCAAAAGAGAGTATTTATAGTTAAATGATAATCAAACCCTAATGAACTGGCATCAAAACCCAATTAAAAATAACCTAAAGTATGCAAAATAAACCAAATCCAAGTCGGAAACAAAAGACTAAAATTTATCGAAATTCCTAAAAGGAAGGCAAAAACAATCAGCCTTATTTAAATAGAGAATGTAGCTAACTTTTGCATCCCCTAGTGAATTATGATGTAACAACCTCAAAAAATTCAATCAATATATTCGTTTAACTCCCACATAAAGGGTAAATGGAGCAATTTTTGTTGTTGTTAAGTTCACCGAAATTTCTAATGAAATTTCGGCAGAGTCTCCCCTATACCGGGAGATCCCAAGTTATCGACAATTTATCCTGCACATAATTATAATCACATCCCACCCATATCACATCCATAATTGGTACATTCAATCATTTAATTTATTCAAGAATATACTTAGGACAAATCTTC
>Ga0307517_10011618_pt1 | contig 12185 bp, 5 predicted proteins | sample 23_EM_MG_FD_194515 | JGI IMG/M metagenome (GOLD analysis project Ga0307517, IMG submission 194515) | Populus trichocarpa ectomycorrhiza microbial communities from riparian zone in the Pacific Northwest, United States - 23_EM | ecosystem: Host-associated > Plants > Roots > Unclassified | place...
TCACTACCCATAAGCACCACATTTAACTAATCCGAGATATATTTACCTTTTCCTCTATTAATTTGTTATTTTACTTGGCTAATTTATGATTTTTTTTAAAATAAGAGTTTTAGGGTTTAGGTTATGGGTTTTGTTGATTTTATCTAATTGAACAATAATTTAAGATTAATTAGATATAAAATTAGTTAAGTAAGTGTATACATTGTCTTATTTGATAAGAAAAGTAGATGAATTATGTTGTGTTTATTATATTAATGTTAGTGTTTTAGGGTTTAGTTTATGATTTTTGTTAATTTTAGGTTTTTAAATGTAACTTGAATAATTTGGTATATTTACAAATTAGCATTGTGTTTTGTTATGATTTTCACCAAACATGTCTTCTATAGTGGAAATTTAATATTATTATGGTGGTACAACCATCAATAGTGATAACGATACCATGAAGAAAGTACCGAGTTATGTAGCTTAAGATTAGACAGTTCATTTCATGAATTTAAAAATTTAGTGTGTTGAGGAATTGGGTGGAATTTGGTTGAATTTGATGTTGATATTACTTGGAGGATGTTGGGTGAGGGTCATTTGAATCGTTATGTTGATGTTCCCATTACTAGTAATATGAGTTTTAATGCAATGGTTAGGTTGATCACCATAAATGAGTTGCAAATGTTAGAACTCTACTTGAGTAGAAAACCTAAAGTATGAAACTCTTTGAGTTTAAAGTTGACTCGAGTCCTAAGTTATAGTTAAAGGACCATAAATTCATCACATGTAACAGGTTCATCTAAGACAATTGGTAATGTAATGAACCTAACATCAGTTCAAGAAATGGTGTGTATGGAACCTCGGTTGAGTATGGTAACGGCTCTAAATTGTTATGATGAATATGAACTAAGTGATGGGAAAGATGATTGTCATATCGATAATGTAGTTGAGGAAGATGACAAGGTGATCCAATAAACCAAACAATAAGACCTCATGATCCTGAATTTGAATATGTTAGTGGGTCTACTCATATGATGAGCTTTGGTTGGGCTTTAAGCCTTAAGGATTCAAGTTTAAGTACTGAGTCCAAGGTTGGATAAATGTTCCCAATGTTGATTTAATCATTGCAGTATGTAAAAAATTCATTTCAATACAAAGTGCAACGTTCAACCACAACTTACATGCAATTATAGTGTAAGCATGAAACATCAAGTCAATGGTATTTACAAGGGGGATATAACACAAATTCTGATTCATTTGAGATTTTAAAATTAAAAAAGACTTATACATGTCACAATCCAATGGTTATGTAAGCTCATCATTAGATTGACTCTGATTTTGTTGCTAATATGATGTTGACTATTGTCCAAACTGAAATAAGTATTAAAATTGCAAAATGGTTTACTCGTTGTCTCTGAATTTCTTGTATTTGATTTGGTATGCATGGTTTACCAATTGTCTTTGGATTTTGTAACTTGTTTGGTTAATTAGTTTACTATACCTACTGTCTCGCTTCCTATAAGGGTTTAGAAATATGTTTGTTATGGTCATCTTATGTATTAGAGGTCTTGATCTTTTTAGGTGTAGACAAAGCTATTTTACATAATTTCAAAGACAACTTTTTCAGGATAGTATTATGGATATAGAAAGTTTATCTTAATAGTTAAATCAATCTCTATATAGACTTAAGTCACATATAATATAATATCCTAAGTATAATATTCTATCAATGTAGTTAGATGTTCTTAGTGCAAATTCAAGACATTATTGATAATCATTGAGATGCAAAGCGTGGTAATTAATTTATGTCAACATAATCTCAAGAAAATAATTAGAAATCAATTAATGGTTTGATTTGTTCAAACTAGAAGCAATGGATACTTGTGAGCCAATATCCTCTCCCTTTTTTATTATGACAAATCATTAATATTTTTGCAAGTATTAACATATTAATAATAAATCTACATGATTTCTCCTACTATCAATTGTAGCATGCTCCTCTTATCAATTATAAGATATGTCCATAAAATGCATGAGAAAAGTCAATAATATAAACATTTTAAGATCAATAATCATAAGTTCTTGGCGTATAAGCATATTATATAAAGATATAGCATTGCATGTTACCAAATCAAAAATCATTTGAAATGATATAGAGACCAAATTTGGAAGACCCAAACTTTTGGCCCAAACTCAAGCCCAAGTCAGTCCAAACTCAACCTAAGTTAACCTAGGTATATAAGAAAAAGTTGCAAGAGAATTACTTTTCTCTCTTCCAATTCTTGTGGCCGTCATGATCCTCCCTTCATCAAACCAAGGATTTCAGTTTTTGATCTTGAGTTTTGGGTTCAAGAAAGTGGAAGTAACAAGTAAGTGGTTCTCTCTCATATTACTTTCGATTATGATTTGTTTATGGAAAGATTAAAGAAGAGTTAGGGTTTATAAGGATTTAAAGTTTATTTTGTTAAGATTAATTCATGATTATTAGGGGTTTAATGTTAAGTGATTGATTTTGAGTATGTTGTTAGAAATAAGAATTTATGAGTTGATTTGTTTAAATTGATTTTTATGGGTTAAGAAATTCATTTTAACCTTGCTGCAAAATCTGGACAGAATGATCTTGAGGTTGAAGGTGACCAAATTTTATTTTGGTCCTCAATTTATAAAAATTTCAGTTTAATCCCTAAAATTTGAAAAAATTATAATTTGACTCCTAAATGTATTTTGAGATTCTGGACAGTGTTATTATGAGGTTAAGGATGATTAATCTCAGCTTGATAATTTATTTGAAATATTTTCAGTTTGGTCCCTCAATTTTGGGAATTTACATTTTAGTCCCTAAACTTTATAAAAATTACAGTTCGGTCCCTGGTTCGTTCTAGACATAATTTAGGATGGTTTATGGGTGAAATTTTAGTATGATTATGTATTTACAGTTTGGTCTAGTTTTGGTAAAATTACGTTTCGGTCCCTGTTTTGGAAAATTTCCATTTCAGTCCCTAAACCTAGGAGACTAAACCTGATTTTCTTTTATGAATTGGAATCTTTTATTTGTGTTGTTTTGAGTTTCTTTTGAGTATATTTCGTATATTTATTGTAGGTTCTCCTAACGATCCTCAATAGGTTTTTCAGGTCTTTTATTTGACATTCCTTTTAATCTATATTTTTTCAGGTGAGTGGGATAATCTTTAATATGCATATATTATAAATAAATATACATGTTGATTATACGATGAGTACAACTAGTTAATTCCTTGAATATTTATATGCGTTGCTTTATTTTTCGAGCACTCATTTATTCTTGAATTTGCACTCGCAATCTGTCGAACTAAATTCTATTTGATATGATATACATTCCTTTGATGATTCTGTGAATATCTATTATGCCTTAATATAGAACTTGTCAGTAACTCCATGCTAACAGAGAGTAGTTAGCTTATATGCACATAGTATTCTGTATACCTAGCTGGTGAAAGAAGCATCAGCCTGTGACGACTGATCATCCCACAGTGGTCATATTTAGGTGTCATCTGGTCACCTTTGTGTGTCATCTGGTCACTAACATGTATTTCACTACTTTGTGATAATATGTTTAGTATGTATATGTATATGTATATCAAGATAAATCGGCTTGCAAACTATTAATATCTAGAATGTATATTAAATATTATTCCCTCGCTGAATTGGTTGAACTCACCCTTCATTCTTAATATTACTTTAGGTTCTTAGTTTCTGATAATAGGTGGACTTTGTTGAGTATTCATGTTTCTTCAGTTTTGATTAGTATGTCTTGCTTGTCTTGCGAGGTTTTCCTTTTAGTTTTGATTTGATGTCTTAGACGCTCCATTGTTACCTTATTTTAATAAAGTTTGGATTTTGACAATGTAATGAATATTATGAATTATTGTTTTTGTTTTAATTACTGATGAAGAATTTTGAACTATCTTTTAGTTTCATCATATTCCTTAAATATTCCTTAAATATTTTATTGTCTTCAAACTCTTTTACGGGGTGTTTGGAACCTTGTGAATTTAATTCAATTCATATGATTAAATCAGTTCTTGTGTTTAGAATGTTTTCGAGGGTATAGATTTGAATTCAATTTCTAGAAAATATGTAAAAGCAAATAAGATGGAAGACACTCTCATTTTCTATAATATTTCCCTCGGAATTGGCATAAAATATAATATTTCAAAAATACCCTTAATAACACAAATCATATTTTTTACAGACCCCCTACAGTCTCTTTTTTTTAGCCCCCACCATCCTTTTTTCCTTCTTTTTTTACAGACCCCCACCGTACTACAGTCTCTTCTTGCAAATTAGAGTGGATTGCAAATCAAAGGGATTTGTTGCTAATTGTAGGAAGAACACAATTGACGATTCTATGAGGAGTACGGTGATTTCAAATCTTTTTGGTAAGTCCATGGTTGAGCAGAGGTCCTGCGTCTCATACTCTCAAGCTAGTAAAACAATGGTGTACTTTATGTCTCTCTCTCCTCCCTCTCGCTTCCATTATCAGGCCAAATTATTCGAGTTTGTTCTCTCTCTCTCTCTCTCTATTCACTTTAATCTTCTCTTCTTCTTCTTTTTATCTCAAAGCATCACATCACTTGTTTATTACTTGTGAATTGAATTTAAAAATGGCTTTTCGTATCTCAACCATTCCCAAATCTTATTAATTTACTTGTGAATTAGAAGTTGAGATTTTCTTGGAAAGGTCTTTAATTTATGCAAACTCTTCTCTCACAATTCTGATTATTGTGATGATAAACTAGTATGATTTGTAACTTTATACTTTTTTTATTGTTATTAATAATGGCATGGATATAAATACATATGCCTATAGCAAACAGGAAGGAAGACCACTACTATGCTTATAGCATGCTCCAAATGATCTGATCATAATTTACCTGATGATCCTGGAAAGCATAATGCTGTAGCAGACTCCAAAACTACTACAATGGATGGAAGAACCCTAGACTTCATTACTATTCCCAAAAGAACAGTTTGGTGATTCATCTCCACCTCTAACTTTCTTTGAGGTCCTCTCCATTCGCCTTTTCTTGGACCGACTAGTGATGTCCGCTTCCTTTTCACTGACAAATGAAAAGAATGTCTGAAGACCTGGAGATGAAGTGCCTCGACTTGAAGGCTCGGTGTCTTCTGAGTAATTGGAAAACTTCCACAGTATCTTTATAAGATATAGAACGAGAGCGAGCAAACAAGCTACACCACACATGAGAAAAAGGCCCCAAAAGCTTTTTAGGTGAAGTCGGTTTATACTTTCTTTCGCACCTTCTGAACTACAGGGACTTCTCTGCAGCCATTTATCATGTATTCTTTGGAGTTCTCCGCCTTCTGAAAGTTTCAGGATGGCCGCTGACATGTCCACTGCTAAGGGTGAGTCCCTCGGAAATGCCTGAAATGTAATGACAAATGAGGAAAACTAGCCCATGTTATGATATACGCGCGCAAAACTATATGCGCAATAATTTGAAAGGATACAGTAAACGGGCTGGAAATACTCACAAATCCCCACCCACTTTTGCTGAACTCCTGACCTACAATACTGAAGTCACATCGAGTGGAGAGGAAAAGCTCTATGTATGCTCGTTCATCAATCACCGCAGCAACACCTCCTTTCTGGGGACCATCTTTCAAGGCTTTGGCATAGTCCTCGTCGGAGTTGAGAGCAACAAGTCTAGACCTGGCTATGTTGTATTCCTCCGCTAGATAATTTTCAGCGAATGATCCCCGCTGGAAGCCTATGCGGTCATTGCTTGTTACCAAACTCTCAATCCCTTTAATGGGCGAAGAAAGTTGTTCTACCGTAAGAATTGAGGTCAAACTTGCAGTGTAACTTGAATTGAGTATAAGAACTACGAATAGCCAGATGAGTAGCACAAAGCGACCAAGGGAGCTGACGGTATTTTGCTCTGTATATATCAGAACAAGAAATGGACTGTTACTTTCACAGGTGCCTCAATGGTCCGTGTGACAAAGTAGATAAAACTATATATGTATCTATATTTATAAAAGGGCCATTCCACTTACTATGGGAGAAAAACAATGTTGAAAAGCTGAACCTGTAGATCATGTGCGAAAATGTTAGCCATTCAAGAATTGGATATGGAGGAAGCAAATTCTCATATTGCATAGATTGCTCAAATAGGGAAGATTGGTGATAAACCCACAAAATTGTTATATTTCTTAGGCACTCACCATATAATAGTTGCAATTTGTCTCTTAGGAGGGCCTCGAAAATCATCGTTGACTCTATGCTCCAAGATCCAAACAACAACTCCGACAACAAGGAAAAAGATTCCTGTTACTAACCACATCATCGGAGTGAATGGCCTCAAGAATGCCAAAGAATTAGAGTTCAACTTCTGAACTGGGGCCACTACGACTAGGCCGGACTCCACGTAGGGCTGTGTGAAATCCACAATCCTTGTTCGATTGTTGGTGATAGCCAAGTCCCCTACTGCAGCATCATAGACCTAAATAGAACAAGATAGACAAAGGTTCAGAAAGAAAAATTGCAGCCTTTTCAGTTAAGTTAAAAGAATATATCTTTTTCTTTTTCTTTTTCTTTTTTATACTCACACCGGCTTCGATCAATTGCAGAAGCTCAGATATTTTAGGTTTGTTAATACCATCCCCAAATGCATGTAGCTTATATGGGACAGCGTAAGGCAAAGAGCTCAAAGCAGCTGTAAATACATCAATGCAGTATCCACTGAATGAATCAGCGCCTTTCACAGAGACCAACTCGTGATAAATGACATGGTTTGGCACTGCAATTCTCAATTGCCTTCCATTCTCTGGAAAAACCCATCCACGAGGCTTCTGTTTCGTTTGTCCAGGCCAGATTACACTCTCTAGTTCTTGACTCAAACTTGAACGATTAGGTGGCTTTGTATAAAGCGTTTCCGGTGGCACAACTGATAAGCCAGAGTAATTAGACCAATAACCGATCCTTTTAAACCCTTTGCCATTGACGTTCATAACTTCATATGCCGGATGAATGAGGTTCCTATCTGAATCGAACTTGATTGGCCCTGCTACTCCGGTCGTATTGACCTGTAAAATGATGTGAAGCAAAAGATCCCCTCCATTGAAGATTCTCACTTCATCCACCTTCAGTTTCCCCCTATGCTGCTCGGTTACCTTTGGATCTTGTGAAAATGAAATATTTCCTCCCTGCTTGAAAAAGGCATCAATTCCATAAGCCAGCAACCAGACAGTGTCATAAGCATATAGACCATAAGTATTTAACCCAGTGCCATTAACCATTTTATCCCGAGTCAATTTGCTCCATCCAGAGACAAATTTCGTTTTCTGTTGTGAATCTGGTGTGTGCATACGCAACGTAATAGCTCCTTGCACTCCACCAATTGCTTCTGGAGAGATAGAAGAATTAGTATCGAAGGTGCTAGCAAGCCAATCGGTAACTAGCCAGACATAGCCACTTCCTGTCATCCCAATATCTTGCGCCACCCTAAAAACCTCCAGACCCCAGTCTGCATGAGCAAGAAGAACAAAAATCCTAGATTCCTCCGAATTCGCCGTTTTCAGTTCATTGCGGATGTTTTCACGGCTCAGACTGGGGCTTATAGGAGCTTTATGTGATATCCTACAGCGTCTCTCGGCCAACTTGTCTCCCAAAGCTGCAATTCCGTTTCTCCCATGATCGTCATCTACATAGATTGCTGTTACATCTCTCCATCCATAGTAGTCTATAATTTCAGCTATTGCTGCCATCTGAAATAGATCATTCTGTGTTGTCCTGACAAAGAATGGGTACTGAAGTGAAGATAGTGTCGGGTCTGTAGCTCCAAATGACAACATGGGGATATGAATCTCATCGGCGATTTGCGATACAACATGAGCAGTAGCTGAAGTCTCGGGCCCAATTATGGCCACTGTCTCACCATCCATCAAGCCTAAAGCTGTTGGAAACAAGGAGATTATCATAAGAGAAATTGACATGCATAAGTCAGAAACTAAAAAAAGCTTGGGTCAAACAAGGATTTACCGTCAAGCATGCCAAGAAAGCTGCTATTCTCTGTGTCCTGCATTGTGACTTGCAGCTTTGTCTCACCAAGGATAGTACTGTTATTCACATCTTCAACAGCAGCTTCTATTGCAACCTTCGCAACTTTTCCAACGGTAGTATTAAAATTTAGAAGAGCCCCAATTTTGACAACCTTCGGTCTTGCAGTATCATTCAGACCGATCCCATTTGATGATAACCCATTGCTGAAAACCATTACAGCCACAAACAAAACCTTATGCATGATGGTGCACAACCCCATAATCTCCCCTTTCTGCATGAAAAGAAAACAACTTCAGAAAAATGATGAAATCACTGGAAAGCATTCAAATATACAGATATATCAGGAAAACACCAATACTGAACGAAAGAATGTTAAGAAGATGAAGCCAAGAGCTGCTTCTGACTTTTTCATGCAGACAACAGCAGATTCCCACCAGAAAGCAAAGTTGCAATAGAAACCAAGCATGCAATTCAATCAAGCAGTAAACATAACACGTGAAAAACTAAAAGCAACGAAAAGCATGAGCTCAAAATTGTATGTGTGTGCTTATATACAGCTGCCAAAATCCTTGCGTGTTTCTTTTTGAAAGACAGAAGGAAAAAAAGATGAACATAAGAACAAAACGATGCTACTTACTTAAAAGACAAGAAATACAAGGTACTTGATATGATTTCAGCTATGGAATGTACCTATTATATAGAAGATGACCATGCTATTAGAAATCCTTGAATTCAATATCAGAGGGTGAATGGAAAAGATGCCATGCATGCATCACACCCCATGTCAGTAAACAAGAGGTGGACTCCACTTCGTTCCACCATCTAATAATGTGGTCTTGTACTTGTAATGTCAGACTACGAGTGGGAAATGAAGTTTACTTTTGCATATCAAAAAATTAAAAAAAAAAATTATTTTTTTTCATATTAATATTTTTTTAATATTTTTAAATTATTTAAATGTGTTAATATTAAAAATAATTTTTAAAAATTAAAAAATTATTATTTTGATATATTTTTAAATAAAATATCTTTTAAAAAATAATTATAACCATAATTTTAAAAACACTTAAATGGAATGGCAGAGACAACTTGTTAGATATTCAATCCTTTCAGAGAGCTCCTTAACGGATTTTTCTTTTATATTAAAATATTATAGAAGTAATTTACAGTTGATTTCGAGTATTCATAGACCGTGAATTTATTCTTCGGGTACTTCATTTGAAAAACCTCAAATTAGTCCTCCAATTATGAGCTTATTATCAATCTAGTCCAAACTTTAAAATTTTCAATTAAGTCTCCAGTGTATCATACTCCATCGAATTTCCACCTATAAATCTTCTTCTTTTTTCTTGTGGAAAACATCAAAATTTCCCAAAGCAACTTTTTCTATCTATTTCATAACATGTGCAATTTAAACGGAAAACAATAACAATACATAGAAATGGGATTCAATTGAGGAATGTCTAATATTTTAGGGATACAATTATGAATTAGTAGATAGTAAAGGGGGAAATCTAAGGATTACACTACTTCGTTTTGTTTTGTCTGAACGCTGAAGGTGGGGTCTTCTTTGACACTCGATCAATTAAGAGAATTTTTATCATTTTATATTTAATTGATTTTGAGTATTTAAAGTTTTATTTTCATTTTTTTTAATAAAATTATCATAGCTAAAATAAATACTTTGATATTTGACTTTCTTATAGAATTGTTATAGCTCAAATAAACATTTTTAGTATTGAGTTATTACTCAATTTTATAAATGTTTATTTTTATTATCATATCATTAAATAAAAAATACTTTTAAAAACAAAGTTTATAAGCATAACGGAGTTCGTGATTCAGGTCGTAGGTTTGAGAGTTAAGTCGTGAAACTTAGGTTAATCTAATATTTTGCTGTTTTAATATTAAAAAAATATATATCATCTTGAATATTTTTTTTAAAGTCAAATCATGCTTTTACCGATCGTTCAAGTTGTCTTTGGACTTATCAAGTCAACTAGGTCACCTAGAATCAATTCTCATGCAAGTTAATTTTAAACTCAAGTTAGGTAAGAAGGAGGGTAGAAAGGTTTAAAGTTGACCCGCTGGGTCGGGTTTAGTACAATGCCAAATAGTTTTATTGTTTATTCCATCTTCTATTTTTTTTTCTTTCAATTAAATCTTTTTTTTATTAATATTATCCTTCAACATTTGATTAATTTTGAATTGATATTTATAATTTATTTTGGTTTGCTTTCTGTTAGGTTATCACGGTCTCAAACAAACATCTGAATATTTAGTTGATGCTTAATTTTGCGAACGCTTATTTTTATTACCATATCATTAAGTAAAAAATAGTTAAAAAAAAATTATTAAACCTGGTAGAATCCATGATATCAGGGTCAGTGGTCTAGCGGGTCAAGCCATGAAACCCAAATCAATTTAATATATGGTTGTTTCAATATTAAAAAAAATTATCTTGAATTTTTTTAAAAAAAAATTCAAATTACATTTTTTATCAATCATTCATGTTGTCTTTCGATTCATGAAGTTGACCGAGTCATGTCGAAGTAAATCTCATATTATTTAATTTAAAAATCGAGTTAGGTATGAAATTAAATTAATTTTTTTAAATTAACCCATTATGTTAAATTTAATAATAATATTAAAAGAAATTATTTGTTGCCTAAATATTTTTTTTTAATTCAATAAAAATTTAATTCAACCCATCCTTGGCTAATATCTAAACTTTGTTTTTTTATTAATGTGGTTGTCCGGGCTAGCTTGCGTGCACCCCAACTAATCACACGGGCCTTGAAGTTAACGACTATGTAAGCCTCCAGTGGCTCTGAGGTTTTGTAAGACTCGAACTGATAATCTTTAAAGAACAAATCTAGAATCTGACCAGTTAAACTATAACTATCATGATTTAATATCTAAAGTTTGTTTTTTTTTTTTTTTATCTAAAGTTTGTTATTACCGGAAGTCATGGTTTTGTAATATTGCGGAGTGATTGATTTCATCGAAGAATTTTATCTCCCACGCGTTGACCAAAAAATTACCACTTGTCTAATATATATCTTGGTCTCGGCTAACTTTACCCCCTTTTTTTAAGAAACGGGGCTTAGGCCCAAAAAACGTGGGATAGTGCATCACCAAGTCAAGTCAATATTGATGCAAGTAGTGGGTTTAGCCACCTTTTAATTTTAAATAGCTGCAAATTAATAAAAGCATTAAAAAATTTAAGGTAAAAACATTGTTTATATAAATAGTGAATCACCTTAAATCTTTCTTTTTTTTACATTCTCTTTTTTTTCTTTGGTTGGGTCCTACTTTTCGTTTGCATCATTCTTTTTTTTTTTAAATAAATCTTTTTACTTTCCATTTAATAATTATAGTTTAGTTTCTTAGAAATAATGTTTTATAAACCATGAAATGATGGTGTTTGGATTATAAACAGTGAACCATCTTGATTTTATTTTTCATTTAAATCTTTTTTTAAGTCATCTTGCTTTCTATTTAATAATTGTAATTTGGTTTCGTAAAATTAATGTTCGATAAACTATGATATCATCTTTGAAATCATAAACATATGATGAAGTGTGTTAAAAAAATAAAACAATAAAAATACAACATAGGAGAAAGACAATCCAATCTAGATTGCCATAGTTACCCATAGTTTTTCTTTTTTTCTTTTCTTTTCTTTAATTTTTTTTATCACTTAGACTTTTTTTATTTTCAACTTAATCCTTTCACATTAATTTAACTTGGGATTGAGTTTAATATTTTATTTTGGTTGGTTTTATATGGGACTCTTGCGATATTAAAAATAAATTTCGATGTTAAATTTATACTCAATTTGAAAAAATAAATTCAATTTTATTAATTCAAACCAATTAAAATTTTAGGTATTCAATTTTAAAACTAAAATAAATATTCAACTTTTTATTTTAAAAAATAATATTTTTATCTCAATTTCATAACTCAATTTTTTATTAGAATGAACAAATTTATTATTATTTATTAATATATATAATTTTTAATTTATTTTATTAAATGTGTATGTAACATTTTCAGTTCGCAGATAAAAAAAATATGGTAAAATAATGATGACAATACTAGCACCTTTTTCTAGGTTAAGGAAAAAAAAAAAACCCCG
>Ga0307517_10011620_pt1 | contig 12184 bp, 3 predicted proteins | sample 23_EM_MG_FD_194515 | JGI IMG/M metagenome (GOLD analysis project Ga0307517, IMG submission 194515) | Populus trichocarpa ectomycorrhiza microbial communities from riparian zone in the Pacific Northwest, United States - 23_EM | ecosystem: Host-associated > Plants > Roots > Unclassified | place...
AGATCATTCTCTCTCTCACATGACACATTTATTGTCATTCCTACTATTTATTCATTTCTTTCATATCGAATATCCATTACTCATCGAAACCTCATTACTCCGAACCTATGTGTTTTTTTTTATTATTATTATTATTATTTATTTTTATTTACGAGGGTTTACATTTTAAATCCTCGAATTCAACGTAGTGTATCAATTTCATATAAATGAAGCAATTTGTTTTTGTTGAAAAAGGAAGAGGGTCGACTGGAGCTGGTGTTTTTGTGGTAGTGAGGATTACATGGTGATTATGGAGGAGATGAGAGAGAGAGAGGGGGGGTAGATAAGAGGGAAATTGTTGGTGACGCTACTTCAATAAAGGCAAAAAAATGAATAATTATTGTTGGTGGCTAAGGTTTTATGTTTGGAAGACAGAGGAATAGTTTTTTTTTTCATTAGTTTCTTTTGGGTTTTTTTTTGGCACGTAACTTAAGAGAAATTTTTTTATTTTAACGCAGCATAAACTCTTTAGCCATTAATTAAAATATAATAATAATCTTATAAATATTTTTTTAAAAAAATGTATGCATTTCAGTGAGGATGTAAAGTGGTACACAACTTATAAACTAAAGGATGTAAATTATATTTTTTGAAAGAATAAAGGCAAAATAAAAATATAACTAAACTACTGAATGTAAAATGTAATTTACCTTTTTTATTTTATTTTTTTAGAATGAAGGTAAAATTCAATATTTTTTTTTGTGTTTGTATTAACTATTATCTATTTTGTTATATATATAAACTATTTTTTTTATTAAAAGGGAAATCCTCAAACCTCTCAAACATGCTGGGGTAAAAACATTATTTCCCTAAACTCCAGAACGATAAATAAAAAAGAGATATAAACAATGCAGAAACCATCCATCCTGTTTCCATTCTTAAACCGAATCTGTTTAGAAAAAATATAGTTTTTAACTATAGTTGTGGCTTTTAAAAAGCTATAAATTATAAATTTAGAAAATAACACATAGAAAGAGCTATAATATTAACTTTTAAAGTATCATCAAACACTTAAAAACCACATTTAAAAACCATTGCCATAACTAAGTTAGCGATTCACGGATAGGTTGTATTTGGAAATATGATTGAAACAATGTTTGTTAAAATAAAGGTTTTTTTGTTTAAAATTATTTTTTTTATGTTTTTGAATTGTTTTGATGTGCTGATGTTAAAAATAATTTTTAAAAATAAAAAAATATATATTATTTTAATATATTTCAAATAAAAAACACTTTAAAAAACAACTAATATACTTTTAAATATCTTATTTTAGTATGCCACCAACCAAACACAAATAAATAAAATGCTCCATCCTACCATCTTTGCTAACCCACACGCACCACAGCGTCATTCATCTACCACTGTCGTTTGAGCATCACATAGGTAACAAGTGGTTCTTATAGGACGACATGTCGTGAGTTCTTTATAAACAACAGGGTTCTAACTTCTAAGGGCCCCCAAAACCTCCCTCCTCCTTCCCTGCTCGACTTTACCATCTCGTGCACTTCAGATCCCTCCTCTTCTCTCTCTCGGTGTGTGTGTGTGTGTGTGTGTATTTCTTGGCTTTGTATTGGTTTTTGACTAGCTTCATTTTGGTGTCTTGTTCAGGTTTGCAAACCCCACAAAGACTTTGGGTGGCAAAAATAATTGGTGATAAACCCACGTACTCTCTCTCTCTCTGTCTCTTCCTTTCACTTTGATTCTTTATAAAGAAATAAATGCCCTCTTAAAGACTCTCTATTTCCTTGTTGTTCTCTTGATATTAGAAATTCTTGTTGAAAATTCTGTTTTGAAGCTTTGATGAGCTCAAATCAAACACATCATATAACATTTTATCTTTTACCCTTAATTCTCTTAGCTTCAGTAATCACTGTCCAATTTTTTAGCGTGTTAATGTGTTTCTTGAAGGTTTTTCCCTAATTTATAAGACCCTGTTTCGGTTTTATTGAGATATTGTGAGTTGACATGGAAGCAAAACCCAGTTCTTTAGTTATCAAAGTTGGCTCCCTTTTGGTAAATTCTCAAAGATTGATTTTTTCAAGCAAAAACCCACTATGTAGTTCTTGTATATTGTCTGGTACCTTCAAGTCTGTGACATGTTCGACAATAAGCCAAACCCAATCTGAAACTGTATCAGGGGGTGGTGCAGAGCAACCAGCTAACTCGGTTGAAGTTCTGAGGAGATATGGTTGTAGCGATGATGACATAGAGAAGATGTTCCTGCGACGCCCTTCTTTGCGCAATGCTGATCTTTCCCAGCTTCAATTCAAGCTAAATTTACTTTGGGGGTTGGGTATCACATCGAATGACCTTGTTAAGATCATTAATTGTCGCCCACGATTGCTTAGTGTTCGCATAAATCATTTTTTTGATGAGCGTCTGGAGTATTTTATGACCTTGTTTGGATCAAGGGAAACGCTACTCAAGGCCATTATTAGAAATCCTTCTCTCTTGACATATGACTTTCATAATAGGATTAAACCTGTCATCACACTATATGAAGGACTGGGTATTAGTAGAGAGGATTTGGTTCCCTTGCTATTGTCACGGCCTACTATGATTCCGCGAACTTCATTTAATGATGAGAAGATGGAATACATACGCAAAAGCGGGGTTTCCAAGGATTCCAATATGTTTAAGCATGTGGTTAGCATCATTGGTGTCTCAAGGAGTCAGACCATCTGTGAGAAGGCAGCAAATATAGAGAAGTTTGGGATGTCGAATGAAGAAGTTTGGCATCTTATCGGTCGTAGCCCCTATCTCTTGACACTGTCTGTTGATAAGGTTCAAAGGAATATGACGTTTGTAGTGGGCACAATGAAGCTTCCTGCAAATGTGATCCTTGAGCACCCATTTTTGCTTTACAATAATCTGGAGGCTGTGTTGAAGCCGCGGTGGCTTCTTGCTGGGAAGATAGAGGAGATGGGTCTTTGCCCGAAAATTAAAGGATCATTGATGTTGAGGGCACTTAGGATGGCAGAACAGCGATTCTTGAAGGCATTTGTTTCATGTCACCCTGATGTTGTTGCTAAAGAATTGATGGAGTTCTATACAACGGCAAAATGTGTCAAGCGGCTGGCCGTGTCATCGAAGAAGGCAGTGTTTAAAGGATTTCCTTTCTGAGTTTTGTTGCATGCCAGGTGCTCATCATATTCCAGCTTTAATCCATCTGATAGTATGATTGAATTGCTGTGCACTTGGTGGGGACTCTGAAATACGAGTCATTGATTACGCAAATGTATGATCTTCTATGATGAGGTAGTCCACTTGATGTTCATTGATTAGGAGATTGAGGATATTCAAGTTCAACTTATTGAATTTTATTTAATTATATTATTGGATGTGAATTTATGTTTTATTTTTTTATTATCTAGTGAGTTTTATGGTCAAATTTGATTTTAATTATGATTTTACTATTTATTTGTATTTTTTTTATATTGTAGAGAAATTATATGAATTGATAAAAATGTTATATACTTTTGGTTTTACAACCTTTATTTTATCTCTTCTTAGCTTAATTCTTTTTTATATTCAACCCCCTTTTTTTTTTTTTTTGTTAATTTTAAGCTTTTTTTATTTTTTTATTTAGCTTATCTTAAATATTTATTTGTTCTGGTTTGGTTTTGGTATTATAGCAAATGTTTTTTTAGTTCTCGTAATTAAACGATGAGTCTTAAAAAAGTTTATTTTAGCCTTTTTGTTTACAATTAATTTTTTTTTAAAAAAAAATGTTTGCTTGATCAAACTAGTCTTTAAATCTATTTTACCCTAAACCCTGATCATTATTTATCCTTTTTACCTACAATCACCATAGTAAAATCAATCATTAATCTAAACATGTAATAACTACTTAAACAAAAACTAAAAAAAAAGGATAGATTAAAGGAAGAGTTGAACTAATAAATCATGGGGAACAAAACTGTAATGAACAAAGTTTGTTCAATAGAATTAATGAATGGAAGGTTATAAAATAAAAAATTATATATTAGATTGTATATAAATTTGGTAGGATTAGTTAGCTCCTATAAATTAGGAGTCATTTCTAATTAGGATATATGATTTGATTTGGTTTTTGATTCCATACCTTGTATTCTCCTTTAATTATGAACCTTGTATAAATTATTTTTTTTTCAAGTTAATATATTGATTTCTTTGTCTTTATGGTATCAGAATAAAGATTTGATCACTAACTTTAAAAAAAAAAACTCTAGAATTATTTTTCATCCCTTTGTCGCTCTTGTTCACCATATCTGAAACAAAACATGTTGATGCTCAATCCTTCAATAACAAGCCAGAGTCAATCTAGATCACCACCATCCATTTTAAAAGCAAAAACTTCTTGTGTTGATCTCAATCTATGCACTTGTATATTCGAGGGTGAGGAAAAATAGTTTATCTGACTAATAACATGAAGGCATCAAAAAAGGAGAACCTAGCATATCCTACCTAGGATGCTGGAAACTCCATGGTTATGATGTGGCTTGTGAACTCCATAGATGAAGACATCGACTCCAATTATGTTTTATTCAACGACAAAGGAACTTTTGGATAATGTAAACTAGATGTATTATGATTTGGGTAATCAATCCCAAGTTTACAACTTGACTTTGAAACTTGGTAAATCCATCAAGGAAAAAACAATATCACCAAATACTTCAACACACTGAAACTGTTGTGGAGAGACCTTGATATGTTCAATGATTATGAATGAAAATCTACAAAGGATTGCAACCATTACAAGAAAATAGAAATCTTTTGGATTTACAAATTTCTTGTTGGACTCAATGTTGAGTTTGATGAGGTAAAAAAGATCATAATAGGCATAAAACCCTACCTTTAATTGACAAGGTATTTTTAAAGTTAGAAGAGAGGAGAGTCACGGAGGGGGGGTCATGCTTGGAAAATAAGAAACTATAGATCATATAGAGAACTCTGTATTGCCTGTTGTTGATGCAAATACGAGTAGGATTATTGCAAATCAGTGCAGGTGAATAACAAATCATCGCTTGTGGTGTGACCTACTAGAAACTTCATGGAAAACCACTTACTTTAAAAAATAACACACTTGGTGACAAACCAAACCTAGCCATATGGTTCCTACAACAAATGGAGTTGAGAAGAATCATTTTAGTAAAAAGCAAATGGACTAGATTATAAGGCTTCTAAATTCCAATTCATCATCTGATATTCCTTATGTTTCCTTTGTTCAAATAGGTAGTCATCATCATGCCCTATTTTGTTGTTCAGATTCTGCTTCTTGGATCATTAATTCAAGTGTATCTGATCATATAACTAATCATTCCTATCTATTTACAAATTATTTACCATGTTCTAGTAATGAAAAAAATAAAACTTCATATAGTAGTTTCTCACCTATTACATGGAAATGGTTAATAACAATTTGTGAGAGTATAAATCTTAAATTTGTTCTCAATGTTCCTAAACTTGCTTACAATCTTATGTCCATAAGTAAACTAATTAAAGATTATAACTATTGTGTAAGCGTATTGCAAATATGAAGTGAAATTGTTTCTTATGAAATCCTTTTGTAAGTATATCAACAACTTGCTCAATGGTTGAACATATAACATGCAAATCATTCACTATCAATCTTTTATTTGATAAAATACTAATCAATTTCCACATGCTATGTTCTATCTTGAAGAACTGGATTATATAGGAAGAAGTATTATAAAAGGATCAAGTTGATCCAAATACTGACCTTTGGGTTTATACTAGAAGAAGAACTCATGCAATAGGTAAAGACATGTTTATCACCCCAACATAAGATCAACCAAATTATTTAAGAGATGGTCCTGAGAATATCTCAAACATTCTTACTTCTGTTCTTTCTAATAATGAGCGTATAGACATTTACATTCCTATAACTATTAAAAGGGAGTCCAATCATGTACCAACCATCCCATTACTAAATATTTATCTTACCAAAAACTTTTTAATAATCATATAGCTTTTACCTCTAAGATATCTCAATTGTTTATTCCAATAAATATTCAGGAAGCTCTAGGTGATTCAAATTGAAAGTTATCAGTTTATGGAAAAAATGAATGCTTTGAAGAAAAATGACACTTGAAAAGTAGTTGACTTACTAAGAGGAAAAAATAAAGTATGGTGCAAATGGGTGTTTACGATTAAATACAAAGATGATGGGAGCATAAAAAAGTACAAAGCAAGGTTTGTGGTAAAAGACTTCATACAAACATACGACATTAACTAACATGATACATTTGCTCTAATAGCCAAAATAAACTCAATTCGGGTGTTATTATTTTTAATAGTGAATTTTAACTAGCTTTTATATTAGTGGACATTAAAAATGATTTTCTAAATTGAGATTTGGAAGAGAAAGTCTTTATAAACATGCCACGTGGGTTTGAAGAGGGGATTGATAAATATAAAGCCCATAGATTAAAAAAAAAAAAAAGTCTTTTATGGCTTTAAACAATCTTTTATAGCATAGTTTCAACGTTTTGGAAAAGGCCATAAGACATCATTGTTATTGTCAAAGTCAAGTAAATCATACTATGTTTTATAAACATTCAGAAGAAGGTAAAATTGATATCTTAATTGTTTATGTGGATGACATAATCTTGACAGGCGATGACAATGTCGAGCTAGAGAGACTTAAGAAGAAACTTGATAATGATTTTGAGATCAATGATTTAGGTGCTTTAAAATATTTTATTGGAATGTAATTTTCTAGATCTAAGAAAGGTATATTTGTCACTCAATATAAATATGTACTTGATTTATTTGGAGAAACAAGGTTGTTGGGATGCAAAGTAGCTAAAACATCAATTTAAGCCAACTTGAAGCTCCGACCCACCAAAACTAAAAAAAATGGTGAATCAAGAGCAATACCAAAAACTCGTGGGTAAATTAATTTATTTGACCCATACATGCTCAAATATAACCTTTGTAGTAAGTATGATATCATACATTCACCAGGCACAAAACACTTTGATGTTGTTAATAAAATCTTTAAGTACTATTTGAAAGGGACTTCTGGAAGAGGTTTGTTGTTTAAGAAACATGGATATTTATAAATTGAACCCTACACCGATATAGATTAGGCTGAAAGTATAACTAATAAAAGATCAAGTTCTTGTTATTGTACGTATGTTGAAGGGGGTTTAGTTACTTGGTGAAGCAAAAAAATAAAATGTTATGTGAAAGCTGAATTTAGAGAAATCGCACATGAGATTTGTGAAGTTAAGTGGATTAAAAGGTTTTTAGAAGACTTGAAGTTTATTAACTCATCGCTCATTAAGGTATACTGTGACAATAAAGCAACCATCTTAATTTCTTGTAATCCAGTTCTTCAAGATAGAATATAACATGTGGAAATTGATAAGTATTTTATCAAATAAAAGATTGATAGTAAATGATTTGCATGCTATATGTTCCAACCATTGAGCAAGTTGTTGATATACTTACAAAAGAACTTCATAAGAAACAATTTGACTTCTTGATTAGTAAACTGGCAATGAAAGATATCATCAACCCAGGTTAATAGGAAGTGTTGTCAAATAAAATAAAAAACTATATTAGATCATATATAAATTTGGTAATATTAGTCAACTCCTATAAATCAAGAGTCACTCCTAATTAGGATATACGATTTGATTTGATTCTTGATTTTATGCCTTGTATTCACCTTAAAATAGGAACCTTGTATAAACTATTTTGATTCAATTAGGATATACTCTTTGTCTTCATGGAAGCTATGATGTTTGGAGTTATAAAAATTTTAATTCTTATTTTTCTGATAATCTTATCATTGTGGTCCACGGTATCCTTGGAATTAACATAGATTGAAAGTTTAGAGCATATTAGTTTGTTAAAACTTTATCTGACAAGTGTTAGGTTCTGCTTTATCCTTTCTTTATTTATTAAGGTAACCATTGTTTTGGCCTTTCTTTATTACTATTCTACCAAATTCCTTTGTTTTTACTTTTATTTATAATTCTAATTTCTCTGCTATATTGATTTTTAAAAAAGAGTCAAAATGAGAAAAAATAGTAAAAGAAAAAAAGAAAAAAGTAACGTGACAGTAGAAAAAATAAAGAAAAAAGAAAGTGACACTAGCAAAAAGAGATCGACCGATACAACACTATACTACCTACATTAACAATAGCTTGTGTGATCCAAGTGTTCTATCACCATCGTTAAATAATCTAGTCGGTAAATCACTCAATCTTTTGATTTGTTGAATTTTACTTTTTTTGTTTTACACTTATCATTCAAGGCTGTCATTGATATTTCTTTTATGCCTAAAAAAATAAGAATATCCCACCTCATATTTATATCTATTATTTTTCTTATCAACCTTTTTCATCATTAATATCGAGCATCTAGTCTTCTTTGTTAATCTTGAGTCTTTCTTAGACTTATGGGAAGTTTTGACATTGTGTTTTGTTAATCATTTATTCTTAAAAGGTCTTGCATTGCATGCTTATAATTTTCATAGTGTATTGTGATTTTGATTAATCTCCACGTTAAAAAGGGGAAAAAATTAGAATTAGCTTTATTTTTTTGTATTATGATTTCACTTGTAAGAATCACTTGTGATCTCAATTTCATCTCTAAGTTAGTGTTGCATGCATTTGTGTTATAATCATCTGGTGTCCAACCTTGATTCTATAATTACCATAGACCTTAGTAGTACTCTTAAGGCCATTTAAGGGGAACTACAACTTATTCATACCCAATTGACCAACATGTCTAAAAGAATTGAATCCCAAAGAGTTCATAAATAAGGCATCCAAAGATGAGTAAAAATTACAGCAATAACCGTTGCAAGCAAGTTCATTAAGGAAAACACCAATTTAACTATCATTTAGGTTAGTCTAGTCATGATAATCCTGATAAGCGAGTCATGAGATATAATGAAATAAAGGCCTTGACTTTTGATGAACGTCATGACTTTTGGATTTTAAGTAGGTAGATTTGTGACATGAATCACTTCTTTAATTGATATAAAAAGAGTTGGATTTTTTAAAATAAAACTCATTGATATTGCCCAACTTCATTGAAAAACTATTGAGGACTATCTACAGATGAGAGGTAAGCCTCCAATCACTTATTGGAGTGAAGTTAAACAAAAATTATAGGAGAAGTACCTACCTCATTCTTATAAAACTAAACTTTTAGACCAATGGAATAATCTCAAGCAAGAGCACAAATCTATTAATGAGTATATAGTATAATTAAACAATTACAAAATAAGATATGCCATTAAAGAAGATGAAGCCATGCCTTTGAGTAGGTTTTGTAGGGGTTTAAATGATGATCTTAGAAAAGAAGTTGTGTTTAAGGTGTTTCCACTCTTGACCAAACTTATACTTTAGTGTAAGAATACAAGTTGGTTACTAGGAGTTATTGGATGAAACATCAGAAACTCTATAGTACTTAAGGTCCCCTGTAGTACCCATGTCAGGTCTCAATTTAGAAATAATAATTTGTTGTTAGGTGTTCCACCCCATAGATCCAATCCTAGTAGTGCCTAACTTTACAAGAAAAATAAGGGTCAACGAGTCATCAATAAAATGTTTAGGATAAGTTCAAAGGTTCAGTGTGTTAAATGTCAATGTTTCGATCATATCTTTGTCAATTATACCTTAAACCTTTAGTCATCTAAGAATATAAGGATATTGGTAGAAATAAATATTGTAGTAATCAAGTGTATGAGCCTAATCATGAGGATTTTAATGACCTATCTAAAGATGATATGCACGTTAGGGGAAAAGAAGATATATAGTGCCATTCAAAATGGCACTGTTTTGGTTTTTTTTTTTTTTTAACTGTAGATGAAACAGCGTCGTTTTGCCCAAAACACGTCGTTTAATTTAAAAGGAAATGGCGTCAAGGCTTTGTCAATTTCAAAATCTGTCCTCAATTTGTGATTTGTTCAATCAAGTCCTCAATTGCAATTTTGATTTTTTTAAAATCAATTCAATTGCATCCCTGTCAAATTCAATCGCAGGACCTGAATTTGGCCGCCTTTTTCACTTTAGTCCTTGGTTTTGAATTTGTGAAATTTGACCCTCAATTGATCCATAAATTTTTAATTTCTTCAATTTGGCCCCTGATTCGGACAAATTGTAGCCCCTCTATTTACACGTCTTTCCAGTTTGGTCCTTGGTTTTAAATTTCTTCAATTAAGTCCCTCATTGGCCGTCAAACTTCAATATTTATGCAATTAAGCCCCTGATTTGACCAAATCAACTCTAAAAAATTATAATTTGACCCCAAAACTTTAATTCCTTCCAATTAAAGCCTAAATTGACTTAAAAATCAATTTTTCTTGCAATCAAACCCTTCATAAATTCAATTAAACCTTCAATAAAATTCAATTGAGTCCATAAACATCTGATTTTGGACTTTTATCCTCAAATTGAATTTTCTTTTTCAACAGAGCTCTCATCAGTCAAATATATACTGTCAAATTTCAATCTTTGTATTTTTTAGCCTCCTCAACCAATTTCAGGGCGCTCCGGCACCCTATTTTCACTGATATATATATATTTTTTATTTCTTCCGACTATATTGTTTTTATTTTTTTGTGTACGGGAACCCAAAAATGGGTTACAACAATATGATTCATGCATGTATATGATCTTTATTGATGGATGGTAGCCCAACTATTGTTTATTTATTGGGAGAATGGGCACATCTAAGCCCAAGTTATTGAATTTTATTTAGTTTTATTATTGTAATTTCATCCTCTTACATTCTGTTCAGAAGTTTTTTTTGTTAAAACTTGATCTCTTTTTTCATGCTCTCGTGTATGTAAATTGTTTGAGAAAATTTTGATGTTTAATTAATTATTTTTTTTTAAGAAGTTTAATTTAAGGTTATAGTTAAAAATTGAAATAACAAGGACTAAATAAGAAAATAGAGCCCATTGTTAAAAAAAAAAAAGATGCAGAAAAATTCATATTGGTCGCTTAAGTTTCCAATTATTCATACTTAGTTCCTTTTGTTTTAAGCTTTTATGTTAAGGTTCAAAACTTTATTTTTATTAAATTTCAATCCATAGATGTTGAGGAAGGAGAAGAAAGTAGCCAAAAAAAAGAGAGAAGAAATAAAGTATTTGGTTGACCACTAAAAAATATCAATCTTTATGTTAATGCGTTTTTTTTTTTTTAAAAGGGAGTGCAATCTAGGTGGTTTTTCCCTTCAACCAAGCAAAAAAAAAAAGTAGACCAGGATCAATAAATTTTGTTTTAAATTAATTTGATTTTTGTTTGTTTTTCAAGTGATTATAGGATGTTTTTGGGTTGAAAATGATTTTATTGAATTTTCTAATATGTTTTTAGAGTTTTTGGGTGAAAACAAGATGAAATTTGACTTTTAAAGTTAAAAATGCCAGGACTTTGATTTTCCAACCATCAGAAGTAGCCAATATTTAAATTAGTAGACAACACGTCATCTATCCAAGCATTCTACGTGTCATCTAGTTAATTAAAAAAATATATAAATGACACATCGTTTACCCAAATTTAAAAAAACCCTAGCATGCATGCCTATTTTTTTATTGCACTAAGTGTACATGCTTGAATTTCCAAGCCTAAGCTACTCCTAGCCTCTCTTTTTTTAAATCCTAGCATACTTGGGCTTTATTTTTTAGACCATGCATTTTATCTTTTATTTATTAATTTAATATTTTCTTTTAATAAAACCATTACAATGATATTTGAAAAATCATCTAACATTACAATGCTTTTCAAATAAAAATTAGCATCTTTTATTGTAGTATTAACAATTATTTTATGAGTAGTTATATATGAACCAATTATTTATATTTTTTAAAAAACAATTCTTATTAATATTCAATGAAAATAAAATATCTATTTTTTTATTTTTTATTCTAGTCTTTCTATATCACTTTTTTTAAATTAATTATATTTTATTTCTCATATTGTCGCAGAAAAATTATAAAGGCATGGTTTTGTTTTTTATTGAAGTTTGCTTTTCATATTATGGTGGAAATCATTCTTATAAATATAATAAAAAAGACATATTTTTTTCAAAATAAGAAAGAAAAATATTAATAAGGAAAGGGAGTTTTGATTTAAAAAATACATTTTCTCCTTTAATTTAAATTATTAATATTTTTAAA
>Ga0307517_10011621_pt1 | contig 12182 bp, 10 predicted proteins | sample 23_EM_MG_FD_194515 | JGI IMG/M metagenome (GOLD analysis project Ga0307517, IMG submission 194515) | Populus trichocarpa ectomycorrhiza microbial communities from riparian zone in the Pacific Northwest, United States - 23_EM | ecosystem: Host-associated > Plants > Roots > Unclassified | place...
CCCCATGGGCCTTTAGAAAAGGACGGAAAAATGAGAGGCATGGGGGGTATAGGGGGAGATGGTATTACCAGGTGATACAGGGAGATATGTATGTAATACATGAGGGAGAATATTTTTTGCTGATGTCTATAGGTGGACGAGAAGGCAGCCAGGCGTTTCCCGACATAGTCAGAGGCCCTGGGACCAGTAATGGTGATCACGGCCGTGGAGGCGGATTTTCCAGCTCTAGCGTCGTCGGTAGTAAGCCACCTGGGCTGACCGGTGAGGGACAATCCAGTGTTGAAAGTGGTGAGCTCCGTAGCTATTTCCACTAGAGACTTCGAGGTGGGGATGCCGTGTACCAGGACATGTGATACAGGGGTATCCAGAAGAACGCTAACCGTCCCTGGTATCAGGTGAAGGAACGACCCCACATTGCTGTTAAGCGAGGTGGCCTTGATCGATTCCATCGTGGTGAGAGTGACCGTGTTTCCCCGGATGGAGACAGTCTGTACGTAGGTAGCAGCTAGTGCTAAGTTGATGTCGTCTCTTAGGTCTAGTGCAGAGGTGGGGAGTGGCTCGCCTTCACGTTTGATGACAAGGCGGCGTTCTCTGGCGGTGAGGCCCTTTTTGAGTTGGGGTCTGTTGTTGGCATTCGGTTTCGCTGGGGCCTGGGCAGCCCTAGCAGCCATGGTGGTTTTTTCTTTCCTACCTTTTCTAGCCACCGTTGCCCACGATTTGGGCGGGGCAGCTGCGGGGAGGGTCAAAGGGTTGGCGTTGGGGGCAGATGGCCGTGAAGGGGCCGTTGCCGGGAGTGTGAAGGGTATCGGGGTGGGGGTGTCAGGCCGGGGTGTAGCATCTTTAAGTGTGCTAACTTCCTCGGTAAGGGCTTCGATCTGTTCGCTTAGCGCATCGATGGCCGTCCTGTAGTCTTTATAGATCTGATAGATCATCTCTATCATGACCACATTCTCTTTGCTGGCTGTGGTAGCCCCGATTTCCTGGTCCTGATTTATCTTGTGGAAAAGGTTCAGGAAGTAGGCGCTTGGAGGGGCGTTTCTCAAGTATCTCTCATCGATATGTGGGAGGCTTGTTATCGTGTTGCTTCTGGGTCGCTTGAGCGAGGGGGGGCCTGCTGGCATGAAGATCGGGGACAGGGTGGGGGCGCCCTCCTGAGTGGAGGAGCTCCTAGCACCTGCTGGTGTTGGGGGTGGGTTGGTCTTTTTGCCTTTCCCTTTGTTTCGACGACTCGAACCAAAAGGCGGGACAGAGGGATCCATATGGTATTCGTGTAACCTGACAGGTCACGTTAAGCGGAAATCTCGAGATACTGTACGTGGTGTTTCTGAAAGTGCAAATTGCACTTGGAGGGAAAATAGGGGGTTTCAATTCCTTTTATTTATAACTACATAGCTAATCGAGCGACTACCTATCCGGGCTTGCACAACCATACAGCAGTACGTTCCAAGGAATACGCCAGTCCTAACCCCGCCTAGCCCGCAGTACATCTAGAAAAGTACCACCCGCGGGATTCGTAGACCGAAGTCCGAGTATCCGGCCATCACACGGGAATCACAAAATAAACCACCCAACTAGGGTACGAACAAAGTAAATCCACCTCCCATGGCCATCCACCAAATCACTACCGCAAGCGAGGTCATAGCCACAACCAAGCCCGCATTCCGGCAAACCGGTCACGCAAACACGACAAAAGAAATCCAACACAATCTAATGGCGTCCACCACCACGCCCTTTCCGACGCCGACCACGGCCGACGGTAACGCAACCAGGATCACGAGCATGATGATCGGACCCTACCCCCCCAGTAGCCGAAGCCACCGGAGAACCAGTACGACCAGCGGGACCCCGAGGAGGCGACAAGGAGACCACAATCACCCGAGCCTTCCGAGAAGCCACGCCAGCCTCATTGTCCACCCAACGCACGCGACGTGGGTGACGTTTGGCAACAGTCCCATCAGCTGACGGCGACCGTTCAACCTGTACCACCACCGGTAACACTGGCTCAGCCACATCGGGCTCAGGCTCCTGCGCCATGACAGCGGAAGCCACAGTAGTCACCGTCAACGCCTCCACATGCGCCCCGAGGGACGCCACTGTAAGCGCAGCAGGCTCAGCCACCGGGGCGAGCACCGCCACTTCATCAGCCACCTCCTCATGAAGAGGAGAGGCCTCAGCACCGTCACCCTCACGAGAGAGGGGAGCGACCGAAAGAAGAGCATCGAGCTCGCGGCGGAGGGACTCACTCTCCAGAGTCGACAAATGTAGCCGACGGGAGAGGACGGAGATGTGGTGTCGAAGACAGGAAACCTCAGCCTCGAGGGCCAAAGTTTTCTCGACCGACAACCCGAGAGCCAGACCCGATCTCGAGACCGCGGCGGCAGAAAATGTTGAGGAACCTCGCTTAACCATGGCGATCAACCCGCAAAGGAAGACCGACCGTATCAACTAACCGACCGATGGGAAGATAACCACCGACCTTTCGACCGTACCGAAGGGAGGAAACCGCCAGCACTCAACCAAAGGAGGAAGAAGCAGGTGCGAAATCGTCCACCAAGGGAAGGAAGAAAACAGAGGGCAAGCCGACCGAAGGAAGAAGAAAGCAGAGGGAAAAGATGAGGAACCTCGAGATTGCAAACGATCGTAATCGAAAGGAAAGAATTAAAATCAAGCAGAGCCCAACGGAGTACTTGAAGTTAAAGACTTGAAGCTATCGCGAGAACGGGGACGATAAGAATCAAGGACGCTAACTCGCTGAAAACCAAAATGTGACGGATCACAAGGAGGATACGTGGCCAATTTTCAAGCGGACAGGAAAATAGGGGGGAGGAAGCATGGGGGGGTTCCGCGAACACTACTCGAATACTAGTACTTAGGGCGTGCGCAAAAATCTGTCGAAATTATATATCATAGCACGAAAAGAATAAAGCATGATGAAAAAAATTAAAAATTAAAAAAAAAGGTCTGCCGAAATCCCCTCTCTTAGATCGAGTTTGTATATGAATGGAAGCCTCCAAGAACACATAATTAGTAGATTCCTTGATAATTTGGTGAAGGAAAAAAGTCAGCCGAACTCTCGGCACCAGGTTCAAGCAAATTCCGTCCTCTGAGTGGCCCAGAAGGCCTGGAGCCAATGAGGGGAGGTTCGACTTACCCACAACCCCGGTACTGTACTGTGCTCGAGTGCTCGAGTATCATAGTATCATACATACTATAAGAACTCGAATAATTGGACCTGAGGCTAGGGCGTCCGAAATTCCCTCTCCTGGATAGGAATGGGCGAGCGCACAGCAAAAACTGACCCCCTCAGACCGAGCTTAAGACAAAAGAAAAAGAAAAAAGAGCCAGACCTTACCAGCAAAGGCAACTCCAAGGCCCTAGCCTCGGGTCCAATTGTTCGAGTTCTTACGGTATTTCAGTGGCGTGGGCCGCTCAATCACTCTTGAAAGGTTAGGGTGGGATACCGCATAAACCCGGAAAACCCGCTATCCACCTAGGGATGCAGGTAGGGTATCGAGCATTTGCAGTCTCCCGGACCAGCTCAAAGCGAGACTAACCTGGGTTCCATAGATGTCTAGCGGCGCTGCCAGTCTGTCAGGATATACCATGTGGTTATTTGCCAATGGGCGGCATATTTTCTACAGATGCCCGCCGACACCCCCAGATACAGGCATATATTTGCAAAGATTTGAAGATATTTTCTGACGACTTATACCCGAGACATAAGAAGAGATATTGAAGGCATCTCGACGGGTTTGAAGCAGTGAGAGTAGTGTGGATGCTGTGTAATTTCCTATTTCCTGATATATTCCTAAAATTTAGACAGATCACTTGCAAATTCACAATTACTATTCGAGCAAGCGATTTCTCCCAGTGTTTCGAACTGTCCAGTCCGTCAGCCTTGGAGGTAGGACCGGACGGACCGCCGGCGGTGGTCCGTCTCTTTTCGAGTCCATGGACGGATTAGGGCAGATGGAGGTAGGACCGGAATCCCTACCGGGCCAGGGAGGGCCCCGTGGCGTTTTTCTGTTACATCTCCTTGGCTAGTATGCTCAAAAACTTCAAGCTCATGATTTGATCTCGCTCATAGTTTATAATCAGCAAATCATGTGCCATATGCGTAAACTAATAAGCAAGGGAGAATAAATCTTTAGGAAATAAGAAAGCAAAAAGTGTTTTCCAAATTAGAACTCAAAACCACCGGCATGAATCTACAAGGGAACAACTTGAAGCATCCCCTTGCTGCAGAGGCCACTGGCATTATCGCCGTCGGAAAGTTCAGATATTGGTTGCAGATATCCGGATCGGAGAGGGTCAATTGAGTTTCCCGAAAACTCTTCTGGAAGTCTCAGGCATTCTGCTGTGAGTTATAATAACTTCGGTTGAATTAGTTCGTTTGGTTTTGCTGCGATATCACTACCGTGACTATAGTTAAAGCAAAAGACTTATGGAGGTATTTAAAAGAGAAAATAAGGCTCGTAGCGGAACGATTGGTTCGATCTTATCTTAATACTTGGGGCACTTGATGATCTATTTAACCTTCTCTTTCTTGCAGGAACTTGCTCATATGTCCGTTACATGGCATCACCATATATCACTCACATTTTGTCTGCAACCCCCGGCGGTATTCAGCCATCCCCGACCGTCCCCTGGGGTCCCCCTTATTCCTTTCCCACATGTGCCCGGCCGCCATTCCTAATACCTGCCGTCTGTGGCTCCCTCCCGCAGTCCTTACCTACACCTTACAGTCCTTACCCACACCCTGCGTCTTCTGATATCGTACCTCTATAGTTCCCCTCGCAATCCCGGCCGTCCCGCCATCCCCCTACCGGCCGCCTAAGCAGCCACTTTCCCGTTTGTCTCACTATATTAACAAGGACCTAGTGTGTGTCTGGTGGTCCCCCGAGTAATTTGCTCTTCACAGGCCCAAGGCTAACGGTCCCGTCCCGTCTTCTTGGCATTATCACCACCGCCCTTGTGGTGCTCCTAGACGGTTCGGAACACTAATCTCCCCCGCTTCAGTATAGTTTCCCATCTTAAATCGATAACACTCTCCATCCCCGCCGTATGTTCCCCTGGGTGCTCTTCATCCTCTTAATTCTACATTGGAAGTTGTTGTTCTCCTGAGCCTGATCATCGTGTGCTGGGTAGTGGGGAATATAAGTGTACAGTACACACATCACCAGCACTGAAATCTGCGTCCAGGGTCTTTCGACCTAGGGCAACCAGCAATAGCGAAGATATCATTTTACGCTAGTACACGTAGGTACCAAGACGGCCAATGCATACGCTAGGGTTCTGTTGAATCAGTGTCGATGTATACGCGCGTCCTGACTCGCCGCGATTATAACAGTAACTATCGATCACTCGAAAGCCTGCAAATATCTGTAGTAGGGCTAGGCCGGATTAGATACCCCCTAGAGGCCGAACTCTAGTCCGCAGTCCAGCCGGGCTAGTTTCCCAGGAACCCTGGCCGGGCTGGCCGCTTGCGAACATCGCTGTCGCATTTGAGCCACCCCCTAGGGGCTAGAAGAAGCAGGGGCCAAAACAATGGGCGTTGGACCCCATTTAGAGAAATAACCTAGCAGCGGTTTCCTGGTGGCCAAGACTAGCGTAGGCAGGTTGGAGGAAATATACTCGTACAAACAAGCGCCGGGGGCCGCTCTCTAGGATCATGGGCTATGAAGGTGATGTGCTGCAGTGTTCCCAACGGGCCAGCCGGTAGGCCTGGCCAAGTCAGGCCACTCTGGAAAATAGCCTGGGCCGATATATGATAGGCCGAATTCAATCGGCCTACGAAAGCCTATCAAGCGTGATAGGTGCCTATAGGTCGGTGATTAGCATTGTGAATAGACTGCTTTAAGGGTATCCCAACCCCCTTAACTTTCAAGCTTCTCACTTTGGATTTTTTTCCTCTTTACCTTCGGCTAATTGTTGCTTAATTAATCACACGAGTGATACACAACCAACTCAGTAAAGTCTTAAAGTTCACCTCCAGGGTCACCAGCACAGTCCTATCCTACCATCGTTCTGATGGAGGTGCTATCAATCGTGTGCTCGTGTGCTGGCGGGTGGAGAGGTTCTGGCGTGTATTATCTATGGAGGTTGCTAGCTACGGTTCACCTTAAGTAGTGAAAACTCTGCTCGTACCTGTGATAGCCCTATGTCTCCGCATATGCCCTATACATCCGTTCATGCCTAGAACGTTCCTGATGTCCACACTTCAGTGTTCCTTCATCCATGTGAGCGCTCCCTTTGCCTCCGGTATCTCTGCTCCCATACAATGCTCCACTACTGGAATTATTATCCCATTACATTCCCTCTTATTTCGCCCCTTTAGCAGGAATTACATTAGATCCCCAAGCTAACAAAGCGAAATTGTTAGGGAAGTATTTTTAATGTTGCTTTGTAAACTATTTACTGTTAATCACCCCCGTATCGATACCTTATAATCTAATATGTACTGGGCAGTTTTATCTCGAAAATAGGATCTCGATGCGCGATCTGATAAGCCCTGTGATGTCCTGTATCACGCTCAGTATATGTGGTCATAGGCATGTGATGCAACCCACCGATACTCACATGTCAAGTAATACGTGCAAAGTTTCATCTTCCTATTTATTACTGCTTCCTTCTCCTTTCTCTTTCACAACATACCAACGGCTTCCTCCATACAGCTTACATCCATCTCACCATTCTCTTTCTATTATACTAGGCCATACTACCGTAGATTCTGGGTAAACTCGACCGGCCACCATTGCCGGTATCGCAGTTACTATCCCAGGAAGAGCGAATTCGCCACGGGGTTAGTCTTTGAGAGGAATAGTGGCTGCCTTAAGAAACATGACGGCGTGTCGAGTTTACCCAGAATTTATGGTACCTGGACACCTGCATCACACTGTGCCAGTCCATGTCCAGCACACGCTCCCGTGTACCTCCGCAGCACTTCTCTCTACTTGTGCGGCTGATTAGAAGGCTGTAACTCTCTCACAGTCGGCATTGGCCAGTGACTAAATAGGGGTCTCTAGATGCAGGATTAGTAAAGGTTGTGCGCATATACCTGGGTAGGGATGAAAAAATCGGAAAAAAAGATTAGCAAGATGATCTGGGGAGTGATGTAGAGAGGGAAGCACTTTGGAAAAAAATCAGGCTTGTATGATATCTGAAAACCGGATGGTGATTCAGGGAAGAAGTGCCAGTACTTCACTATTCCGTAGTCTAACGTTGACTATCTCCTGTGAAGTCAGCCTAGATCAACACTGAAGAGGCATGATGCTGGGATCCTGTCACTTTATGCAACAACCTGGATTTAAGGTGTTTCATAACCTGATCGCTTTTCACCTGCAGCCACATTGATCATCCCCTTCTTCCCTCTTTTGCCACCAGAGGTTTTCCGATGTTTTCATCCTTACGCGAGTACAACAAGGTAGGTATAGATCCAAATAGTTTCGACAACCTATCGCTTTCTACGGTTTTCCAAATTACATCACTCTTCTTTGGTGACTCATTGTGCCTTCTCTTTTGCTTGCCGATCCCTAATACCAGCAGAAGGGCACATAGCCAAGGATAGTCTGCTGATTGCGAATATTGTCTTTGGGGCGGCTTTGGGGCCCAATTATTCACACAGTGGGGGGTATGCCGCCACCCATTGATGGTACACCCCTGGTCATATCATTACATATTACGGGTTATTAACAAGAGTGTCTTCCAGAGTCAGAATGTCTCCTGCACGGCTTTGCCCGTGCTCTTATTAGATTGCTGGGCAGCATTCATGGAAACCCTGCCGGTAACATCAGTTGACGACGTAAGCTTTGCGATATTATTTGATGGTGCTTAAGATTCCACCAGGCCGAGTATCGGTAGAGATCTAGCACCAAGATCATATGATTTCGAACCTCTTCTGATTCTTTCAATACTGGATCTTTTGGGTTGCGGCTGGTCAGGGATAACAAGTGAGCATTAGAAGAGTTTATGATCCGTCCGACATAAGGTGCCTACAAGGTGAACTCACAGTTTGCGAAATATTACCAATCATTTAAGGAGTCAAGAGATCTCATCAACTCAACCCCCGAAGAGTTTTTTCTCTTAAGAATTATTGTCATTTCAAAACGAATACACCGTAAGCTTTTAACATCTTGTAGCCCCAGGTTATGATTGTTTATGGGCACGGGTACCTTTTCTGGGAAATCATTCAGCCTGATAGAACATCGATTGATAGGAATCCAGAATCTGCGCTGAGTCTCATAAACAACCGTTATAATCGAATCCTGATCCACAGCGAATAGCCCTAACCGCTTAACCATATCCACTTCACACCTATCTGGAACATGAATGCCTCCATCTAGCACACTATCAACCATTTCCACCTATGTGCAGTAACCTCCAAGATCATGTTATGAATTGTTGGTTGGGGGCATTGATCAGTTAGAGCGGTTGTTTGGAGTAACCGAATCAATTTTAACGCTCAAATAGTGATACTTGGAAGAGTTATATGGATGGCCTAGAACAGGGCCATGATTACGGCAATGAGATGCTCTACAAATACCATGTGACTTGCCTTCTGGCTAGCACTCAACCATTCGAGAAGGAACATCCTGGTTTGCAGCTTGCTCGTACGTTATTCAGTGTGCCAAAGAGTCCATTCCATCCGTCTTGCACCTAGGAAGAGACGGCCACCAAGTTTGAGTCTTTTGCCCGCGACAGACGCGAAATTATAGTCCGTCCAGATCTATGCCCGGGACGGATGGCCGGGCTCTATAGGTGTCTTAGTATATCTTTCATTTTTAAATCTCGTTGGCATGAGGTCTGTGTTACTATAATAAAGGGAAACATTTTAATTCTAATGTACAGGTAACGCCCGTGCCCACTGAGGAGGGCTGGGCCCTGCAGGTGACGGCGAATAGCTTCAGGTGACTGCAGGTACCTACAGCGGACTGCCGGGCCCTTACTGGCACATCACCAATGATTCAGAGATCTGCAGTATGCAGAAGAAGATATGTGGTTTTGAAATAAATCTATGGGGACATAGTAAATGATGTGAGGTTTTTACAGGGAAACGATGATCCAAATTTGAATATCCGTGAGATGTGATTCATTAATATGGGGCTTGGTTTGTCACCCCACACGTTCAATTCTAAATTAAGAATTCAATAGCTAACTGTCTTAGACACGGTAATAAGTTTGGAAACCTAATCGATTGGCTTTGTATTCACCACAACTGCGAATACCTTTTGTACAAACCCATATATTAAACTGGTAGCTATAATTCCTATTTTGAACCAGCCTTCGTTTTGTTTCTCTTTCCCTGAGAAAAGCTTTCTTCCAATGCACCCCTCTGCACTTACGCTGCTAAGGCATATAAGGTCAGAAAATGTACACCCTTAGAAGTACTGTGCCTACTCACCGTTGAGCTCAGATGAGAGTTGATATCTCCCAGGCCCAGTACTCCTGACAACCTTTCCTTCTTTCATTGGCCCCATTGACCGCTTCAATACATTATTGTTATACTGCTCGGTAATAATAAAGGTCGATATACCGATCGGGGGATCTTGTCAGCCACCGCGACCATGGAGCTGGCGCATCTACTCCTTGTTAACCTGTGCCGGAGGACAAGTAAGAGTACCGCATTTATAGAAGAATCATTCTATCCTTCTTGTCGAGTGGTTGCTCCAATGTTCTCAACTACCGCACTACCCATGCTTCCCTCTGCCTGCATTCAAGCCCCCTCCCAATCATTCCACCAAGCTTGTTCCAATACTCTCTGTCGTTCCAAACGATACCAGGAAATAACCTATGCAACAACCCCAACCACGGGTATGATACAATGACAAAAAGCTAAGACAGTAGGGACTGCAATGTGCTAATCACCTGTGTCACATTATGCCTGATAATCGGCAGCCTGCAAGCCACATTTCTACTGCTTGTATGCCAATAGTGTAATTAGGTGTAGGTCCTAACTCAAGCCGGAGCGATATTTAAACTGTACAACAATGCAAAACCTTGTGGACACATGTTAGTTCCTCATTAGCGGGTCAACTGGATACCGTATCCACATTTCATTTGGATCTATAGGTGAGTCCAGAAGGCAGGGAGCAATATTGCTGCAAGATTAACAGTTTCCTATATGGAGGGATTACTAACCAGGCAAAAAAGAGAACTGGCTCACAATAGTATTGATATTGAAAGAAGTCAACCTTGAAAAGCCCGATCTTCATAGCCAAAATGTGGGAAATAGTGCTTCTTACAATATTCGGTTAACACTTTCTTCTCTGCAAAGATATAGTCCAAGGGATCATCCTCTTTGACTACAGAAATATGCACTTGATCGAGCCACTGGCTTATGGCTTATTGCTCGGAGTTTTAGAGATAGCTCGCCTATCGAATAGTTACAGACAATTCAGATATAGGTTTGGCTCAGAAGACTGAATGTAGCATTCAGTATACAGTTCAGATTTGGTACCAGTGTTTAATATTTTGAACAGCATTACAAATATAGGAATTGATAATTGTTTGGGAATTATGTAGCTTTTGGCGAAACACGGCAAAAATCTCTAGAATTGTAATTTAATTAGGATAGATTGATTAGGAGAAGGCTGAATACAGAAAGGTGAGAAAGTTATAGTTTGCTTGGTAGGGGGAAAATAGGTGCAAGGGAAGGTGGGACGAGAAGTGAATTTGATCAGCACTGAAATATGTTACAGGAATATTCTCCCTACAATCTTTCCAGCGCCACAGCTTTTGCTTGGTCTGTATCATTATTAGTCAGAACAGGTGCTGGTATTCCATTGAGGCAATACACATAAAATACAAGCTTGACTGAGCGAAGGGGCTGGTTATTCAATTATCAATCATGATGCATTATCAGGTTGTATATTGAGATATAGGCAAATAGTAAAAAGCAAGGGATACGCTTGACCGGTCGGTCGAGGGGCTGCTAGTCATATATGTACTGCGCAGTTTATCAATTTGGAGATCAATGTCCTATCTGATCTGACGTGCTGGAGTCTACTGTGTGCTGTATTTGTGGGTCTGGCATGTGACGCAACCACCATTCCACAATGTACACCTGTGATGCAGCCCACAATGCCAAGCCAAATGCGAAAATTTTCTCCCCTTTAATATGCGAACCTTTTCTCTGTCTCCGCACATCATCCTCGTCTCCTCCTCTCACCTCAACACACTCACCCACACCACCTCACATATGCACCACCCTCCCCACTCAGAGGACTCATGATACCACACATCCGGGAGCATACCTCTCACAGCACAACAGAGAGTACTCACACAACCACCATCCAGACAGCGGGACCACACCACCCCAGAGACTGTACACCCGATATTACACGATTCTGAGCATACACACCAACCCACCCCTTTCACTATACACGACAGTACGCAAGCGAGAGCACACACAGTACCACCCTAGGCGCAGTGCTCACAACGGGATACACAGCTGAGAGCCCCTCACACCACACCACTTCGAGAACTGCAATCTTTCCCTGCCCCTAGGCCTGACCACGCACCATCCCCTTCGGTCAATCCCAACCAATCAACAATGCCACGTTGGAGCGGCTTTCGAAGGGATAAACCCATTCAGGACTTTGACGCTGATAGTCGAGGTGCCTTACGCCGGACCTGCCCTCCATGTCTGGTAAGTCTTGGGATATCATATTCCATCCTCCAATAGTGTAGGATCGTATGCTAATGGATGATTCAAACCACAAAAAGGAAAATAAACGAAGAAGACGAAGACAAAAAGGAGGTAACACAGTGCGGGAGTCTGGTCAAGGAGAGGACGCTGAAGGTAGTCCCACGGGAAATGAGTCAGGTACTAAATGATTACTGATGAAACCAATAGGGGAGATAAATTGCGAAGGAGGGGGAGGACAACTGGTGGTGCCGCGGATTGGTTTACAAGGTATTTTAACAACTTTGATGGTTTGTGAATTTGCACTAAGTGGTTAAAGAAGTGGCAGGGAGAGCGGTAATGGCAGGACTGGAGGTTGCACCGAGGCAGAATATAGAAGGTAAGACTCCACGCTCATTAGAGGAAAGAAAAAATTGCTAATATTGGGCAAAGCAGCTGGTAACGAAGCCGTAATGGGAGGTCAAGATGTGGTGCGGGAAAGGGTACCAGCAGGTAAATATCTTTTCTTGATTGATTTTGAACAAGGACTGATAGCAAT
>Ga0307517_10011622_pt1 | contig 12182 bp, 6 predicted proteins | sample 23_EM_MG_FD_194515 | JGI IMG/M metagenome (GOLD analysis project Ga0307517, IMG submission 194515) | Populus trichocarpa ectomycorrhiza microbial communities from riparian zone in the Pacific Northwest, United States - 23_EM | ecosystem: Host-associated > Plants > Roots > Unclassified | place...
GATGTTCTCGCCAAGGCCTTCCAAGTGGACAAGAATATAGTGGACTATCTTCAGAAGCAGTTCTGGTACGACAACAATTAGAAGAAAATCCTATTGGTAATATAAGCTGACTGGAGGCAATATTGCAGCATACCATATTGATTGTGTTTGTTATCTTTTCCATCTGTTGTCACTTAATAAAGAGCTGGATTGCTTGTTTAAAGCTCCATGTTTGTTCTATGTATAAATAATAGCACTACTATTTGTTAATTAAAAGTTTCTATTTTCTTCCTTTTTATCTTTTTTCGGTTTGGACGCACACAAAATTTACTGTTAATTCGAAAATGGATTCAAATTTATTGGTGCACCCCAAGTCTACCTGACAAAGTATTATCAGTGATGCCCTTGAGCACGACAACCTGTGTTTCTTTTAGTAAGATGCGATGTACATGATTAAGACAATGAGCAATAGTTTAATAAATATTAATATTAAAATTTTATTGGTCAATTTAAAAACTAGTTTGGTATTTAATGATATAGGCTAGCTATAATATAAAGTGTTTATTAAAGAAACTAGTTCTCTCTTTGTTTATGTTTATAATTAGAGAAGTGCTTACATGTTGTATCTAAACTTTAAGATTATGAACTCATGTTTTTCCATTAAATTATGTTATTTCTTAAATGATTTATGAACAACAAGTCCAAGCTGTTATCCACTCTTTGCCGAGAAAGTAGGAACATATGCATGTTAACCTTATCCACAATGACAACATCAAGACATTTGATGATGTTGTTCAAGTTGAAGAAGATCGGCTTCACGCCGAGAAGCCTGTAAACGAGGCTTTCATATCTGCGACTAAGATGCGTGGAGCATATGACTCTAAATATAAAAAGGATAAGGGTGAGGGTCTCAAATATAGCAAAAGAGGAATAGAAGCAAATAGTAGTGGACATAAGCACAAGCGTGAGAAACATAGTTGTAAGAAAGACAAAAATATGAATTGTTTCAATTGTGATAAAGCTGATCATTTTGCTCATGATTGCTGTCGCACGTGTGCGGCGATATCATCCACTCTCAGGTGTATCTATCTGACAAATATGGGAAGACAAGGAATTCTTGTCTTTTATCAGTGGAAAACGGGAATGAGAGTCGCCACTTAGTATTTTGGTCACTAGGATTCCTAACTAGTATCAGAGATTAAGCACGGGGACTAGTTGCGTAAAAGGAAGGTATTAGGACCCCAAATACGCCCTACTTAAGGTAGGCCGCATTGTTTTAATTGTCTGATATATGCTAAGGTGTTATTTGTATTTCTAATTGCTCGTCCGTTTATGGTTTAAGAAAGTCCTCCTCGGTAAGGAAATCCTTATCTTATCGGGTAAAACCTAACTGTTCTAACGTCAATAAAAAGAACTACCTTTTTAATATCAGACATATGTTTTACGTATAAATTCATAATCCTAGATACTAAAATAAAACAAAATGATTTTTTTGGAATTTTTGAAATATTGGCCTAGATTTCATGACTTTAATAAACTAGTTATTAAAGCTAAAATGCATGCTAAAACATATTTTTTGAAATTTTATTTGTATGAAAATACAACATGATTTTTTTTAGAGACAGCCATATGCATAAAAATAAAACTTTTTTATATATAATTTTTGCAATGTTTTGACAAAAACTGGGTATTTTAATACTGGATTCGTATTTTTACGGTATAAAAGTACAAACAGATATTAATAAAAATACACGGAAAAATCATAATTTTTTCAAAAATATTTTTTGGGTTGGGCCGGACCCGGTCCAGCAATTTTGTTCTGAGCCGGTTGATACGATCCAGGCAAGGTCAAATTCGGATTTTGACATAAAATGTGCAACTATCTAGTTTTACGGCAACAGTCATAATTCTCGATCCGACCGTTGGATTAGACTGAAAATTTACGTAGACTCTCCTGACATGTTTTTTGACCTTGGGTTTACATTTCAGGTCAATCGGAGTTCAGGAAGGCATCACGATACTTGTCAACAGAGGCTGTACGAATTTTGTTATTTACTTTCTTTTGACTTGTGGACTTCCTATTTGGCTAGGATTCTTTTCCTAAAAGGATGTGGTAGCTTATTTTGGGAATATCCTAATTCTACAAGGATCTTTAATAAGCTGCAATATAGTTTTCCAAGTGTGGCAAGGATTCATTAATGTTTCAAAATCCTTTTCTTACAAGGATTCCTTATTCATCCTAACTACAACAAGGAAAGAAGACTTCAGAATTAATTCTAGCTTCAGATTAGATTTCCTAGTTTATTTGGAACTTCTTAAGGGTGAAAAATCTGATTCTAGCATATTTAGGATGATACTTTTTTATTTTTATTGTTTTTTATTATTTTCTTCTTGGTCTTTGGGTTATTATTACTTATTTGGGTCAATTGTAAGTGGGCTTCATATAAGTCCACCTAAGGGGGGTCCATTAGGGTTTATTTAAGTTTAGAGTTAGTATAAATAAAGGCATAACCAGACATGTAAATTAGACAATTCAGATTAATAAAACTTCTTGTTTGCCGCACTTTTTGTGTGTGTGTGTGTTGGTGAGATAATCTCCCTTCCATGGTTTTCTAAAGAACTGAAAATGACTTATCGAAGAACAACTGACTTCGTGACGTCATCCTTATACTTCTCGTTCGCGAATCAATATTCGTTGGGTGGAGGTTTTCCGTTTCCAATAGTGTCGGTGCCTAGGTACAAGTTATCTTTGTGTCACACTCCCATGAAACCTGATTTACTTGGCTTTCCGGGAATTGGTGTCTTTTCGTGTGGGTTGTGTGACCACGTGATCACGAGGTTCGCATCAACAAGTTTTCTGCCATGTTTTCACTTTCTCCCGGTCAACTAGGTCCATTAATTATAATATGTCAGAATCTTTAAGTTCTTACTGCAGCTTAATCATTGACTAGTAATTGAAATAATTGACCTAAATAAAGGGTACAAATCAAGCCATGGTTCGTCTAAGTTTTTTTTTTATCCGCTAACTTAACTTAATTACATGGGATTAATTTCTTCATGATTTAATTTGAAATAAGAATCACATAAAAAATTTGATCAAGATATTTCAAGGTTAACCTATTAAAAAAGGTTTAATGACATTCATAAAGAGTATTCCATGGCAACACGTGAGCTTTTATTGTTTTTAAGTTTTTTAATATACTTGCATTAAAAGTATTGTAATGTTAAATTTTTAGATTTGAGACTTACTTATGGGATATTAACATAATGCTATATAAGAAAAAAAAATATTATTGTAGAAAGATTCTTAAAAATATTTAGCATGTTAATAAGATAAATGAATTTTTGTTGGACGAATATCTTTTATATCCTTATTTTAAATATTTCAATTTTCTAGGGTTTGTCTTCTAAATGTTTTTCATTTTAATTAAATAAATGACATACAACAAAATGTTATTTTTTGTTCGTTGAAATCAAAGATATCAATAAAGAAAAAATGGAGACTTTTATATTTTGTTTCAATGGAATTTAGATTATTACTCTTTCTATATATAAAAAATTAGTTTAATACAATTAAGTGAAAAAATCAAAAGGCCCGCAGCAGCACATGATGAAATATTCTTATTTGTGCTTGTTTCTCAACTTTATAACTTAGTTTTCAGTTACTGTAAAAATATCTTTTCAATATGTGTTTACATACATAATCCTCAATCCATTTTATTAAGAATTTATCAGATTTTGATTTTATGGTAACAATGTTTTTTGCTATTAAAAAACACGTTAGCAACGCCATAATATTTGTTCTAATGGTTTGACCATTTTGGAGATTAACAAACCATTTATAATATAAATTTCAAATCATAAATATGATATTCGAACATGAATATTCTAACATGTTGTTAACTTTAATTTTATTATAAGAACATATAAATAATAATTATTTAACATGCTAATTGTTTCAAAGTTTTCATCCTTATATAAATACTCCTTATTATCGGAGAACTTAAGAAAATAATTATTTACCACTCAAACTTGTAAACTATATTTACTAGACCTTTACACCTTTCAATAATAATATGCATACATCCTAAGTATAGAACAAATTGTTTTTTTTTTAAAAAAAAAGTTAATAATACATGCATATTTTGCTTGCTTTAATATGAAATCAAGAGTGGTCGTGTGATGTAGAATTGAAAGGAAACTTACTTGTGACATGAGAATTCGCTTTCTTGCCCTTGGATCAATTATTATAGTGTCACTACAATTACTAGAACAAAAGTGATATTTCATAGTACGAACGTCTTTATAAATCTTATAAAGTTAATGCTGAGAGTCCAAGATGGGAGAAGAGAAAGTGAGAACTATATTCTTTCAACCATAAACTCTTCTTTTCATATGGGTTATGTTCCTATATATATAAGTAGAGGAAGCAGTTACTTTCTTTGGTAACTCCTCTAAATACTTTGACCAAGTCCATCCCTCATGGGCGGACCACGCTTAACCCAATTACCAACATCTCTTACTCGCCCATGAAGGACTAAATTTCATCTAATACATTATATTTCAAACTTGCACAAGAATTTCATACTTGAGGAACGGACCATGCGACCTGAAGCATATAGTGAACGGAACATAATTCAGGCCATATAGAAGACATCAACCTCATATTTAATTATTCCTTAAAGTATAGTAATATACCCCAAGCATTTTTAGTTACACATGAGTGAATATAAATGAATCCCTCGTGAATTTCATACTCAATCCATCCTTACAATGACAAGCATTTTAAATCATATCAAATTTATTCAAGTGATATGATCTCGACTGGTAAATACAAGTAACAGGTGTAGAACTAAAATTACTTTTTCTTTTGCACTCATATCAATCAAATCTGAATTAACTTGATTTCCAAAGAGTATTTCTTTAAGTCGAATCATTCCACGACCATAGCATATGCTACTTAAGTAGTGATCATTTATACATCACCTCTTGATACAGTCAAAAGTCACAAAGGGTAAGATTTTGAGATCTTCAATATGATTTCTAAGACTCACATAATAAGAAGCAGGGATCCATTCTTTATTCCTGTAATGGTCGTTAGTACATGTACTATGAAATACATGCTATAGTGGAGCTTACTTTTTTTTTTCTAAAGACAAAGAGTGTATGTCGTTGCTCTCATTGTTAGAGGAAATATATCATACAAGTCTTAGTTTTGTTGCCAAAAACATAGACTTCAAATAAGAAATTCTCATTTGCTCATTGTCATTAGTGGTTAATGAATAATTTCATATTCGACTTCAATCATAATAGACACATGAATTGTGGGAATTCATTCATGTCAATTCTTTTATTTAAGAACCTCACCTTGATCCCAACCAAGGTGACATTTTAATAATTACTTCGAGTTAAAATTGCTTCTAGTGCGCCCAAGTCGCTTATTGAGCATTAAAACTCAATTAGTCTAATCTCTACTCACCTTACAAGGGCTAGAGGTGATTGCTCATGTGAGTGAGTTAATCTAAGTATATCGACATAATTTAACAAATTATATTATACGATACTCGATATATTCCATAAAAGAAATAATGAATAAAATGTTATTTTAATGGCATTTATTCATTACTCAATCATTATAAGCCTTCGTATGATCTTTAAAACTAGTTATATTACTAATTACATTCTACATAGGCCAACAGATCTCACATGCCTAAAAAATGCATCCCTTGCTATTGGTTTTGTGAGTGGATCTACAACTATAAAAATTGTAGAAATGTGTTTTATGATCACATCATGTTCAATAATTGCTTCTTTAATGTAGTGATATCTCATCTTGATGTGGTTTGGTCATTCCATGGTATTTTGGATCTTTAGCCACAACTATTCAAGCAGTGTTATCAAAGTAAATTGTCACTAGGTCTGATGCTGATTTGACAATTTTCAAATGATACAGGAAACTTTAACCAAATAGCATTTTGTGTTGTTACGGACAAGCTACATACTCAGCCTCCATAGTAGATAAGGCTATGCAGTATTGTTTCTTGCTCCTCCTTAGAATTGCACTATCATTAAGGAAGAAAGCATATCCCAAAGTTGATTTGGATTGGTCCACATCTCATCTCTAATCAGCATCAGAGTAATCAATCAATCATAAGTTTTCTTTCCTTGGTAACAGAGCATGTAATTCGAAGTTCCTTTCAGATATCATAGAATCCTTTTGACTGTCGTCCAGTGTTTCTGACTAGGGTTTGATTGATATCGGCTAACCAATCCAACGACATAACATATATTGGGACGTGTGCACATTAATGCATCCATCAAACTACCAAAGGCATTGACATAAGGTACTCTGGACATTTCTCTTCTTCTTCTAGAGTCTTGGGACATATAACGGCTCAGGCTCAAGCTTTTATCACCAGAGATGTCTATTAGTTTGCTATTTTGCATGTGATAGAGCTCTAATATCTTTTTAATGTAAGTATTTTGAGTTAAACCCAAAATCCTTTTAGCGCGATCTCTAATGATTTTCATGCCAAGAACATAGCTAGGCTTACCCATGTCTTTCATTTCAAAGTTTGATGATAACCGCCTTTTAGTAGTATCAATCATCTCTTTGTTATTTCCAGTTATTAAGATTTCATCAACATATAAGAACAATATTGTACAACTATTGTTACAATGTTTTAAATACACGCAATGGTTTTCTTCCATCATTGTAAAACCATCCTTAAGGATAGCTTGATGAAACTTTACGTTCCATTGCTTAAAAGCTTGTTTAAGACCATATATGAATCTTTTAAGTTTGCAAACTTTGTGCTCTTGTCCTTTAATCTCGAATCATAAAGGCTAATCCATATAGATCTTCTCATTTAGTTCTTCATTGAGAAATGCAGTTCTAGCGTCTATTTGGTATCACTCTAAGTCCAAATATGTGACTATAGCTAAAATAAGACGAACTGAAGTAATCCTCACAATTGGTGAGAATATATCTTCATAATCAATTTCCTTTTCTTGAGTGTAGCCTTTCGCTACTAGTCGAGCCTTATAACATTCGATTGACCCATTAGCCTTACGTTTAATTTTAAGAACCCATTTATTTCCATTGGAACTTCATCTTGACAATAAATCGACCATGTCCCAGACTTGATTAGTTTTCATCGACTCCATTTCTTCTTCTATAAGTTTAAATCATTCTCTTGTTTTAGGACCAGACAAAGCATAACTGAATATTTTTGGTTATTCATAATCTTGTAGAGCAATCATGAACGCTTCCCCCTCAATCTTAAATTGATGACAAGGAATTGGTTCACGAATGCTTCTACGAGGTTGATGTTGCTCGTAATCTTGCTACATGAGAGTAGGAATAGACAAAAATCATGCCCACTATTTCCAGGAGGATTAAGAGTTGCTTCTAAATCCTCTACTGAATGGCTTGTTGCACCATAGTCTAGATTTGCCATTTCATATAATTCAAAAACTTTATTAACCTCACCTGTCATTGGAAAATCCTTTTCTAAGAATACAACATCACGTGATTCAATATCTGTCACTCTTCCATCATCTTTTTTACCAAAAAATACAATTTTTTTGGAATGTTCAGAATATCTTATAAAGATACACTTCTTCCCCTTAGGACCAAGTTTCCCATATTCATGAGAATTATTGTGAATATAAGTTGCACACCCTTATATATGCAAATAACCTAGATTAGTTTTGTCGTTATTTCATAGTTCATACGGGGTGGATGAGACAAATTTAGAGGACACACAATTAAGTATGTAGGCAGCAGTTAACAATGCATCTCCCCAAAAGGAAATTAGTAAGTTAGCATGCGTCATCATTGACCTAACCATATCAAATAGGGTCTTATTTCTCCTTTCTAGTACACCATTTTGTTGTAGAGTATAAGGTATAGTTAGTTGTCTAGCTATACCTTATTCATCATACAAATTTTTAAATTGTTCAAATAGGTATTCACGTCCTCGATTATTTCTTAAGGCTTTGATCTTGGTGATTAGTTTATTCTCCACCAGATTGGTGTATCGAATGAAGCAATCCAATGCTTCAGACTTATGTGAGATTAAATAAACATGACCAAATCATGTGAAATCATCAATAAATACAATGAAATAATTTCCTTCATGTCTTGCCCTCACATTTATTGGGCCATAAATGTCTGAATGAATAAGCTGTAATGGACTACTGACACTTTTAGCTTTGTCAAATGGTAATCTAGTTGCTTTTCTAGCAAAACAATACTCATCAACAGGCAATCTCTCTTTAGTAAGTGATCCTAAAAGACCAGCTCTTGCTAATTTATGTAATCGACCTTGCCCAATGTTTCCTAATCTAGCATGCCAAATTATGATATCACTACTATTTGTAGTGTTGGAATTTTGAACAACATAAATAAAAGCATCATCATTAACAGATACGTTAACGTTGTTTAACAGCTTAAAAACATTTAATACAAAACCAGAACCATAAAAAATATTATCAACAACCAACAAACGCAATATTAAAGCCCAATTGTAGTAAAGCAAGAACAAACACAAGATTTCATCAAACTTCTAGAGCGTAGAGTAAATCATGAAGATAAAATGTGTGACCGCCCTGTAAATCCAGTTTGCAGGTACCGATCCCAAGCATAGCTGCGGAAACATTATTCCACATGTATATGTATCTACTTTCCTTTGAAATTAGATGAAATTTCATAAAGGTTGTTTGATCTCTTTTTATGTGGTTGGTTGCTCCTAAGTCTACAGTCCAAAAGGGAACAGATTGAGCAAGCATTAAACAACCGCTAGAGTATAAGTTAGAGGGATGACTGTGGATAAATATTACATTTGGCTCAATGCAATTGTCAAAATCCATTTTTAGGTTATTCCCTAAATTCAATTTTTTCCAACTAAAAAAAAGAACGGGGGGAAATTTGGAGGAGATTACAAAGGAAAGAAAAGAAAAAAATAGAGATGGGAGATTAGAGAGAAAACAGAGAAAAACAGGGGGAGGTTTGAGAGAAAGAAGAGAGGTAAGAACAAAAAACAGAGGGGGACTTGAAAGGTGAAAGAACAAAGAACAAGAGACTTTATAGAGAACCGGGAACAAAAGGAAGAACGAAATACAGAGAGAGGATGAACGAAGAGGAGGGATGACCTGGAGAAACATAGAGGACGACATTTAAGAGGAGGAGCAAAAGCAAAGACAAAGAAAACAAAAAAAAAAGGAAGAAGAAACAGAGGAAGAACGCCCATAACATCGCAGCAGCTGCCACCATTCGTCGCCGCAAACCACTGTTATTCTTCCTCTCTATTGCCACCAGCACCACCGTAAGCCATTTCAGAAGGATATAACCTGATTAATGGAGTCAAGCTCTAATACCAAATGATGCAAATCTCGTGATCACGTGGTCACGCAACCCACATGCAAAGACACCAATTCCCGGAAAGCCAAGTAAATCTGGTTTCATAAGAGTGTGAAACAAAGATAACTTGTATCTAGGCACCAGCACTATTGGAAATGGAAAACCCCCACCCAATAAATATTGATTCGCAAACAAGAAGTAGAAGGATCACTCCATGAAGCTAGTTGTTCTTCGATAAGTCGTTTTCAGTTCTTTAGAGAACTATGAAAGGGAGATTATCTCACTAACACACACACAAAGTGCGGCAAGAAGTTTTATTAATCTGAATTGTCTAATTTACATGTCTAGTTATGCATTTATTTATACTAACTCTAGACTTAAATAAATCCTAATGGACCCCCCTTAGGTGGACTTATATGAAGCCCACTTACAATTGACGCAGATAAGTAATAATAACCCAAAGACTAAGAAGAAAATAATAAAAAACAATAAAAATCTGAAAATTACCATCCTAAATATGCTAGAATCAGATTTGTCGCCTTTAAGAAGTCCCAAATAAACTAGGAAATATAATGTGAAGCTAGAATTAATTCTTAAGTTTTCTTTCCTTATTGTAGCCAGAATGAATAAGGAATCTTTGTAAGAAAAGGATTTTGAAACATTAATCAATCCTTGCCACACTTAGAAAACTATATTGCAGCCCATTAAAGATCCTTGTAGAATTAGGATATTCCCAAAACAAGCTGCTACATCCTTCTAGAAAAAGAATCCTAACCAAATAGGAAGTCAACAATTCAAAAGGAAGTAAATAACAAAATTCGTACAGCCTCTGTTGACCAGTATCGTGATGCCTTCCCGAACTTCAATTGACCTGAAATTTTAACCCAAGATAGAAAAACATGTCAGGAGACTCGACATAAAATTTCAGCCCGATCCAACTATCGAATTGAGAATTATGACTATTGCCATAAAACTGGATAATTGCACATTTTACATCAAAATCCGAATTTGACCTTGCTTGGATCGTATCACTTGTAGGAAATGGGAAAATGACCAGTTCCATTCCAAATGCAAAACTGTGTTGATGTAAAGGGTCATCAATCCCATATTAACAACTGTTCAGCTAGTTGCCCACCTGCAGACCATGACTCTTCTAAGAATAAATACAACTCTAAGAATATTAAGGGATCTAAAGGAAGTACAGGAACTGAAATTTTGACAGAATACACATCCAGATTGAAATTCACCCTCTTTCCTTGCTTTATTTTCATCAATACCTATTTCCATTAAAACTTGAACTAAAATTGGACATTTCAAAGATTTCACATTCATCTCACATCTAGCAATATGCTGAAAGCTTCATTTCTAACGGCCTTCAAACAAAGCCTAAAAAGCACAGATATATGAGCCCTCATATAAATGTCAATCACCACACCATAACATGGAGAAGTAGCAATAACGCATCTCCTCAAATCACACATTTTAATCAAATTTAACCTCGAAATCCGGCAAAGCACGGTTTACGAATACACAATTGGATAATGAATTCAACCGCCTATCTCTCTCCTAATTGCCCATATCTCTGATGGCAAAACTCTAAACACATTTTTAACCAAACCCTTTTGCTCCCTCCCCCAACTAGCCCCGAGATTCACACATTCAATGAACAAAAACACCAGGTAAACTAAAATTTCATTTCGAGCTATCTAAATCATTTAAGTTAACAGCACCAGGGCACTCATTGTAAGAAAAAATGTGAACTAAACTTATTGTAATAACTATCTAAAGAGAAACAGAGTTCATCAGTTTTATTCGGGTCTTGTATTGATTGAGAAAAGTTTGAATCTTTATGTGGGTATTGAGGGTTAAGTGTGTTGGGGTAGTGGAGATGGTCAAAGATGTTAGAGAATAATATAAATCATATCCTAGGACCTCACTTAACAGCTTAAGCTATTGGGTTGAGATGGTTCTTTGACATGGTATCAGAGCCTTGATGACCAAGCGGTCACAAGTTCGAATCTCATCATCCTCATTTATTTGATAAAAATTAAGCACAAGGTAATGTAAGCTTGTGCAAGTTTCAAGATCAAAAGGCTTTCACTTAAAGAGATGTGTTAGAGAATAATATAAATCATATCCTAAGACCTCACCTAAGATGGATTGAAAGGGCAAGGAATAAAGCTAGCATATTTAGTGATGAAACTAAGAGGTGACCTCACCTAAGGTGGATTGAAAGGGCAAGGAATAAAGCTAGCATATTCAGTGATGAAACTAAGAGGTGGTGCAGGCTATTTAATGGGCTTTCATAGAAAGAAACAAAAAGAGTAGAAGAGAACGCATGACTGAGTAAATTAATTGAATTATTCAAAATATTCATAAAACAATTAAGTTAAAATTAATTGAATCAAATAATTTTTTTAAAATAATTTTAGTTAGAAAATTAAAAACATCAATTTGGTTTTATAAACCAAAACCACACCGAATTAAACTAAATAGATTGGAAAAAACACATTATAAATTAAAGGGCTAACTAAAAATTAAGGATCTATTAAATCAATGTTTATTAAAATAGTATAACCGAATTAAACAAATCAAATATGCTCTTATTATTTTTATTCTAGACTTGAAATATTTTAATATAAATTCAATTGAAGTATATTGTATCAAGGATATGGTCAAAACTCTTGAAATTGAGTTGAATATATATTATATTCCTCTGATTAGTACTTAAAAGTGCACTTTTATCAATATTTTATATCATCATTTTGCACTTGAAGTATCAATATCTCCTTAACTAGAGCATGTTTTATAATAACATGTCTAAAATATAAGATACCTT
>Ga0307517_10011623_pt1 | contig 12182 bp, 9 predicted proteins | sample 23_EM_MG_FD_194515 | JGI IMG/M metagenome (GOLD analysis project Ga0307517, IMG submission 194515) | Populus trichocarpa ectomycorrhiza microbial communities from riparian zone in the Pacific Northwest, United States - 23_EM | ecosystem: Host-associated > Plants > Roots > Unclassified | place...
TTCATGCTAACGGAGAGTAGTTAGCCTATGTGCACATAGTATTCTGTATACCTAGCTGGTGAGAGAGGCATCAGCCTGTGGCGACTGATCATCCCACAGTGGTCACCTTCGGGTGTCATCTGGTCACCTTCGAGTGTCATCTGATCTCTGACATGTATTCCACTACTTTATGATAATGTGTTTAGTATGTATATGTATATGTATATCAAGATAAATCATCTTGAAAACTATAAATATCTAAAATATCTAAAATGTATATTAAATGTTATTCTCTCACTGAATTGGTTGAACTTATCCCTCATTCTTAATATTATTTCAGGTTCTTAGTTTCTGATAGCAGGTGGACTTTGTTGAGTGTTCCTGTTTTTTCAGTTTTGGTCGGTATGCCTTGCTTGCTTTGGGAGGCTTTCCTTTTAGTTTTGATTCGATGTCTTAGATGCTCCACTATTACTTTGTTTCAATTAAGTTTGGATTTTAACAATGTAGTGAGTATTATGAATTATTGTCTTTGTTTTATCAGTTTTGAATAATATAATATTTTTGAAGATTATAAAATGCTGTGTATTTTTGAATAACTTATTCTTTTGATATGTCCGTTCTGAGGCTTAACGTAGGTGGGATGTCTTTTCGATACCGCTCCTGTGTTGCCGGTCATGAACCCGGGATTTGGGTCGTGACATGATATATGAAATGGGATGCGGTGAAATGGCATGCAGGAATGATAGTGTGATCTTTCCTGCCATGGAAGCTGCGAAGAAAGCTGATGCCACTTTGTTATTGATGGGCTTGGATTTATCGATTGAGGCTGAGAATTTGGATAGGGAGGATCTCCTTCTCCCAGGATACCAAACTCAATTGATAAACCAAGTTGCTCAAGTCTCTAGAGGTCCAGTGATTCTGATAATCATGTCAGCAGGTGGGGTTTATATCTCTTTTGCAAGGGATAATGATAAGATTCAAGCTATCTTATGGGTTGGACATCCTGGACAAGAAGGAGGTCGAGGCATTGCCGATGTTGTTTTTGGAAAATATAATCCCGGTAAGCATTCTATTTTAATCTGTTAATATCCTGCGAGTAATTAATTAACCGAAATTCTATTTTTTCTATTATTATAGGAGGGAGACTACCACTCACATGGTATGAGAGTAGCTATGTTGATATGTTACCTATGACATCAATGCCACTGCGACCTGTTGACAGCTTCGGTTATCCTGGAAGAACATATAAATTCTACAATGGCTCAACAGTTTATCCATTTGGATATGGACTCAGCTACACAGAGTTCAGGAACGAGCTAGCATCCCCAGCTGAAGCCTATCTTGAAATCAAATTGAACAAGTATCAGCAATTAATGCCATGACTTGAACTACACCAGTGAAGGCTACAGGCAAAGTTGTCCTGCTGTTTTTGTTGATGATTTATGAGGTGACAGTCCAAAACGTAGGGGATAAGGACGGCAGTGAAGTGGTCATGGTTTACTCAAAACCTCCAGATGGTGTTAGTGGGGCTCATGCCAAGCAAGTCATTGGACTTGAGAGGGTGTTTGCGGCAGCAGGTAAGAGCAACAAGGTGAGATTTTCTTTTAATGCTTGCAAGAGCCTGGCAATTGTAGATACTACAGGTTACAAGGTTTTTCCATCTGGTGTGCATAAAATCACGGTGGGAGATGGTGGCCTTTTGTTTTTCGTCAGAGTGAGCTTCAACCACTAGCAGGTTGATGTTTCTCCTAGGATCGAGTTGGAGATTAGGGTTTTTTTTTCTTTCTAGATGTCAGTTTTCAGCTAAGTTGTTTCTTGTTAGGGCTTCTTTGTCATGAAAGTAGGTTTTGTTTGCAGGAATTCATCTTCAAATCCAGTGCTTCGATATTTCCTTGTAATCTCAATCAAATTTAGTCTTCACATTTTCTCTTTGCAAATGATTATATTTTGTTGTGTGATCATCACACATGACATAAGCACTTCTCCAGGTAAATATATGCTGTTGCTGACAGGCTTCCTAACATGCCATCTATCCTCAGATGGTATACGAACAATTTGAATAGATTTTGGAGAGAGATCAGTGTTAGAATGGTCCCAAAATAATGAAGAAATTACTATTGTGGCTGTTAGCAGCAGACGAAAACTAAAATCGGAATAAGATTACGTGCATGCATGTAAGCTAATATTATATATATTAAAAAAAACTAAGACCAAGGGTGAATTCATTGTGAACCTAGACAGAAATTACTATTTACTGTAATAATATAATTATTATTTTACCCTTTCAATGAAAATCAATAAACTTTTATTGGGGGTAAAATGATTTTTTTTTCTTATGCATATCAATCATTATTAAATTGATTAGAGACAGTTCAATTTTTTACCAATCAAATACACGGTGTAATGAATATATTACCATAAAAAACAAGTTTATTTTAAAAACATAATGTAAAGATTATATTACTTTTAAAAGCAAGAATTATCAAACTTACATCTAGGGGTTTTTTCATCTTTTTATATTGGTTTTTTGTAATAAATAAGTTGATAAGGGTGATATAATCTTAATTAAAAAGAATTTAATAAAAAAAGTTTTGAATGTTGTTCAATGTTTGGATCTAGATGCCAAAAGAGTTAACATAACTTTTTAAGTGTTAAAGAGATGTTTGGAAGTATAGTAACGATTGTTTTTCAAAGTGTTTTTTACTCAGAAATACATCAAAATAATTTTTATTTTATTTTAAAAAAATTATTTTTTACACCAGCACATCAAAACAATTCAAAAATAATCCTTAAAAGTTGCAAATTGACATCTATGCAACATTCAATTAATTCAATAAATCGTTCTAATTTATATTTTGCCTCCATTAATGAAGCAATTTGGGCAGCAATAAATCAAAACTTTTTATTTTTTTTTATCAGATGATAAGGGATATTTTCAGACCAACTTACACGTTAATTGAGATTAAATCTCTTTTATAGATGATCTTAAAAGTGCACCTCTAAGCATTCAAAGAAATTTAATAAATTTTGTTTAGATGTTGGCCAAAGATTCAAACATAAACAATTAAAGAAAAATTTTTTTTTTCCACCCAGCCAACCCCTTGTGAGGTAATCGCTATTTTTTAAATTGTTGACAATTTAAAAACTAGCGATTACCTCACTCTCAAATATTGGCTTTAATTATCATATTTTTTATATTTATTTAGAGGATATTTAGAAATGTAGTAGCGATTAAGGAGCTTTTCATTTAAAAATGTATTAAAATAATATTTTTTTATTTTTTAAAAATTATTTTTTACATCAAAATAATATAAAAATACTAAAATTTAAAGTAGTACAAAAAAATTTAAAAAAAATAATTTTTTTCAAATAAGTTTTTTAAACACAAAGATAAAACAATTACTAGAAAGTTTGTAGATATATGCTTACATGGACAAACTCAATAATGGATGACGCAGTGAGATCGATTAGGAATTCTTGCCAGTGGAGGCTTTGCAGCACACAAGAAACCAAAGGAATATTACACAAAATACACTGCAAATTAACCAGAAGAGAACCATGACAACTTGACTGAGAAAAATAGTGTTGAATTCAAATGCAGGACCATGGTTGGTCATCAGCTTTCTTCTTTCTCAATAAATCATTATTCATAAACTATAAATTTCATTGATGGTTCTAAATTGTCATAACTCATAAATGAACCAAAGGCTTTCTCCACTCAAATATGCACAAATAGTGGATCACATTTCATTTCAAGGAATCCAAATACAATACCAGGAAAAGAAAAGGAAAAAAAAAACCTGCAGGCTGCAGATTCAATGAGCGGAGTGAGTGGCAGCAGTCGTCTTCTTAAAATCAATCTTGTCGACTTTAACCTCGCCATCAATGAGCTCGTAAACATACACCACCACACGTAGGCCATCAATGTCCATGAGGACAAAGCTTGGGTTCACATCATAGGTAATGTTGCTGTAGGCACCGGTGGCAGACCCTGGGTTTATAACAACACCTCCCTCGTGTTTGTAAGCTGTGAATTGATGGGTATGACCGGTCACAAGTATGTCCACATCCAGCTGCCTCTGGAGCATTGCTAGTGAGTCCAAATCCCCCCACGGAACAACCTTTAAAACATCAAACCAACAAAACAAAACTAGTAATTACAGGATGAAACTCATCACAAAATCTGCACAGCACTCATGACAAACAAATCATTAACTTTAATCTACAAAAGCTTTGGCCTTTGCCAGCACAATATGGTTTTTCAAGAATACAAATTATGAGGCTAGCGGATGTTCCGATCAAGAATAAGCAAGATGGGTGCCAATGGGATTTACAACAACACAGGAAAGAATGGAGAGGACTTCATCTCATCTTTGCAACTATCTTTGTTTTTTCTTACTTCATAAAATGACAAATCAAACAAACAGAGGAAGTAGTAACTAGGGAAATGGATATACATCACACTTGATGTCTACTCAAGGAAGTTTCACACCAAAAAGGTAATAAATGCTAACAATGAAAGGTGAGGTATTCCCAAAAATATCAGTTGAAGTCCTAAAGCTATGAGCAATGAACCAGTGGCGAATTACATGAATATGATGATAGTGGCAGCACTAATTAAAAAATCAGGTTAATTTTATCGAAGAAAGTTTGACAAATTAAGGACAAATGAAAACAAGAATAAGGTTTGACAAAGAGATAACTTAATCTTAGCTGACACGGAAAGAAAAATTGCACCACGGCAAAAATTACATGTCTAATGAACCACAACAACTGGAAAAGAGGTTGTTATATTCGAGTGTTGTACAAAAAGGCCACAAATTTAGAATAGCATGAGGATCTAGTGTAACATCCTGTTTATGCTGGGAAGAATGCAACAGGCATCATATGCTAGTAAAATAGACAAATGAACTATGTTTAGGAGAAAAAGAAATAAAAATAAAGTAGGAGAAATAGGAAATCAAACCTGATGACCATGGCACAGTCCCAACTTGAATTGACCAATAGTTAATGTTTTGGTCTCTGGATATCGAGTATCTTCATCATATTCACCTCGAGTGATATGTAAGTCAGGGCAAAGAGTCTTCAAGTAGTCATGAACTTCCTGAAAATCTCACAAGTAAAAAAAGAGTTGGTGAAATTTATTTCAGTAAGTTAAACAGAACTGGTGCTTAAATGCTTCTTGTGGATATGCACTATCTCAAAAGACATTCAAACTGCTATCGGCAAACAAGTTGATGGGGTTCTTTTAATTTCCAAAAGGAGAACACTTGGACTATAAAAACCAAGGCTCCTAGGATTCAAAAACCAGAGACAATGCCGAAAAGCCAACATGGGCAACTCTGCAATCACAAGGTTGACCATTGAGATGCATCTAAGAGCCTAACATGAGAGCAGGATAGTAGTTTAATACATTAGCAACCAAAATTACTTTAGTCAAACATCAAGCTGTTAGGTTAAACCCGGCTCCTAGAAAGTTTGCCAAATGGGAAATATCCTACAGAGGCTTAGTCCAAGTGAAAAGGCCATGAGCATTAATGTTTTCAAATTCAATGAAGCAAGGATACAGTGATGATATAAAAAAAAAAGGATTTGATTTGACCAAATAATAAGAATCCATTTATATGTGAACTGAGATAGAGGCGAAGGAAACCCATTATTTATAATAAAATAGTAGAATTAAACAAGGTTAATTAAATGAAAAAGAAGAGATACTTTGATAGAAAGATTGCCAGTGCAAATGATGTGCTGGATCTTGCCAGGAACAAGCATGGACTTGAACTTTGCAGGGAGATCAGGTGCTCTGTGGGGTATGTGTAGATCCCCCAGCGCCAATACCAACACCATCTCTAACACTCAGATTTAACCACCAACTTTTTTCCCACACACACAAAGACCTTCCTCTTTTTCGCAAAACCCTCTCTCTCTCTCTCGCTCTCTCTCTCTCTGGTCCTGTTCTTGATCAATGAGATTGATTCTCTCTAGTTTCGTTTTGATCGCTTTTGGGGTGAACGACGTCGTTCTCTGCCCGTCCAAGACTTCCAAACGAATCAGGTGGGTGTCCTTGATGAGCAAATGACATATTTGTCCCCCAAATTTATAACTTCAAAGAAAAAAAAAATATATATATATATATATAAATGATGTTATTTTTATCACAGCATTTCATTTCTAAGAATATAAGCTATCCATTTAATTAATATGACTAAATATACATCAATATTTTTTTTAATAGGTATAAGAGTTTATGTTATTTGTCCTAATTTCTGTTTCATTTTTTTCTGTATATTTAGTTGTTGTTGCTGTTTTTTTTTTTTTTTATCATAATCATTGTGAATTTTAAAATTCATTTTACTTTCATTTACATTATAGCCTTAGAATTTGTCCCAGTATGATTGTTGTGTTGTCGTTGCTTTCTTGGGCTATATTATAGGATTAACTATATTACATTATTTAATTATGAATTATGAATTATTTTATTGTGATGAGAAGAGATGAGATAATAATAGTTACGATAAATGATAAATAAATAGTTTTTAACATGAAATATTAATACGATTTTTTAACATGTTTATATTAACCTTTTATGATCATTTAGCATATTGTTGTAGCAAAGTTAATTGAAAATCTGATTAAATTAACATAATTGAAATTATTCAATTGATATAGATCGAAATAAAATCAATTGGTTTGTGGCAATTCAATTTAAATTATTTTGTATTTGTAGGTTTTAAAATTTTAGGTAACCCACCCGTAAAGAGAAGGTGTTGCCGAATTTTTTTAAATGGGAATGGTTTACAGTATCTTAATCCTTTAATTTATGTAGATGCCTAAGGAAAAGTTAATAGCACGCCATACGAATATGATCGTTGCTAGTTCTTCTAGCAGCGCTTCTGACGACCATGAGTCGTTAGGTGCCAGCCAAGAACATGCACTTGAGACACTGACAGCCACGCTCGACGCGGGCTCATCAAGTGTGATGTCGCCACGTAAAAGAGGGTTCCCTTCACAGGGGATCCATTTACCCGGAAGTAATAGGCTCAGTAAAAGAACAACGTTTCAATATAAGTTTGTTTTCCCTTCACATCGACATGTTAATAATTTTTGAAAAAATAATTTCAAGCAACATTGTCAATTTCAGGTTTATAAATATTAAGGCTACCAGAATCATAACATCAACGATGAAATCATCAATGGAAATTACATGGTTTCAATGGAGTCAGGTTTGCAAACATCCTAAATAGAAACCGATGATTGATACATGGTTCGAAAGGTTTAAGGTTAGTATTAACTTAAATATTTTATTATTATGCTAATTCAGTTAGTTTATTAATATTAATGAAATTTTTCTTGTAAAAAATTTAATTGCAAGGAAAATTTTGAATGGGATAAAGCTAACAATGTTATTGCAATGAGGGTTTGGGAGAATCACGTTGTAACCAGGTAAGATTGAAATCAAGATAAATTTTTTAATCCTTTTATTCAATTTTATTATTCATTTACTAACAAATAACTCATTTGTACCATACAGGTTATGTGATTTTTTGTACGAAGTGCAAAGAAGCCAAACAATATGCGTAAGAAAGAGATCTTCTAGACTGGAAAAAGGTGGCGGTTTGGAAGGATTTTAGACCTCCGTACATCTTGGAGGCCATGTGGGTGGAATATATTCAGCACGAGATGTCCGATCATTTTGTGTGATGATCACACTCCGATGCGAAGAACCGGAACCAGCGTGTTCACGGTTCCGTTACCACGTACATTGGCGGCTCTATTCCATTCATTTCGCATGAAAAGCGGATGGTAAGATTCTTTTTTAATTACATCCTTTTTTATTTGTTTTTTTATAACTATATTTAGCTAACAATAATTTTTTCTTGCAGGTTACAGTTCTTAGATGTGAACCAAGCCTGATGGAGCTTTTTGTTGAAACATACATGCAGATTGATGACTGCCAAAAAGGATGCAATAGCTAGTGAATAACAGAGCTAAACACTTTGTTGTATGTTGTTTTCAACTATTTTTCTTAAGTTGTTATTTTTTTTAATTTGCTGACTCTTTTTTTCCAATATACATATAACACTCAGTTGAAGGAAAGATACAGTGATGATCCTTTGACCTGTCTAGATCTCGATTCGGATTTGTGGTTAGAGGTATGATCATTTGGTGGACCTGATAGAAATCAGGCATACAGTCTCTCTAACACTATGGCCAAGAGCTTGTGGATGGCCCGTAGTGTTTCAATTGTTGGATGCTTGCAATCGGTTCCAAGCACTCAAACTTTAGAGTTCGAGGCAATTTTAGATCAGCGAGTTAAAGGTCGTACATCTCATCTTGATGCTGATTATGAAAGACTCAATGTCGAGACGGCCGAACTTTGCTGATTGATAATGAAAAAGAGGTCACAGATAGGTGGTACATGTGCTCCCTCTTATTCGCCTCACGGTATAGGTAAAAACCCACCTCCTTCTCCCCCAGCGTCTATATTTTATATTAATTGTATATGAACTTATAAATGTTTAAAGTTTTAATAAATATTTCAATTTTATATTAATTTAATTTTTTTTAATTGTTTTCTATTTTTATTTAATAGATTTTTAAAAACATATATTTTTAAATTATTACTAATAGGGTTACTGATGGACACAGTTTGTAGGTATATTTCAGAGAGTTGAAAAATAATTACTATGAATTTCACCGCCATTGTTCACTCACAGACATAATAACAAATGATTTGTTTGACGATTATATGTTGAATTCATCGATGGAATGGCATATAGTTTTTCTGTTGGTAATATGTTATATTTAGCGATGTAAATATCGACGAAATGAAGTGGGTAAAGTTTTTTTTTTACGTGCTTAATCTATCAGTAAATCCATCTGTAAAATTATCACCGAGCATAAATCCCGACAAAAGTTTTTTCGATGAATTATTTTCGTCTATAAGCTCGCTAGTAAGTTTCATGCCGATGGACTATAAATATAAATACCGATAAAAAATTATGTTGATAAATCTAAAAATTTTATTAGTGGTATGTCCACTGAACTACTTTTCACCCTTCATAAACTTTCTTATCCAAGTGTGGTAGAATAGTAATTATTACTACATTACTACTCAGCTTTTTCTTCAGCCTGTATGCAACAACTCTGGTTCTCTGTATGATCAAATAAGAGTCATAAATCACAGATTGAGTCCAAAATTTCTCCTTAAAGCCATGATACTTTGAAGATAGAGCTGTATTTTTTAATACATATAGTCACCTGCTGTAAATTCCTTTTCAGTTATGCCATTGTCTATCAATTACTTCATTTTGTGTTTATCATTTTCCAATTATCTCTATAAAAATTGATCCATATAACTTCTTCTTTAAATCACTTCTTTAATTGCAGCTACTGTAGAAACCTCATGACTGGTCCATCATTTTTAAGGTGGTGGATATCCATACAATGCTTAAAAATAAGATATTTTGAATGGTGAACGGAAAATAGAGTTGTATCACTAATGTGTTAAGGACAACCATTGGTGCCATTTACAACATTGATGCATTGTCATGCATTTGAGATGATTTCCCAAGCATTGGTTCAATTTCTCATTCTGCCTATCTATTGTGAATGGTATACAGAGTTTATAAGTAGTTTACCCTTAGCTTATTAAACAATTCCTTCTAGAAAAGACTAGTAAAAACTATGTCCTTGTCATTCACTGGTAGCCCTTGAAACCTATATAGATGATCAATGAACACCTTGAGTTGTAAATGGATGTGAAAGTGCAATGAAGTGCCTATACTTTATGAACCTATCAACCACCACCAGTATAATGTCTTTGCCTTCTGACTTAGACAATCCTTCTATGAAATTTATAGTAAAGTCTTAGATTAGAAGTATACTTACCACCTCTATATTGTGGTGAATAAGGAGGTGTTACATGATGTATAATACTGAGTAATTCTAAAAATTTAGAAGTATACCCACCATCTCTATCATACTGTAAATTTTTTATTTTTTTAATTGATTTTCTACTTCTCCTTTAGAAATTTTAAACTTATCAAACAATTCATTTTTAGAGTTTTTCAAATAAATATAAGAATATATTGAAAAGTTATCGATAAAAGTTATAAAGTATCTTTTACCACTACAAGTCAAAACATTATTACTATCACAAAAATCATTATGTATTAACTCCAAGAGATTCTTTTTCTTCTCTACTGGATTAAAAACCTTTCTAGGCTATTTAGCTTGTACATATATTTCATATTTTTCTTTTTTTATTATTAATATGTGACTTGGGAATTAAATTTGAATGTATTATTTTTTTAATAGTGTTAAAGTTAACATACCCATGCCTACCATGACATGAATCACAACATCCGATATTTGCAATAAATAAAGATGAAAAATGTAAAGTAGCACTAGAAGAAGGCATTATACTTCATTTATAAAGATCACTCAACAAATAACATTTTCCAACATAAAATTTAAATACACTAACAACTGTTTTATTAAATCCTACAACAAGAGTAAAACCATTTTGGTCCAACAAAGACGTGCTAACTAATTTTTTTCTAACATTAGGAACATGAAAAACTTAATCCAAAGTAAGAACTTTTCCAGACTCGACCTTCTTTTAGGACTTGAGCAAGAACTTTTCCAGACTCGACCTTCTTTTAGGACTTGAGCTACACTCTCATTTCTTATACTCACAATTTGTGTACTTGATACCTGATAATAGGATAAAAATAATCTTTTATCAACACGCATATGAATATTAACCCCAAGATCCAACCACCAATCATTTGAGTTAAAAGTTATATTTAACTCGAGGCTAGAAATAAAGTACTTGTGAGTTGAGGAAGAAGACCTAGCCCTTACAGTTACTATATTAGCTTGAGGTTTAAAAGACTCTTGAGATACTTAAGCTTTAGATGCTTGACCAAGTCAATTGTTGCAATTCTTAGCAACATGACTGTATTTGCCACAAACTCAACATTTCACACCCCTTTTATAACTCATATTATTACTTTTAGGCCTATTAATATTATTATTATTATTGTTGAACTTTTTCAAACCTTTTTTTATTAAAACTCTTAGTCGTTGGTTTGAAAGAACTATTAACAACATGTGCCATAGCTTGAAGATCATATTTTTATTGTTACGAGGCACGATGTTTTTCGTCAATTCTTAAAGCAACAAGCAATTTATCAACAAAAAAAAAGTTTTCATGTTTTTATTTTAAACCTCTAAGCAAAATCAAACCAAGAATATGGTATTTTTTTTAATAAAAGAAGAAACAAGAATCATTTGATTAAGTTCCATTCCCTTAAATACTTTATCAGAAATACCTTTTCCATCAACCATTTGAAAATCAAACCACTTTTCAATTGAATACCTTTTAAGATATATTTTTTCTATACCATATTTATATTCAAGTGCTTCTTATAATTCAAAAGCAGTTTTAGTATTACAAAAGACACAATAAATATAATCAAACAAAGCATTTAAAATTTTACTTCGATACAAAAAAAATTTATCAGTAGTCATCTTTACTACTAGAGAAAAATGCATAACTTGAAGAAATAATTAAAGTAGTTGATTTGTCAATAGTTGATTTTTCAGCACACTTTTATTTTTATAATCATTTAGAATTATAAGGGGAAAAAACTAAATTCAATAAACCAAAATTTCATTTGTTGTTGTCAACAAAGGAAGTTTTGACCTAAAAAAATTTTAAGTTTGCTAGATAATGAATTTATGATGTCCGTAGCAACAATCAAGTAAACAAATCGACATTTTTTAGAGGAAAAAAAAAAAGCAAAGTAACCCGTGTTTTTCTCTTTACAATTATTAGGAAAGTTAAATGAAAAGAATTAGGGAAACAAATGCAACCAAAATTTTTATCATTATTATTGTTACATCAACAACTAAAAGCAATACTCAAAATTAAAAGTAAATATAAGCAGAGTAAGGGTTTAGAAGAAGTTTATAATTGTAGCACACAGTAGCACTATCATTAGAGAGAAAATACAAATTGTTTAATATAGCAAAAATTTCCTAAATTTTTTAATCATCATTTTTGCTCCTTTGATTAATAAGGTATAAAAAAAAAGTGCAGTGACTCGTAAGAAGTATATACAATAAGAAAGGTCTTTAAGATACAAGAGAGATTAAGTAAAATAGGAAAGTGTTTTTTTTTTCAAGAATTACAT
>Ga0307517_10011624_pt1 | contig 12180 bp, 6 predicted proteins | sample 23_EM_MG_FD_194515 | JGI IMG/M metagenome (GOLD analysis project Ga0307517, IMG submission 194515) | Populus trichocarpa ectomycorrhiza microbial communities from riparian zone in the Pacific Northwest, United States - 23_EM | ecosystem: Host-associated > Plants > Roots > Unclassified | place...
GAGTGCCTCCTGTGCACATGATGGATCAGTTAAAATAGCATTTAGTTGAGCTATGGCCTCTTTTTGCTTCCTTTGAAAAATGTGGTCCCTAACTCCAAGGGTGGATAGAAGAGTAATCACTTCACGATTGAGATAACAAGCCTGATACTTGCTCCATCCCAAAATATCTAAGCTAGTGTTAGTTGATTTGTACTTTGACATACTTCTCCTCAATGACAATTTCTTTAAGGAAGTGGGATCAACAGCCACAACACCTTTGTACCCGCCGTATCTAATCTGAAAGGCGGATGGAGTAAAACTTAGAAAGCCAAATTTCTGTGCTATGCTATGTGCCAATGCTGCTGAAATCTTTCCAATACCATCAGAGAATACATAGTCGACTCCACCACTTCTAACCTCTATATCCGGAATCTTTTCTATTTCCTTCTCATCAATATTGAAACTTTCCCTCGATGAGCCAAAAGACTGACCAAGCCTTGCAGCATATTTGGCCACATTCTTTATCTCACGAAAATCACCCATCCATCTTCTAATATCCGCTGCTCTAAGCCCAGTTCTAGAAGCAAACATCCAAAGAGAACTTTCTCGTAGTTGACTTGATGAGAAACCTAGAAACTCAAACTTCTTAGACCCAATAACTATGCCATTTCTTTGAGTCGACAATATCCTTTGATAAATCTTGGTTTGCCTCCCCTCGATTGCAGAAAATGTCCGTGGAGATATATTTGTTGAAAAAAGTTTATCTAGATCCTCATCAACAAAAGAAACCCGGAGAAAGTTATCAATATCATCAGGATATTTGCGTAAAACGCGATTGGAGAGATTCACCTCTGGACCGCGGAAGTAAACTTTAGTAGGGGTTATCTGAACCCGACGTACATGCACCAATCCATCATCTACGGCAACTGCAGGTGGTGTAGGAAGTCTGCCAGTGGAGATGCATTTCCGATATTCCTCCCGCAGCCACCTTACAGGATCATAACAGCACTCCATCGAATGATGCAGTTTCTCAAGCGCATTTTGTATGTGTGCAATGTTTACTCTAGATGGATTGATCAAACGGTAGAAACTTGCATCAAGTGCTGGTCCAGGAAGATAGCCATGCTGGACCAAGGAATTGACTTTAAACACGATGTCATATGGCAGTTCAATTCCTTGAGCTTCCCTCAAAATGGGAACAAGATCTGACACGCGACAGAAAGTTGATCCCACTTCCAGAAAGAAGCGACCTTCATCTTCTTTATAACAGGGAAAATTTTCCTGAAAATTAGGAAGTTGGCCGCTGCGTGGAAGCTCCAAGCACAAAGCAGAAGATTGGCCAATGCAGTAAGATGGAGAAAAATCAACATCTCGGACCCACTGATCATCAGTATCTTTCTTAAGAATCTTGGCGGCCCCGAGCATCTACCAATTGAAAGAAGAAGGTGTTACTCAACTATGACACAGATTAAACAAAATAAGCATTTTATTTCAAGAAATGAAGGCATGGACTTTCTACAGTTTACTTTCATATCTCATACGACGCAGGAAACTATCGGCATATAGCATAATTTATTCAACAGAATTTTGCGAACTATGAACTTTCATTAGTTATCCAGCATAAAATGGAATTTACAACTTCGCAAAATTGTCACGAGATTCACAATATCAAAATCAGGACATGAATCTCTTACAAAATTTGAGCTACAGAAGAACAAACACTTCCATGGAGGAGTCGTTTCATAGCCAGAGACCAACACTAGATTTATGTTAAAAGAGACTTCAATCAGCTTCCATCTAGTCTCTAATTTCAATAATAGAGTTTTTTCTTCATTTTTTGGCTAAGCTAGTATTAGCTCACTTCTTTTTTCGTTTGTCATGGAGAAGAATTTCTGGTTATGATTAGTTAGATTTGTTCGGCCAAAAACCAGTATTGATTCAACAAAACTCAAATATTTCAGAAAAACATCAGCTCGATGTATCTTATGCCTAGCATAGATACTCATGCGTGAGATGGTTGCAAAATTCTTCCTAAGAAAAAATATGCAGTATTGTGGATCATGGCTCCCATGGTGATTGCCAGTCTACCATTCAAACCATTCAAAGTATACAACATTTGATTACTTCCAATAAAGAATCTAGAGAGAAATTTAAACTATCAAACCTGGACAATGAGAAATTTCTTAGCTTGTCCCCGAGGTCGATGCAGCTCAATCTGCCAAATATTTTCGTAAGATAGCTCGAGCTTGTATTTTGTAGAAAGGTACGTCAGGAAGAGGTAGATTTTCCTGTTTCCAAAACCAAATTTTACCGAAACATTTTCCTTATTCCAGAGAGCATAAAATTTTTCTTTCGAAACTTGACATCCAAAGTGCAGTGTTATGTTATCTATGGTATACTCAGCGGCCATTCGCGTTGGAACAATATCATAATCCATATCCCGTACTTTCAGATAAGACCTGAGCTTGACCTTTTGAGCTGCTTCACTGGTTGTGAATTGAACTTTAGCCTTGGTTCTTGACCCCTCACTTATTGTTTGATCAACATCAACAGATACAACTGTTCCGTCGCCAGAGTACTCCTCCAGAAATTCCTTTATATCTTCAGAAGTCTCAACGGTACGAAAACGATACAAACTAATCGTCTTTCCTATTTCCAGTCAACTTTAACTGCAGTTTCATGGAGTATAGAATTAGTAACGCATGATCGTACAGCACATTTTGATTGGAACACGCTCAGATTTAAAAGAAGTAGATTTAAAATTTTGATTGGAACACACTCAGTTTCAGAGGATTTCATTCAAGGAAAATTTCCAAACATGCCTCGAGGTTGATAAAAAGTCACTTTCTCACAAGCTAAAGGAATGAATACTTAAGGAAATGACATGAGAGGCAACAGAATAAATACAGAGTATGCAATATGTCTCAATTAATTAAAGAATTTCATGCATGCAACCATCAAGACTCTCATTGGATGCGAGGCAATGATGAATGGGCCTCCTGAAATGAGTATTCAGACTAGAAAGTGCTTCAAATTTGAGTTTATTAGACTGGTCATCAAACAAGAGAAGATCCATCTAACTCACGGTATGGACAATGGAGATTCAATAGACAGAGCAAATTTTTGGCATGGAAGCAGTGTCTTATTAATGCAACCTAGGAAAAGAACCTAGAAACTTTGAGTATGATGCATGTAATGGCAACGAAAAATTGTTTCCCCGGGACTAGTCAGTAATATGACCTGCAAAATCGAGTCTTGACGTTTTATAGTGAGTAGGCAACAGAAAAAGAAAATGACTGCAATAAAAGCTGCATGTTACATTTACAAGAAATTTATTCACTTTCCGAGACATATTTAAGTTTAAATTTTCTTTCCAGAATATTTCAGGAAAATAATATAAAGGGAAACCATTGAAGGCAATAAACGGTCAGGATATATAATGAAATCTTCAATTTTTCCATGGAAAGTAGATGATTCTCATAGGGATTAATTAAGAATACAGTTGATTAGTTTTCGAAAGTTTGATACACTGATTAGCTGCAGCTTGACTTTCAGACGTTTGTAATTTAGTACGAAAATAGAGATGGTGGGTTCTCTAGGCAGCCCAAATTATGGAGAAGAAATATATCAAAGTGAATAAATATTAACACCAGTACAAATTTAAGAAGATGATAAAGAATCGGAAAAGTTGACAAAATCCCTGATTTTTCATGTGATTTGTGACGAAGACATAAAAACCAACACATAACTACATGAGCCTTGTAATTCGAAAATAACAGCAATCCTAAAAATTCCAAGAAGCAGCTATATTGCTTCTGTCACTCACTTGCGAATGAAGTCATCAAACAAAATGCTATGAAAATTCTCCAATGCATGCTTGTCACAACCCATTAGGCAGACAACTATAGTTAGAAAGAAAGAAAGCAAAAAACACACTCGTACATAACATACCCACAGGATTAGGCGAGAGATGGTAAGCGGGCGTGCTCCTTAGGTAGAGGCAGCGTAAACACTGGATTTCCTGAACAAAATGAGAGTGCTAGTCAAGAGAAGAATACATGATATTACAAGTACACAACTAGCCAGAGGCCAGGAGAAAATCCAAGAAATGATTAATAATGCAACCTTTTGTCACGTTCGAAAGCAAAACAACACAAGCATAGCACAACCTTGAAAACCAGAAAGAAATGTTTGTGTTTGTCTGTGGAACAGGAACTGATCGACCTGAGAGAGCTAAAGAAATGAACAGACTTTTGTTATACATGCAGAAGATGATGAGTCTTACCAAGAGATTGTATAGATGACGACGATGATAAATCAACAGCTAACCCTCCACTATGAAAGGAAGTAGAGTCCTTCAAGAGCTATATATAAAGGAATTTTACATACAAACAGGAAGTTCAGGCCAAGGAAAGTGCAAGGCTGCTTACTACAAGAAATACAGGAGAGACTGTTTTTAATAAAAACAAGTCAAGGGATAACTTCAAATAAGCCCCCTATTTATGACGCCACTTTCAGTGACATCCCTCCACTACTAATTCAAACAATATTACTCTAAAACTATCTTGCATCTATCAATGTTGACTCATCACCAGTTTTAGTTCGAAAGATTTATTAAAAAACATGTTTTTGACTCGTGAATTATGATGATTTCACTTTATAAGTAAAGAGTAAACCCTAATTCCATCTTATTCACCATATACATATATATTAGTTTCTATCACATCTTTGAAACCATTCCATCAATCTTATTTAATTAGCCTAGATTGTGGATTATTTTTTATCTCCAAAGTAAAAAAAAAAAAAACAATGCACATGATAAAAAAAAACAAGATTCTTCAATGGAGTTTTGAGCTGAAACTAATGGCGGAGAGAACATGGATAAATGTGGGGTACTTTTAGGGTAATATTGCTTAAATTGGTGTTAAGGGTTGTAATTGAAAATAACATTATAGTTGGAGGATCTATTCGAATTTATCTCTAGACTTTAACATCAACTTTTGCTGTTGTACGGAAGGTTACATAAGCACGACCTGTGGGCCCCAACAAACTTCTCACCTAAGTACCCATGAGAGTGACACGTTACGGAATCCTATTAGTTTAAACTAATGGAGTCAAAGTTTAACCTTGACCTTTTGTCCTTTAAGCCAATGAAATGGAAAGTGGAGCAAACTGGCAGTGAGCTTGAGTTCTCTTTAGAGTTTGGCAGGTAACTCGCTTCCAAGTGCCTGTGCTGTATCTTCCTCCAATTGACTTGTGGGTTGACGAGGATAATTACAAAGACTCTAACCCCACGCGCTGGAATGAGACTCGTAGGAATCGTAGATTCACTGTTACCATGAGGTTTTTTTTTTTTTTTTATATCCTTTTCTGTTTTTTTCTAATCTTGTCTTTTGAAGGTTTGATTGGAGGCTAGTTTAGCTAAAATCAATGGAGAAAATTCAGAGACGAGGAACCTAAAACGAAGCACACAGGAAGATGGGTGGTGTTCTAGAAGGTTTTTTTTTTTTTTTGCAAAATATCCACCTTAGTTCTCATTTTTTTTTATTAATTATAAGAATTGAATCTCTCCAATTTTTTAAGTTTATAAAAAAAATCAATTTTAATTCAAAATTTCATTTTTTTTAGTCTTTAATTTGAGAAAGAAGAGAAAATTATCCGATTTCGATAATAGAGAAAAAAAAACAACGTTAACACCGATTCTAATTACCAAAACGATTGATTTTTATATCAAATGGTTTCATATGATAAGGAGAATTTCATTTAGGTATTGTTTTACATTAAAACCGTTTAAAAAACATATTTGACCTTGAGAAGATTTTTTGTTTATGTTTGATTTCGAGTTTTGAGTTGTTCTTTGAGGTTTTTAAGGTCATAAATTGATTTAATAAGGTTTCTATGATTTTTTTGGTAAAAAATAAGTTGAAAATGAGTTGTTTGGTAAAAAACCTTCTACCTCAATTATTCGGCGATCACGATGACCGGAATCGGGACACAGTCAAATAACACGTCATCTGAATCTTGTTTCTTAAAAAAAAAAAATTAGGACTAACAACACCTACTAACAAACAATTATGAGGGTCAAGCATGCGAGTGAGCACTAGCATGACTTGCTAGGCCCCACAACATTTAGCATTTTCCTTTTTATTTTTCTGTTTTTTTTTCAAAATAATATTTTAATTTAGATTTAAATTAATAACATTTCTTCCTTTTATTTTACTTATTTAGACTTTTTCAAATAGTTGTTATTTTTTAATTATTTTGTACATATTTAATTTTTTGAATAAATTATTCTAATTCATCTATAAATTTTTTCTTTTATGTTTTATATGAATAGAAATATTTATTTTTGATAATATTTTTAATATATATAACCTTACATAATATTTTTTTTATTTTTATTTTATTTAATCAATTTCATGTGTATCTATTTTTATTATTATTTGATTAAATAAAAATTTAATTTTGATAAACAAAGTTATTAAACACGGCTAGGTCAAAAACCTGTGCTGCGAGATCAAATATCTTTATATATATATATATATATATGTTTCTTAATTTTTTTTTGTCTTTATTTATAGTTAATGACTGTTTTTTTTATTTGTTAACATAACATAATTCTTAATTTATTTTATTACATGTATACATAAACTTTTTTATTTATGTTTTGAATTTTTATATACAGAAACATATTAGAAAAGTCTGCATATATAATATTTTTAATAAAAAAATACATGACCCGCGACGGAGTACAAATGAAATATCACTATTCATCACATGTCAATGCCACTAATATTTATTTATTTACATTATATTTGTTATCCACGTTAATAATTTCTCTAAAGTTATGAATATATTTACATTTCATTTTTTAGAACAGTACATTTATTTTTCAAAATCATTTGGTATTTTGCAAAAAAGAAATCCTGGTAAAAAATAATTTAAGTAACATGTCATAATTTCACTGATCAACCATTAATTTCTAACAACGTTAATAAATAAAGGGTTGTTATTAAATAAGATTTTGTTTTACAGAAACAAAATGCAATATCATATTGATAGAAAAACCCAATAAAGGCATTTCCCATCAGCGGAGGGAACAGATACATCGAAGTCTCTTATTTTATGGGCACAAGAGGATCCCTTCGATGATATTCCCAGCTGCATTTCCATGTCCCGAGTTCCCAACTTGAAGTTAGAACATAATCAAAGCAATTGCAAATAGATAGAGAAAAAAATAGAAAAACTTGTGTACCAGTGAATACCTTCAAAAGCTGGGCCAATCAAATGGAGAAGGCATTTGCCTCTGCCTTCTACGAGTAATTTGTATGTCCCCCACGTACTATATTCCATGAAAAAAGTAGCCCCAGAAATGCAAAAGTAGCTTTCTACTTCCCTTGCCATGGAAGCAGAGGATCATCCAAGGATTGACCAAAAACGAGAGGTGGAATTATCAAGGCAACTCGTAATAAGCTTCGGAAAACTGACAACTTGTATGGGAAGAAGTTGGATGTCGCTTATCCAATTAGTCTGGTCTGCTTGGCCGCTGAGCACCTTCTCGTTAACTTCGTGCTATGGGAAAGTAGATAGGCACACTCAATTCCAAAACGCTTTATATCTCTCAAGCCAATGACTTATGCATCACTCACACTTTCTTCTGTACTATAATAATAATCATCATCTGCTTTTAGATTGCAGATAGAGTAAAATGGCATCCCCTCTTTATTGTATTGTCTTTTGCATTATTACATTTGCCATCATGAATTTCAAACGGTCTCTTAAGCACTTATGTTAGAGAGAGAACCACCATCAGCCAAATATTCCCTTGACGCAACTTCTCTTGCCTGGTAAATTTATATCAAGAACTCATGATATCTCCAACAAAGGTAACTGTCAGGCCAAGGTTTCCACAGATCATAAACAATCCCCTGAGAATTCCAGCTCAATAGTCGAGGAAAATGAAACCGTGTTAGATTCCAGGATTTTCACGGAACTCCAGCTTTGAACATTCAAGAAGATTTGTTCCCGAGGAAACAATCAATCATCTAAGGAAAATAGAACTGACTAAGGCTAGTTAGCTAGGGAGTAACCCTCAAAGATCCCTGTTTCGTTTTCCTGGTCTAGGCACAAACTGGCTTGCCCCAGCTAATTACATAAATTGCACTATATTCTCCAGAATCCGTTAAGTGATTAAAGGGTAACACGTAATACCTACTCTCAAACAATGATTGTGGAAAAACATCAGGAAACAAATAGAAGTGAATAATCTAACATATTAGAAATGAGAGAATCACAATCAGGAAGACATCCTGACAGGTAATGCACCAAATAGGAACAGCTCTAAAATGGCCGAGGCATGTTGCTCCGACCACAAATCCAATCAGTAATCTTAAGTCACTGTTCCATGCATTCAAAAACAAAAGTAAGACTAATCTATAGCTCAAACCAGATGGATAAATGATTAAAAAAAAAAAAAAACCTGCCTACGAGAACTAGACTCCCCTCTGCTCCACTTCTCGTGCAGACAAGCAACTGCCAACTAATTAGGGAACAGTGAACATTTTAGATGGATACCCTGAGCATCTAGATCCCACCATCCACTTCATCCCCTTCTTCGGCAACATCAACGTTCCTAGTTTCGGAAGGGGATCATCATAATTATCTTCAACTATTCCCAATTTATCAAATAATACTTCCCCGTAAATCAGATAAATTCTCAAATGTCAGCCATTTCAGACAACATTTCTGCAATGGCACGGCACTGATCCTTTATACATTTTGCAAACACCTTAGGCAACGTGAACTCACCTACGTAGGACAAACAAATTGCCAATCCAATGCAAACATGAAGATAATTAAAATGTTTCAGTGATTTCCCACAAACTGTATTTCAGCGCAAAAGCCAAACACCAGTGATGGTTGCAGACACACAACAAACACCAACCATCATATCTAGCATTCTTTAACTTCTCAACTAGTCTGGTTCAAGCGTTAAACATAGTTTTTCAAAGTCTTCGGCACAATAATCTATTGTTACACTAATGAATGCATCTGCCCAATCTTGTTATGGTGATCAGGGTCTCTTTATTGTCATAATTTTATAAGCCAAAAATAGAGCCATGTACCAAACACCACATATTCTATGAACAGTGCAAGGGTAAAATACCTCAACCTTGGTATGGCTGCTGAACTTGTTGCATCAATTCCTCGGATTAGTGTTTTATTAAAAAAAAAACATGGCTGTTTGATGGCATGCCTTGTAAAGCTCGATACATCACATATAATCTGACTGACAAGCATTGCGTGCAAATGGTTGCTCTAGGGCTTAATTCCAGAAGATGAAGACTGATAAGAAACCATGGCATGTTGGAGACTCATACCCTATGATTCTATTTTCATACTTGACAAAATTTCTAGCTTGCATAGGCTATCATAAGTTTACAATAAAGGTACAAAATTAACTTCAAATGCAAAGGTTAGATACCCTATCAACTGAAAAATACCACGTGCAGAGATAACAAACCCAAATGCTTATACTACAAAAACTTCTCAAATTTCTTCAACCTCAATGCAAGAATGAATATCCGTGTCAAGAGACTAGAAATATAAAACATTTTAAACCACCTTATCTCACCAAATTGAATAATCCATCAAATGAACCTCACCACCAAAGCAAAAGAACAGACTATAGCAGCATCTCAGCAATCTGAATAGCATTAAGTGCAGCTCCTTTGCGTATTTGATCACCACAGACAAATATATCCAACCTGTTTGGCATCCAACAATTAATGTGACACTTTGTCATAAAGGATAGACAACAATTAAACAGTTCAAGGCCCACAAATTAGTCTTACCCCTTATTTCCATCTTGCGACAAATCACGACGAATCCTGCCAACTGCAACATTATCTTTGTTTGATACCTCCAAAGGTGTAGGAAAGTGATTAGATGCTCGGTCATCAATAACCACCACCCCAGGAGTGCTCTTCAAAATATCTTTTGCCGTATCCTGTGCATTCAAGAAATTTTACCAAATGAAATTTTATACAAGTCATAAATGGACCAACTATTAAATCTTGGATGGAAATTTCTTTTACCTATTTCTCTTGGCAATCTATTATTCTTCTTTATAAGTTCAACTATATCAAAAACAAAATAAAAACTTCCATAGTGCTAGTTTTGTATTTGGTCAAATGAGCGACTTACCTCATCAAGGGGCTGCTGAAATTGAAGATTGATACTTTCAGCATGTGCACGCATGACAGGAACACGTATACATGTAGCAGTGACTTTAACATTCATGTCATTCTGAAAAATTGACAAAAAAAAATATGGAAACATTTTATAAAGGATTAGACCATAATATATCTTATTAGATATAACAGTGTAGTAAAAGAAATAGCCTTTAAAGCTTACCCAGATCTTTCTGGTTTCTTTAACTAATTTCATTTCCTCTTCATTATAACCATTTGACAGAATAGGTGCATTGTGTGAAAACAAGTTAAAAGCATACTGTAAATAAAACATAGCAAGAGGTTAGGTTTGAACTTTTCATAGCACATAAAGGAACTTTTATTAAAAAGTTACAGTTATTGCATAACGAACAGACAAACCTGTTGCTTAAAGATGTTGCAAGTTGGTGGTTTTCCTTCCAAGACCTTACCGAAATAAAACACAAGGAATCATCTTTGTGAAGATAAGCAATAAAACCAGTAATACCAGCTAAACATAAATGAAACAAACTAATTGATCGAAGATAACAAGATTAGATGGGAAACAGAAACCTCACGAGTCTGCAACTCAAGCTCTTCCATTGCTGCAGCACCAGCACCACTGGCTGCCTGATATGTACTAACAACCATTCGTTGCACCTGCCACGTCCATTGATTAGCTAGCATTCACACACAAACAAAAAACAAAATTCCAGCACTAAGAACCTCACAAGGCTTTTTTCTTTCTGTTTTTTTTTTTTTTCTAAATTTCAGCATGTATATAAAACACTAAAATTACATCTTGAAATATAGTCTTAAATCTCCCTTAACTTTTTTTTATCTTTTCTTATTATTTTTTATTTCTAGAACAGAGTCACCCTTAGCTAAAGATAATTATTTGTAATTGACAATCAGGGAAACAGAAATTCTACGAAGAGATAAACACATTACACGGTACAAATTACAAAGTCTTACAAAATAATTTATGTTTGTCAAATGTTAATCAATAAGGGACTGTATATATATAAACATTTTCAAGCATTGATCATAAGATGTCCCCAATACAAAACTTACAACCAAACACTAGATTAATGTTGAAACTACATTACCTTGGCATGCCTATGCAAAGGAGTAGCCGCCATCAAACAAATAATAGTTGAACAATTCGGATTGGCGATCAAAGCGCCCTTTCCCATCCCGACTTTAATCCCTTCCATAGCCTCTGGATTAACCTCGGGAATCACCAAAGGAATCCCTTCTTCCATTCTAAAAGCCGAGCTATTATCCACCACAATGGCTCCCTTGTCCACAGCCACCGGCCCAAAATGCTTACTGATGGACCCACCAGCACTAAACAGCGCAATATCGACCCCGTCAAAGCTATCTTCTGTCAGCTCTTCAATCGTGTAGTTTCTATCTTGAAACGTGAGCTGCTTGCCAGCAGAGCGCTTAGAGGCCAGCATTTTGATGGAACGGTAAGGGAAGTCACGGTCAGAGAGGACAGAGAGGAATTCTTGGCCAACTGCACCAGTGACGCCAACCACAGCGAGGGAGGGGGCGTTTTCTTGAAGGGACATGCGGATTCTTGAAGGAGGTGTGAATTTTTTGGGTTGATGGGAGAGTTTGGTGAATAGGCGGGTTTGGCTACCGGGGTGAGCGAGACTTGCCATGTTTTGGAGACAGAGATTTGAGAGAGAAACAGTAAAGTGAGAGGCGGCTGACAGAAGGAGACGAGAAGGGTTGGGGAACCTGTGGGTTGTTTTGAGTTATGGGTTTTGACTTATGACAGGATGGTGGTGAGTTTTATTGGTGTTTGGTCTCCTGTTGGCTTTTGCCTCCTTTATTTTATTTCTATATATTTTCGAGTTTTATTGGTGTTTGGTCTCCTGTTGGCTTTTGCCTCCTTTATTTTATTTCTATATATTTTCATTTTTTATATGGGGGACCCCCCCCCCCAACAGCACACAAAAAAAAAAAAAAAAAAATGAAG
>Ga0307517_10011625_pt1 | contig 12179 bp, 19 predicted proteins | sample 23_EM_MG_FD_194515 | JGI IMG/M metagenome (GOLD analysis project Ga0307517, IMG submission 194515) | Populus trichocarpa ectomycorrhiza microbial communities from riparian zone in the Pacific Northwest, United States - 23_EM | ecosystem: Host-associated > Plants > Roots > Unclassified | place...
TACCAACTCATGTCTACCGGTAGTATACTAAGTATACTGGCCTATCCTCAATATGGTTACCACTTGGTATGCCATACGGGCTTGAGTCTAGTCCACTGTAGCTACCTGTCTGTAGGGTCGTTACACTTCGGTCATTGATAGGAAATACACTAAGTCATTCTTCCACCACCACCACGTTCCTACAGGGCGGGGGCCAGCCCTTGTCCCGGGGGAGGAGGCATGGGACGATTATTCATTACCGGGACGAACCCGACAATCGCGAGGTGCAGGGCAAGGGCTTGGCTCCTCCAGGCGGAGAGGACCACCGAAACCATGAGTAGTGCCAGGACGCGTGGAGGGTCCAGCTGGAGGAGGTTGCCTGGGGGTTACTAGGTCGACCTCAAGGGGACCCGTCCCGGACGGGGGGGAGTAGTGGGTGCGGGGCGGCCATAGACCGCCAAATCTATCAGGTCTTGACAGGTTGGGCCGGGGGCTAGCGAGTTGGTTCTGGTGGGGACAGGCGGGGGAGGTCGAGCCGGACATTCCCTGAATGTGGCAGTGGAGTCACCACCGCAGTTACAGCAATGGGGGGGCGAGGTCGGACAACAGGATAGGACTAGCTTATTGTTCCCGCTCCTGGGGCAGGTTGGATTCTGGCATCTGTGAGCTGCGCGAGTATGGTGAAGCGCATAGATGGGGCACATGGGGTGGGTGGCGGGGCATCGTTGATGGGCGTGTCCATATCCCCAGCAGTTCTTCCACTGGGAGGTGCTGAAGGAGAAGAATGCAAGTTTGACCTTGCGTTTCTGTGAGAGGATGACGACCCCTGAGGTGAGGGCCGATACGTTCTGGGGGTCGACGGTGATAACCACCGAAGTGGCCTGCTTGGTCTCCCTAGAATCTCGGCTAGGGTTAAGGTACCTGGCTCAGAGAACCTAGGTCGCTTTGTCTTTGAGGATTGCTTGCCCCATATATGGGAAGAGTTCCTCTTCATCTTGGGGGAGGAAGCGTAGGGGGAGGCCGTGGATGGCTAGTTAAACGGCAGTAGGGGCGAGGAGGAGGGTTCATCAGTGGTTCTCACCTACTGGGAAGGACTGGTTGAGGGCCCTGGTGAGGGAGTCGAAGTAGGGGGGGTACGAGGCGGCGGGGGTGGCTTTGTCGGTGACGGTCAGAGAGACGGAGCCACGAGTGTTGACAGTAGCGGAGAAGCCAAGGGGGAGGAGGCAGTTCGATATGCGAAGGACGCGAGCGGCGATGTCGGGAAAAGTAGCGGCAATGGTGAGAGCGTCAGGGTGAGGGGAAGGGGACTAGCGAGGAGGAAAGAAGCGTCGTTGGGCACCTGGAAGGGAAGGCGGCCCCTTTTTAACAGGAGGTGCCGTCATACTCGCAACAAGTTGGGGGGAAGGAGGCTTCCCAGCCTTGCTTTTGCCCTTGCCGCCCGAGCCTGAGCCAGAGGCAGCTTGCGCATAGGAGGGGGAGGGGTGAACGTCAGGGTGGAGCTCGCCTGGGGTGAAGGAGGCCACGTCATATGCCCCCCTCCGGTATTCCCGGGCTTCGTATGAGTGTGGGTAGAGCCTGGCTTACTTCTTGGGGTTAACGAACGCCTTGCAAAGCCTCGTATCGTAAAATAGTATGAGGTATTTAGGGTCGTCAGCCGCGGCGGAGGGGGGTGTGGGAGGTGCACAGGCCCTTTCCTTTCCTTTCCTTGAAGGGGGGGGGCCGGCAGTTGGAGGGGGTTGGGGTTTCCTTTGTGGGGGGGGGGGCCGGTGCCAGGGGGGCTGGGATTGGGGCTGACACATGATGTGACAGGTCACGTAGGGATGCCAGGAGATCGGCGATCCCCGGAGGAGTTTGTTGTAATTGGGTGTGAGGGAGGTTCGCGAGTTTGGAGGAGATGTCAGGGAGCTCCTCCCTGAGGTTCTCGTTTTCCTCGGAGATGGTTGCGACCGCCGGGGTTACCGCACTCAGCTCGTGTGAGACGGTCACCAGGCACTGGACGAGCTGGGAGAGGAGAACGACGGGGATGGACTCAATGGGGAGGGTGCCGGTCTGCGCATCAGGGCTGAGGTCCGGGAAGTCTTAATTGCTGAGCCGGAGGGCGCTGCTCGCCTGGGCGAGTTGCCTCATCATGAACTCGATAGGGTGATCGGTATAGGGGGTTCCTAAACACGACAGGAGGGGGGAGTTGAGGGCTGAGAGGCTACCAATGTCAGCGTTCCCTGGGGGGAGGTTGTGGGGGTTCGCCATGGCGACGAGTAGGTGAGGAAAAGTGGGAGATGGGTTTGTTCCGGACGCAAAGCGGGGTAGAGTTGAGTTTGTATGTGAAATGTAGGGGGGGGGAAGAAGTTTGCGAGAACCCTGGCCCATCCCTTGGTCGTTTTTCTTTTGTTGTAATGATGGGTGATTTCTTTTAAGGTACAAACAGCCTCATGCAGCGCTAGATATAGAGAGAAAAAAACGTATTAGCTAAACGTCTTCCCGCCCGCTTCACCTCGTCATGGGAAACATCCGACACCCCGAATCCATAGGAAAAGCCTCCCTTGCCTAGCAGCTAAGACAAAACCTCGGACACGTAGGGAAACAATTCATAGAGACGTACAAGAGAGAGACCCAAACCCTTCAGCAGGCCCCCAGGTAACACTAAGAAAAGAATCAAAGAAACGCCTAGATACAACTACTGTTGCCAATATGCCTAACCAAAAGGCCCCGCGGCTAGTCACCGTAAGGGGCAGGCCGGTCGCGTTCGGGACTAACTGGAGGGTGGCGCTGTGTCGGCGTTTATGAGAGACCAAGGAGGCAGTGCAATACCAGGATCAACCGTAACCTAAGCGAGGTTTGCGACCGTAGAGTAAATCGCAGGCGGAAGAGACGTAGGTGGGTGAGCAGAGCCACTGGGCAGAGGGGCTGCCAGCCAACGATGATGAGCAGTAGGGTGCCAGCCGGTGAGTAGCAGTAGGGTGCCAGCCAGAGGGGAGCAGTAGGGTGCCAGCCGGTGAGTAGCAGTAGGGTGCCAGCCAGAGGGGAGCAGTAGGGTGCCAGCCCAGGGAGGATGTTTCGCAGTAAGGTGCCAGCTTATGGGGCCGTACGGTGCCAGCGGACAGAACGGGGAGGGGGGTGGAGGAAGGATAGCGAGCGGGCTAGCCACAACCAACTAACGGGCCATAGCAAGGGCTTTTGGGACGACAGCGAGACCGAGCGGGACCGTGATGTTACTAACCGAAGCTTTCCCCATCAGAGGTACAAGCCCAGCAGAACCGTAGCCTTACTTCGACTGAGAGTCCGGACGCCATATCGCCGACCGTGAACGAAGCGAGAAGCTTTCCAACCGCGCAAAATCCTAAGCGAGGTGCAAAGCAAGTGCGGGGTAAGGCGGAGAACCGAACTTCATGAGCGGGTGTCAACGATGAACGGGAACAAGAACCCCAAGGAGGGGAGGCATGCGTGCCCCAGGGGAGGAGGGAAGATGGCTTAACGTCAACCCCTAGGCAGTGGCCATGATGGGGGAAGAGAGGTGGGTGGGGGAAAGCGACGATGATTTCCCGTGGTATTGAGATTTCAATCGCCGGATGTGAAGGAGAGATAGTTCGTGGCCCATCCCTTGGTCCTTTTTGTTTTGTTTTTTTTTGTAATCAATGCGTTATTATGTTTAAAGGTACAAAAGACTCATGCAGCGCGAGATATAGAGACAAAAAACCTATAAGCAAACGTCATCCCGCCCGCTTCCACTCGTCATGGGAAAAATCAAACACCCCAAATCCATAGGAAAAGCCCCCCTCGCCTAGGGCCTAAGATAATATACCCCAGACACGTAAGGAAACAATACATAGAAACGTACAGGTAGAGAGACCCAAACCCTTCAGCAGGCTCCCCAAAACAAAAGAAACGACGGATGTTCGAAGCCCCTTTCGGGGCCCGGGGGAGAGGATCGATGATCGCCGACGCGGGAAAACTCATAGGTTGAGGGCCCACCAAAAACCATGATGTACGGTCGGGCAGGTCATTACATCGTTCCCAAGCGTTGGACAAAGCCACGGAGGCAGTCCTAGACCACGCCTAGGCTTAACTGAGGAAGGGCCGAACGATCGGAGGGGGAGAGAAGGGCGAGCGCAGCCACCGAGCAGAGGGGATGCCAGCCAGAAAGGTAAGCAGTAGGGTGCCAGCCGGTGAGTAGCCGTAGGGTGCCAGCCAGAGGGGGGGGAGCAGTAGGGTGCCAGCCGGGGGAGGAGTTTTTAGCAGTAAGGTGCCAGCTTAAGGGGCAGTACGGTGCCAGCGGACGGAACCGGGAGCGGGGTAGAGGAAGGATCGCGAGCGGGCTAGCCACAACCGACAATCGGGCCATCGCAAGGGCTTTTGGGACCACGACGAGACCGGGACGAGACCTTGATGTTACTAACCAAGGCATTCCCCATCAGAGGTACAAGCCCAGCAAGCCGGGGCCTTCTTTGACCGAGAGTCCGACACTGTAATGCCGACCGTGAGCGTAGCGAGAAGCTTTCCGACCGTGCAAAATCCTAAGCGAGGTGCAAAGGAAGTGCGTGGTAAGGGGGAGAACAGAACATCATGAGCGGGTGTCAACGACGAACGGGAACAAGAACCCCAAGGAGGGGAGGCAGGGGTGCCCCAGGAGAGGAGGGTAGATGGCTTAACGTCAACCCCTAGGCAGTAGCCATCATGGGGGAAGAGAGGTGCGTGGGGGAAAGTGACGATGATTTCCCGTAGTGTTGAGATTTCAATCGCCGGAGGTGGAGGAGAGATGGTTCGTGGCCCATCCCTTGGTCGCTTTTTTTCTTTTTTCTTTTTTTTTGTAATCATGCGTTCATTGTTTTTAGGTACAAAAAGCCTCATGCAGCGCTAGCTATGGAGAGAACAAAACCTATAAATCAAAAACATAAACAAAGGAAAGTTACGGCACCAGTAAGTATCCACTATTGCGCAGGTTTCTCTTCCGCCGGGCCAGTGGCCACATATCACAAGGAAAGTACAAACTAACAATTTAGTCGTCTAGAAAGGAAAGCCTACATAAGACAAAGGAGAGAAACCCAACGACCCTATACCTCAGCCAACGAAAAAACACGAAAAGCCGGGGGGGGCACCCTGGGGGGTGAGAGAGAGTGCGGGGGGGAAGAGGGGGCGGTGGTGGGTGGGAACATCGATGGGGGAAATCCCGTGGAGGTGACGCCTATGAAGGTGGCGAGACCTTTCAGGAGCAGGAGGGATGACCAAAGTGGGGCCTCGGGGCCGATGTCAGTAACGCCGTGGAGGAGGCGCGACCTGCTATGTTGTCTCGAGGGGCAGGAGAGGATAGCGTGTTCGAAGGTTTCGGGCTCTAAGCCACAGCAGGGGCAGGAGGTGTCGGCATCGGGGGACCTCCATCTCGGGTGGGCAGCCAGATAACTCTTTCCGGCTCTCATCTGGTGGCTCCTCCCGGCCATGAACTTGCCCAAGCCCATAAAAGGTTTCGGCTGAAGTGCGGGAGGGTGTAGGTAGTACCCTGGGGTCGGGAAAAGGGAAGACCACTCCTCGAGGAGTTTGTGTCTTACCCTTTTCTTCCGTGCGGAGTAGGTGTTGTCCATGAGGGCCTGTGGCGGGAGGTTGGGGGTCGGGCCTACGAGGTGGGAGTTGATCATGGGCATCTTGGACAGCCCTTGGGTGAAGGGTATTGATCGCTGAGCTACGGCGTACACCGGCAGGTGGTTCCTTATCGGCGGGACACGGTGGGGCGTTCTCCCGTGTAGGGGAATGTAGACGGACCACAGGCCTCTGGTTAAAGCCCGCGAGGAGTCAGGCGCCCGATATACCGAGAGCGAAGGGAACGAGGGGTGAAGGCGGGCCGTTGCTGTGTTCACGCTGGGAGGGGAGCAGACCACCCTGAGCGCTGCTAGCCTTTGCCGGTGGGTGATCAGGAGGGAGACGGGTAGGAGGCAAGACTCCACCGAGAGTATCCCGGTGGGCGTTGCTGAGAAGCAGTTTGTGGTCCACCTCTGGACCTTTCGCCAGAATGTATCGAGGCGGGTCGTCGTGCCTACGCTAGGTGTGAACAGATCCGCGCCGTAGAGTAGGATAGGGGCAATCAGTGATGTTGCCAATCTGTGGCACAGGTAGGGGGGGAGGCCCGTACCGGGCGGACTGAGGCGACGAATTAGGGCGAACGCCCCCTGGGCAAGGGCCAGGCGACGCGCGAAGTGTGCAGCGGGGTCAAGGGCCGGAGTGAACCAGTGCCTGAGCCATCAAACAGAGTTGCCGGGGTGGAACAGATCCCCTTTGATTTTGATCGGTGAGACGCACTTCGGGGAGCGCCTCTGGCTGGGGGTCCTCCAATGTATCAGTTCAGTCTTAGCGACCGAAAAGGAGACGCCTAGGCCGGACATCTTTCTTTCGAGCCTGCTGAAGAGATCCTGGAGCCGTCGGATGTTGCCACGATAGGAGAGGGAAGCCACAGTGAGGGCGAAGTCGTCCTCATACGAGACCATCAGACCCCGAGGGATCCCGAAATGAAGTGGCGCAACGTAGAGAAGAAAGAGGAGTGGAATGATTGGAGAGCCTTGCGGGGCTCCGACCTTGACTGGGGCTGGGGTCCCTGGTGCTCCTTGAAAAATCAGGGTGCAGCTACGTTCCCCTAGAAAGGACGAAACCCAGGAAACCAGGTAGGGGGGTATCCCGCCTTCCGTTAGGATTCGGGCCAGTGTTTTGTCATCGACGTTGTCGAACCCTGCTTTTATATCGAGGAACAGGGAGGAGACCTTGAGGCGGGGCCTCTGCAGGGTCTTGACGTCGTTGGTCAGAATAAGGCACGCGTCATAGGTGCTAAGCCCAGGAAGCGAACCGCATTGGTTGGGGTGCAACAACCCCTTGAGCCGGGCTGCGGCGATTAGGCGGGCTGCTATAATCCTTTCCAGGATCTTGGAGATTGTGCGGATCAGGACGATTATCCTGCAGGAGGAGGGTGATTCATAGGAGGGCTTTCCTGGCTTATCAAGCACTACACCGTTCGAGCCTTTCGGTGAGGCGGGGTGATATCCCAGGAGAGACCAGCGGGGCAAGTATATGGAGGAGGATTGAGGGGTTAATCTTGTTGACCTGTTTCCAGGTAGAGTAGGGTATCCCGTCCGGGCCTGGGGCCGAGGTCGGGGAGCACTTGGAGAGGGCCGAAGCTATCTCATCCGTCGTCAGAGGGGTTGCCGACCTATGTGGCCTCAGCCTGGGTGGCGCGGAGAAGGGTTCCTTCGGGGGAAAAAAGTGGTCCAAGAGGACCTCGTTCATCTGCAGTGGGCTCTCGGCCCCCGGGAGGGAGGGGAAGTGTGGCTGGGCACGACCATAGGCGAACCTCTTAGCCGTCCACAGGCTCTGGGGGGTGGCGGCCAGTAGAAAGGAGGACCAGTGTTTGTTTTTAGCGGCCTTGAATGCCTTGAAATACCCCGCCTTGGAGGTGCCGGCAACTTCTCGCATGTAAGGGGTGTCGTGTTTTCTGGCCGCTCTGGCGGCCTTATCGTATTCACGACGGAGGATACACAGGTGAGGGGTCCACCAAGGTTTGAAGTGATGGGAGGGCCTGGATACCGGCGTGTGCTCTTTTAGGAGAGCCACCAGACGGTTCAGCGATTCTGACATCCATTGGTCCAGCTGTAGAGGGGTGGGGCATGGCGGTGCGGCCGCGACCTTGAAACCTTTAATAATCTGGTCGTGGGTCTCCAAGCCTGTGTCTGCCCAACGCGGGCGCGGGGGTTTTTGGTTCGGGGATGGCATGGCGAGGGTGATCGTTATCGGTATGTGGTCGGAGCCTGTTGAGGGGAGGGAGGCTTCCCAACTCATAATTAGGGGAAGGAGGGGGGGGTTTGCGAACGCCAGGTCTATAACCAAAGGGCGGGCCTTGCCCACCAAAGGGAACCTGGTGTATTCACCTGGGGGGTTTAGGAGGGTGAAACTGGATTCAGCCGCTTTCTCAAAGTAGGGAGTCGAGGACGAGATTTCCCTGTGTGAGAAGTGTGGTAGAGGGTCCGAGAGGGGGTTGTGGATGTTGAGGTCTCCTAAGACAAGGAGGGGAAACCCAAGGTCGGGGAAAAGAACTTCTGGTGAGACGGAGTGGACTCTGTGGTAACTGTGTTGGAGTAAGCGTTAATTATCCTGAACGAGTAGAAGGCAGTGCCAAAAAGGGGCTCGTTGGAGGAGATGTTGAGAGAGAGAACGTCATCTACCCCCTTGAACCTGGGGAGCACCGTGTAGTTGGAAAGAAAAGATACATGAACGTAGGCTGCCACTCGTGGCTTCCTAACTGGGGGAAAGAAGGACTTGAAACCATTAAAGGAAGGAAGGTGAGCATTGTTGACAGGTGGATCCTGCAAAAGGACTATCAAAGGGTAGGTGGTCGTTTCTTTGAACAACTCAAACAAGGAAAGAAAAACATTCCAGCTCCCAAGGCAGTTATGTTGAACGATGGAAAGAAGGGCAGGGGCAGGGGCCAGCCCTTGACCCCGGGGAGGGGGCATGGGTCGATTATTCATTACCGGGACGAGCCCGACGGGATGAAGGGGCAGGGGTAGGGCTAGGCTCCTCGAGGGGGAGAGGACCACCGAAGCCATGAGTGGTGCCGGGACGGGTGGAAGGTCCGGCCGGGGGGGGTTGTCTGGGTGTCAAGTCCACCGCAAGGGGACCCGGCCCGGACGGGGGAGTAGTGGATGTTGGGCCGCCATCGACCGCCAAATCCATGGGGTCTTGACCGGTTGGGGCGGGGGCTGGCGAGTTGGTTCTGGTTGGGACAGGCGGGGGAGGTCGAGCCGGACACTCCCTGAAGGTGGCAGTGTGGTCGTCACCGCAGTTACAGCAATGGGGGGGCGAGGTCGGACAACAGGATGGGACTGGCTTATTGTTCCCGCCACTGGGGCAGGTGGGATTCTGACATCTGTGAGCCGCGCGAGTATGATGAAGCGCACAAATGGGGCACGTGGGGTGGGTGGCGGGGCATCGTTGATGGGCGTGTCCATATCTCCAGCAGTTCTTTCACTGGGTGGTGCTGAAGGAGGAGAATGCAAGTTTGAGCTTGCGTTTCGGTGAGAGGATGACGACCCCTGAGGTGAGGGCCGATACGTTCTGGGGGTCGACAGTGATAACCACCGAAGTGGCCTGCTTGGTCTCCCTAGAATCTCTGCTAGGGTTAAGGTACCTGGCTGAGAGAATCTGGGTCACTTTGTCGTTGAGGATTGCTTGCCGGATATATGGGAAGAGTTCTTCTTCATCTTGGGGGAGGAAACGTAGGGGGAGGCCGTGAATTGCTAGTTGAACGGCAGTAGGGGCGAGGACGAGGGTGCACCAGGGGTTTTGACCTACCGGGAATGACTGGTTGAGGGCCCTGCTGAGGGAGTCAAAGAAGGGGGCATACGAGGCGGCGGGGGTCGCTTTGTCAGTGACGGTCAAAGAGACGGAGCCATGAGGGTTGACAGTAGCAGTGAAGCCAAGGGGGAGGAGGCAGTTAGATTCGCGGAGGACGCGAGCGGCGATATCAGGAAAGGTAGCGGCAATGGTGAGAGCGTCTGGGTGTGGGGACGGGGACTGGCGAGGAGCAAAGAAGCGTGGTTGGGCACCTAGACCCATCCCATGCTCGTTTTTTTTTTTTCTTTTTTGTAATCAAATCGTTATTATGTTTAAAGGTACAAAAGACTCATGCAGCCCTAGTTATGGAGATAAAAAACCTATAAGCAAAGGTCATCCCGCCCGCTTCACCTCGTCATGGGAAAAATCAAACACCCCGAGTCCATAGGAAAAGTCTCCCCCGCCTAGCACCTAAGATAATATACCCCAGACACGTAAGGAAACAAGACATAGAAACGTACAGGTAGAGAGACCCAAACCCTTCAGCAGGCTCCGCAAAACAAAAGAAACGACGGCTGATCTAAGGCCCTTTCGGGGCCCGGGGGAGAGGATAGATGATCACCGACACGGGAAAACTCATAACCTGAGGGCCCACCAAAAACCATGATGTACGGTCGGGCAGGTCATTACATCGTTCCCAAGCGTTGGACAAAGCCACGGAGGCAGTGCTATACCACGACTAGGGGTAACCGAGGAGAGGCCGAACGATTGGAGGGGGAGAAGGGCGAGCGGAGCCACCGAGCAGAGGGGATGCCGGCCAGGAAGGTGAGCAGTAGGGTGCCAGCCGGTGAGTAGCAGTGGGGTGCCAGCCAGAGAGGGGGGAGCAGTATGGTGCCAGCCGGGGGAGGAGTTTTTAGCAGTAAGGTCCGAGCTTATGGGGCAGTACGGTGCCAGCGGACGGAACCGGGAGGGGGGTAGAGGAAGGATAATGAAGGGGCTAGCCACAACCGACAAACGGGCCAGGGCAAGGGCTTTTGGGACGACGACGAGACCTGGACGGGACCGTCATGTTACTAACCGAGGCTTTCCCCATCAGAGGTACAAGCCCGGCAAGCCGGGGCCTACTTTGACCGAGAGTCCGACCCCGTAACGCCGACCGTGAGCGTAGCGAGAAGCTTTCCAACCCTGCAAAATCTTCAGCGAGGTGCAAAGGAAATGCGGGGTAAGGGGGAGAACCGAACTTCATGAGCGGGTGTCAACGATGAACGGGAACAAGAACCCCAAGGAGGGGGGGCCGAGGCCACAGAGGAGGAGGGTAGATGGCTTAACGTCAACTCCTAGGCAGTAGCCATCGTGGGAGAAGAGAGGTGGGTGGGGGATACTGACGATGATTTCCCGGGGTGTTGACATTTGAATGGCCGGAGGTGGAGGAGAGATGGTTCGTGGCCCATCCCTTGGTCGGTTTTTTTTGTACTTTTCTCTTTTTTTTTCTTATTTTTTTTTAATCAAATCGTTATTATGTTTAAAGGTACAAAAGACTCATGCAGCGCTAGCTGTGGAGATAAAAAACCTATAAGCAAACGTCATCCCGCCCGCTTCACCTCGTCATTGGAAAAATCAAACACCCCGAGTCTATAGGAACAGTCCCCCCCGCCTAGCACCTAAGATAATATACCCCAGACACGTAAGGAAACAATACATAGAAACGTACAGGTAGAGAGACCCAAACCCTTCAGCAGGCTCCCCAAAACAAAAGCAACAACGGCTGTTCTAAGGCCTTTTCGGGGCCCGAGGGAGAGGATAGATGATCGCCGACACGGGAAAACTCATAGGCTAAGGGCCCACCAAAAACCATGATGTACGGTCGGGCAGGTCATTACATCGTTCCCAAGCGTTGGACAAAGCCACGGAGGTAGTGCTATACCAGGACTAGGCGTAAGCGAGGAGAGGCCGAACGATCGTAGGGGGACAGGGGCGAGCGGAGCAACCGAGCAGAGGTGATGCCAGCCATGGAGGTGAGCAGTAGGGTGCCAGCCGGTGAATAGCAGTATGGTGCCAGCCAGAGGGCGGGGAGCAGTATGGTGCCAGCCGGGGGAGGAGTTTTTAGCAGTAAGGTGCCAGCTTAAGGGGCAGTACGGTGCCAGTGGACGGAACCGGGAGGGGGGTAGAGGAAGGATCGCGAACGGGCTAGCCACAACCGACCAACGGGCCATAGCAAGGGCTTTTGGGGCAACAGCCAGACCGAGCGAGACCGTGATGTTACTAACTGAAGCTTTCCCCATCAGAGGTGCAAGCCCAGCAGAACCGAAGCCTTACATTGACCGAGAGTCCGACACCGTAACGCTGACCGTGAGCGAAGCGAAAAGCTTTCCGCCCGCGCAAAATGCTAGGCGAGGTGCAAAGCAAGTGCGGGTTAAGGGGGAGAACCGAACTTCATGAGCGGGTGTCAACGATGAACGGGAACAAGAACCCCAAGGAGGGGAGGCCGAGGCCACATGGGAGGAGGGTAGATGGCTTAATGTCAACTCCTAAGCAGCAGCCATTGTGGGAGAAGAGAGGTGGGTGGGGGAAAGTGACAATGATTTCCCGTGGTGTTGAGATTTCAATCGCCGGAGGTGGAGGAGAGATGGTTCGTGTCCACTCCTTGGTCGTTTTTTTTCTCTTTTTTTTTTTTTTTTTTAATCAAATCGTTATTATGTTTAAAGGTACAAAAGACTCATGCAGCGCTAGCTATGGAGATAAAAAACCTATAAGCAAACTTCATCCCGCTCGCTTCACCTCGTCATAGGAAAAATCAAACCCCCCGAGACCATAGAAGAAACTTCCCCCGCCTAGCACCTAAGACTCGCACCTCAGACACGTAGGGAAACAACTCATAGAAACGTACAGGAGAGAGA
>Ga0307517_10011627_pt1 | contig 12178 bp, 16 predicted proteins | sample 23_EM_MG_FD_194515 | JGI IMG/M metagenome (GOLD analysis project Ga0307517, IMG submission 194515) | Populus trichocarpa ectomycorrhiza microbial communities from riparian zone in the Pacific Northwest, United States - 23_EM | ecosystem: Host-associated > Plants > Roots > Unclassified | place...
TGCTATCGTGGCACAGCGCCCCGCGTCCCGATCCCCATGTTGTGACAGCGTTTGAACTACAACTTCCAGGGTTTATCCAAAAACAAACGGAGTCTAAGCAGGGTATGCCGGAAATCAACATTTGCGTGGACTTTGGGGGACACAACCCCCCATTTTTCCGGATCCAAGGTTATCCGGGGTCCTCCCCACCCACCCACCCTTTTGGTGTCGTCGATCCCAACATTTTTTTCATTCTGGAAATCCGAGACGCCGGATTTCCGCTTTTCATTTCAGATCCTAAGGACCCTGTTTTCATCTACCCCTGTCGTCATCGGGGGGGGGGGTGGGTACAAACGATCTTGCGTTTCCGGGTTGTTGCAACGCTGATATCGGCTACAGGCTCTGTTGCCAATGATGGGACCTAGCTATTGAGATCCGTGCTGCGCGCGTCTTGACCCTTTCTGTCCTACATTTGACGGTCCGCTAATGGCATACACCGCCTTGAATTCAAATAGTCTCTATCTGCGTGTGTCCCATGAATATGAGGAAACCGACCCCGAACCAGTTTCTTTGCTTTCCTTCGATAGGGCCGGATTTCATGGAATGCACTCGATACGCGATACGCGGATACTTATACGACGTGACGGATAGCACACCGGTGATCCCCGCCCCACACTTTTCCCATTTCATCCATTGACTTCTGAAGGGTCGAAATGAACTGAGTCGGTCAATCGTTCACCCGAGCGGCGAAAAAAATCAGGCTAATCGCAGTGCGATTCTGCCCTTTTATGTGCTAAAGAGTCAGCTGGCTCGGTGAGCAGTAATCCGGGTGCCTGATGCGTTGAAGCCCAGTGGTTGGGGCACTCCGCACTCCGCCTTGTCATCCTTTTCGTTGTTCCCCCTCGCCTCCAAATGTTAAACGTAAGCTCCGTCCGGTGCCTTGCTAGGAACGGAACGTGGTTGAACTCATTCCCGGCGAAGATCAGGGGTCACTTTTGCCTACAGCATGTGTTATTTTTTTTTTAAGAATATTATTTCCCCGCCCTGTGAATGTGCCCCCTTGCATGTTCACAAGACCCCACGTTCCAACCCCGAAGTAAGCCAACACCTCTCTCCACCATCTCCCACCATCTCGCAAAAGGTGATGAACCACATAGGTAGTGATAGAACAGAACTGCAACGTGTATAATCCTATGTCATATTCGACATGAGATCAATCCTATAAGAATGCAGACCGGGGTTAAGCATTGCTCAGCGGGCGCCACGGCCACAATAACGCTTACCCAAAGCTTGATGAGGCCATCCCACGACGCCGTGATAACCTTCGACTGCGAGTGCGGGCATTAACGAACGGCGCGTTCATTAGCCATGCGGGTGTAACGGCTTACCGTCTCGTGAGGTAACCATTCATGTGCAATCACGACCTTCGAATGCGCCTTGAGTCTCGACTTTATTCGCCCGGTCTTCCACTCCCAGAAAATCACGTTGCCTTCCCCGTCACCGCTGCTAATCCATTTCCCATCTGGCGAAAAGCCGACTTGACAGGCGTACCCGGCGATGGAATGGCCAGCGAACCGCTTATTCCGTGCCTGACGGAAATTGTCCGTACTGTAGACGAGGATCTGGTTGTCCAGTGACTGAGCAGCAAAGTATTTCTCTGCAAAAAAACAAGCGAAGAATGAACCGCGTTTCAGAAATGCCCCTGACCAAAGATCAGAGATCCGGACGTACTGCTAGGATGAATGGTCACTGCGGGCATAGAGTGCATGTATGGCTCGGCGATGTATTTGATCGTTACAGGGATGTCGAAATCCCATGCGCGAATGGTCTTGTCATCCGACGTGGTAACGAACCTCCTATTCTCGTCCACGAAAGTGATCGTATTGACCGGTCCCAAATGCTGATCATACTCTTGCGTGATTTCGCCCGTCGTCATGTCGTACTGGGGTTGGGCCGATTGTCATTCATATCGAGAGCCACGACGGTGGAAAAACTTACCTGTACGATCTTTTTGTCCGACATGCCCGCCAGGAATATGTTTTGCTTGTCGTCGTCGGGGTGGAACCGAACCACGTACGGGATCTTCCCGTTGCTAAAGCGGCTGAGGCACTGACCGGTCTCAGTATCCCAGAGCTTCATCTGGCGGTCATATCCACAAGACAAGAACTTGCGACCATCGTTCGAGAATGTGAGGTCTTTGACGGCCTTTACGTGCCCATGGAAAGTCCGCAAGCAGTTCCCGTGAGTGTAAATATCCCACAACTGGAAAGATCAGTTCGGAGTTCCAGAACGTCAATCCGGTGGCTAAACGTACCTTGATCTTGGTGTCCATCGAGCCACTGAGAAAGAGGTGCCCAGTATTGGGCAGGACCCGAATAACAGAAACCCCCTGTGTGTGACCAGTCCAGGTGTGCACACACACCTTGGGAATGAAGGCTTCCTGAGACCCAGCCTCCGATTGCAGCTGGGGGGCTTCGACAATTGGAGGGTGCATATACGTCCGGCCCTGGTAGTCCGTCATAGACTTGCCATGGAACACCGAATGCTCCTGTCCAGGGGCACCGCGCTTTGGTTTTCCCCTCCTGCGTACAACCTGCTCTTCCTCCGATTCCTCTTCCGAATCCTCGTCCTCACCTTCAGCCCCAACAGGTGTCTCCTTGGCGTCATCACCTTCCCAAGACCCCCACGGTCCAACGTACGCGTCATCACCATCTACCACGTCAAGATTTCCGGCTGCTTTCCGTTTCCGTTTCATAACCTTCTTTTGCGATCGCGAGGTTTTTATCGAGCCGAGGGTGGTGAAACCGTTTGCTTGGGCAGCCTTAACGGAGCCGACGATTGCAGGTGCGTTGGGGTCGACGGAGGGGTTGGCGGAGTAGCCGAGGATGGAGTGGGTCAGATGCTGTTGACGGAACGCGTAATCTGACATTGATTGCTCCTCGACGTGTCCAGCAAGCGCGTTTTGGTTGACAAACCTGTTTCTGTCACCGTATGGATTCTCCGGTCCTTGTGTTGGTAACATCATATCGTCGTAGGTGATGTTCACGTTCATCTGCGTATCGGTGGGTCGGGTGATCAGCGAGGTTTGCTTCAAGGGGTCCTGTCACAATCCTTTGAGCATTCTAAGGTTAACACGGGCCAGAGGCATGACGCACTTCTGAGAGCACATCTGGGGCGGAGTGCGGAATGACCGGTGTCGGCTTTGGTGGCTCCACGCGTGGTTTCTTCGCAGCGGGGAGCGAAGCGAGTCCAAAGGCATCATTAGTAGGCGATACCGGACCTTCGTCCTCGCCAGAGGAGTAGCCTTGGATGAGAGACATGGTGGGTCGAGGGCAGCGGAAGACGAGCAGTCGTGAGAGTTTTTCGTCGATCTGACAAGAAGCGATGATATAAGCGCCCTAAACGCCCCTTGATTCTTTTGCTTCGTGTGCCCATCGCCCCCACGGTTCCATATGTCATGGCGGAAAAAGTCGTCGGCAGGCCATGGAATACAGAAGAAGACAACCTCTTGACCCAGGCAGTCGCTATCCATGGTCAGAACGATAATTGGAAACAAGTCGCTCTTGCAGTTCCTGGCAGAACGAACAAGGCTTGTCGGAAGGTGCGCAACCAGTAAGCTAGCCCCTCTATGTCCATGAATGATAATATATCCTATCCGAAAAGCGATGGCTTCACTCTTTATCCCCCACCGTAAAAAAGACCGCCTGGACTCGTGAAGAGGATGAACTTTTGTTGTCCTTGTATGCAATACATTCGACTAAATGGTCAGTCATCGCGAGGCAAATCCCTGGTAGAACAGACGACGCCTGTTCCAAGAGGTATCGCGAAGCCTTGGATCCCTCTCTGAAGAAGGGGGACTGGACCCCGGAGGAAGATTTCCATCTTCTCCAGGCTTACCAGAGGCTAGGGGGCAGGTGGGGACAAATTGGTACGGAATTACGCAGGAGTGGTTTGGGCTGCCGCAACAGGTGCGCCCAGGATACCGCAATACGTGGCTCAAGTGTGTGATATCTGTGCCTCCAGATGGAGACTGCTAGATCGCAAAAATATGACTTTGGACCGCGCACATGGACAATCGACTTCCGGTCCACAGGGGGCTCCTACGGGATGGGCCGAAATCCCCCTGCTGCCCCAGAATCTCTGGCACAACTCGCAGACCGCAACATTTTCCGGGCACATGCCAACTAGCCTCGAATGTTCTAATCATCGGATGGGCGTCCCGTCCTCTCCACCCCCAAGGTTCCAATTTGCTTCATCCTCCTTAAGCTCCGCCCTATCCCCGTCCGTTTCGTCCTCAAACCAATCCCCAATGCACCTCCAACCAGAGGGAGCCCCTTCTTATTTGACAGCAAACTGTGGCAGCCCTGTGATCAATCCTGGGAACTCCCCGATGGATATAGACTATGAAAACGTCATCCAGGACCGTCATTCGGCTGATCCTGACCGAGGGACCACTTCTGCTGTCATTGGTGTCCAAATGAATTCTGTGGAGGCCCAACCTCCGGTTCGTTTCTCCGTCCCTCCAAACCCCCCTAACGAGCCCCCGCCAGCGAATGTATCAATTCCGGATAACACGCATTCGCACCCTAATCTTCCAAACGTTGAGATGGAGGATCCCTGCGTAACCCCTACGCTTCCGGTTTCCGTTCCGCCGATGTCACCGGTTCATGATGTGGCTATAGCCCACCATGGTCCCGTTCACTCCATCCCGGAGATACTCGTTCTGGAAGAAGCTACAACTCCCGTTCCGTCTCCTGGATCAGAGCCTGCGACCTCCGCGAAGACGAAGCGCGGGAGGAATGGGACCAATTATAAATTATCCTCATCCCTGCCAGTAACCTTCGAGTAAGTTGGACGAGATCTTGCGCTCAACAATAGCACATCTGACATTTCTATGAGTAAAACCCTTGCTTATGCCTGTGGCCATGAGGACTGCTGGCCCCCGGATACACCAACCGGTTCCGTTAGCTTCGCAACATCAAAGGAGCTATCGGATCACAGCAAAAATGATCACAATGAATCGATGGGAGGCACAAGACCGTATCGATGTGCATTGGACCGATGCGGGAAGGGTTGGAAAGTCAGTTGCCACCATCTACTCACTATCGCGCGCCGCTCAATGGCTAATCTTATCACCCATTCAACACCGGATTTATCTTTCCGCTGAACATCGAACCCTCCACTCGGTGCTTAGAGCATCAATGGGTTACAATACCACCTTCAAGTGTAATTCACCATCTTTGATGTCGCTTTTTCCATCGGACGTCTCAAACTCATCTTGTCCTTCAGATCCAAGGCACACTTCAGCCAAGCTCTTCTCGATCAGTATTCACAACAGCAGAAGCAAAAGCTAGAGCGATCCAAGAACAGTTCATCCGCTTCTGGGAACGATACAGTAGGAGGGGATCAAGGGGCCAAGCGTAAAAAGCACCCCTGTCCGCATGATGGATGCCCGAATATTTACCGTCAGAAAAGTGGTCTCCGGTATCACCTGTCACACGTGAGTTTAGGTGATATGATCCGCAGCGAAGCTTAGTTGAAGCATATCTTTCCAGGGCCATCAGGGTACAAATCCTGCTCAACTACAGGTGATACCACCAGCCTTAGCACAGAAGATGAACGAACGAACATGCACGTCCGCGTGATTATAATCGCCGAGGTGAATGTGGTCCACATAATGTACTTTACACCTTAGGGGTAGGTTTCGCATAACCAATGGAACAAAATCTCATACTCAAAAGTAACGAGTTAATATAAACCTATCTCGTGACTTCGTCTGGTCCTATAGGTTAGCGTTCGTCAGCAGCACCGCCCGCACCGAATTGGCTGGCTCTGAGAATGGAACGTAATCGCGGGTCAATGAATTGGTACGGGTGTGTATGCATGTCACTCACAAGTCACGCAGACCTGGGTCAGCCATCAGCTCAGCCATTGAAGGCATGTTGCCTCCAGACTGCACGCGATTCATCTGAGTAAGCCGGTTCGAAAAACGGCCCGAGGAGGTAAGGTCGCATTGAGAAAAGAATCATCGGGATGACGAGCGACGTACCATGTTCGCGAGTGAAGGGTTCTGCATCAGTCTCTCCATCCCGCCGTTGGCCATCATCTGCTGAGCCATTTGCATCATCATCGGGTTGTTCATCAGACCAGCAAGACCACCCGCTCCTCCTCCTCCTCCTCCTCCTCCTTCTGCACCACCGCCTGTCATACCCTGGAGCATGTCAGCCATTCCACCAAAGTCCATTCCACCAGGTCCTGCCCCAGCAGGTTGGGCAGATCGTGTAGATTGAGTATCGCTCGGCGGCTCGAATTCTTTCGCTTTTACCTCCGCGTTTTCAAGCGCAGAAGTCAGGCTGGCATTTCCTGGCTCGACAACAAGACCTCGCCGGAACGCGGCGGCCGCCTCAGTGTAATCCCCCAGAGAGTAGTGTGCATGACTGATAGAAACCCGAAGCCTTGAGCGATTAGTCGGTGATGTCGTTCACGATGTGACTTACCCAAGACGGTGGTATGCCTTCACATACGATGGATCAACCCCAATCGCCTGTTCAGCATCACCGATGGCCAACAAGTGATCTCCCTTGCTTGAGTGAGCCGCAGCACGGTTGGAATAGTAGACGGGGTTCGTAGAATCGTGCTCGATAGCTTCGGTATACGATTGAATGGCCTCGTCGTACTTCTTTGCAGACATCAGGGAGTTTCCCTTTTGCTTGAGTTTGTCGGCATTTGCTTTATCTTCTGCGGTAGGACCAGCGGGCTTGGGTGGTGCGGAAGATCCAGCCACCTTGTCTCTGGTCTTCAAAAACAGATCAAAGACAGATTCCAGTGAGGTGGGCTTGATTGAGAGTCTTTCTGACTGGCCCTTGTCCGAAGGGTCAACGCCAAAAGCCTCACCGATGCATTGAACTGGGGAAGGGACCGCAAGTCAGTTTTACCATCGCATCCGATAATAAAAATCTGCGGCGCACTTGCAACCTCCAGACCCTCCTTATCATCCTGCTTTACCGTTCCATCCTCGAGTGATTTGTTGAGGAATTCGATAATCGCATACACCAACTTTTGCTGGGACATTGACGCAGATGACGAACCGATGTCGATGAAACGATTGTGGGCGTCAAAACGGTTACCGAAGTAGACTCCCCCTTCACCTCGACCTCGACCAGTCCCTCAAAATGTTTTTCTGCGGAATTTCTGGCGAGCCTCCTCAAGACCCAGTCGTGTCTTCGAAGTCTGGACACGTTTACGAGCGTCGTCTCATACAAAAATACATCACGGAGAATGGTACCGACCCTTTGACGGGCGAAAAGTTGGAGGAGAACGACCTCATTACCGTTAAAGCCAGTACGTGTATTTATTGAAGACTCACATCCACATTGGAGCTAAACGTCGTGGAAAGACCCAAGTACCGCTCCTCCACGTCCCCCAAGCCATTCTTCTATTCCTGCTCTACTGCAAACCCTTCAAAACGAATGGGACGCGCTCGTTCTCGAGACTTTCACAATGAAACAACAGTACAACTCCATCCGGCAGGAGCTGAGTTACGCGTTGTATGCCCAGGATGCGGCCACTCGCGTCGTTGCGCGTGTAATCAGAGAGCGTGATGCTGCCCGAGAGTTCGTATTTTGCCTCCGCCTAACCGAGTCTCGTGTTGACCAAGCGCATCTAGAGCTCTCGCTAACGTTCAAGCTTCTATGGGAGTCGCCCCTTCCAACGCAAATGCCTCAGACGTTGATATGACCGACGCTGGAGAAGATGCTGGTGGTCTTTCTGTGACCGTCATTCAACAAATCGACGAGACTTACCAGGCCCTCTCCTCCGTTCGCAAGAAACGGAAGGTCCCCGCAGACTACGTAACTCCTGCTAAAGTCAAGACCTTCACCGCAAAACACACCATTCCATCTCTTCACTCGTCGTCCCCATCCGGCATTAACTCGATCGCTTTGTCGAAGCTGAACCCTGACCAGTTCCTCACAGGCGGCAACGACAAGATCGTGCAACTGTACGATAGGGGAACCGATAAGGTTTTGGCCACTTTGAAGGGACACACAAAGAAGGTCAATCACGTCGCACTTCGCGAGCGTGAGGGCGAGTCTACGCTCCTCATTTCTGGAAGCGCAGACAAGTCGACCAAGATTTGGGCCCATGACTCTGCTTCAGGGGAATACATTCCCAAAACCACCATCCGAACGCACAAGGGGGAAATTTCTGGCGTCGCAATTCACCCCACATCTACATTACTCGCCCTCTCTTCTGCAGATAAAACCTGGTCGCTGCACGATTTGACCAACTTCGAGCCAATCTTCCGTTCGTCCGAAGCCGACGATTCGTTCACCGCCATGTCTGTCCATCCAGACGGTACCCTGATCAGTCTCGGGACACCCACATCGACGATCCAGATATTCGACGTGCGCACTGGCGCGGTCGCCGCCTCTCTTACGCCGGATAATACTACACCATTTACCGTGAACACCCTCAGCTTCTCGGAGAACGGTTACCACCTCCTCGCGCCAAACTCCACATCATCCGTGGCCATTTGGGACCTCCGTAAACCCAAGGTCGCCCACTCGATCTCTTTGGGAGATTCGTTCAAGATCAACAAAGTTTTGTATGACTATAGCGCGCAGTTACTCGGGGTAACGGGTAACGAGGGAGTGAGGATGTTTGCTCACAAGTCTTGGGGGGAACTTGTTCGGTTCGAGGAAGGAGGCGAGGTTGTTGATCTCGCTTATGGTGCGCAGGGTCGGGAGATTTGGGGAGTTAGCGGTAGGGACGTCAGGATCTGGGGTTTGCCTGCTTAGGCGACAGTCGTCTTCTTTTGTAAATTCTGTTTGTTACCACCCCTTGCTAATCCAACCAGCACTAAGTACTCGATTCTGTAACAACCGCTCCGAGGGGAGAGCCCAAAACCATGCGCCATCACCAATTCATTTCGAATGTCTGATATTGTGGGATATCCGGAAGGTAAGTTTTGGTATACACAAGTACAATACAGCGACTAGATTGAACAAAAGAACGTGAAAGCGTGCGCAAACTTCAAAGCGTAAAAGAAAGAGAGAGAAAAAAACAATTGCGCGAGATGGGGGGAGGAGTGGTCATATGCGGCCCAGTGACAAACGAACAAAGGGTACCAAATTACCCATTCATGAGAACGGCCCAGTGCAGGAGGAGTGAAAAGTGAGATATCGCGATGTGTGTAAGTGAATGTATAAGTCAAAAATGTGATAGTCCGTCTAACCCATCGTGCTCAGCCGCTGGGGTGCTAACTTACTGCCACGAGGTCGGTCCGAAGAACTCGCCTTCTGGAAGAGTCTTTAGCGGAGAGAATTTGAAGTCGGCAGTCTCGAGGTAAACCGTGTTGCCCCACCACTTCAGCTCCTGACCTCCACCGGGATAGATAACGGTGAAGAAGATAATGAACGCCGCCATGGCGACACCAAAGTCGAGAGCAATTGAAAGGATGTAGTTATATCGCATCCACCACATGAAGCGGAATCGGCGGAGGTAATATTGGAAGATGAAGCCAACCAACGCCCACGAAGAGAAGTTGATACCGGTGGCGGGAGGCATGCCCACAGGACCGACCCAGAAGACGGGGATGTTGACGTATCGGAAGAGAGATCGTGGGTACTTGCGGGCGAGGAAATAGAAGGGGATGGGGGAAACGGCGCCAATAAGTAAGAACCAGATAGCGGGGTGATACCTGGAAGGAGTTATTAGTCGAAAAAAAAAGCGTTTAGTCAAAGGACGCAAACTCACAATTGACCAACTCCAAATAAGCGAGATGGCCCAACACCACCATACAGGAGCGAAGCATCGGCAAAGACGTTTGACCCCGGGCAGATGAACCCACTCTTTTGGCCGGGCTGACAAATGCCCTCAATGTTGGCGAGAGCCCAGCGTTGAACGGTGACAACGGTGAAGCAACAAACCGTAGCGGCGACGGTCTGAGAGAAGAACAGGATTCTGGGCGGGACCTTCATGTAGTGACCAAGCTTCAAGTGGCCAGAGAAGTCGAGGGCTTGTCTCGTCATGATTGTGCCATAAACCTTGAAGATCATATTGGCAATGGGCCTCCCAGGAATGACGTAGCCGGCAATGAGCTCGGAGAAGACGTTGAGGAACAACTGCTGGTTGGTAATCGCAAGGAGGATGCCAAGAGGGAGTACAAAGAACAAGGAAAGAATGAGGGCGAGGATGAAAGCCCAGAATGGCATCTTGGTGTCGTAAATCTCGATGGTGACCGCTCCGAGGACGAAGGAAACGACGAAAACGGCAACGAACCACCAGTGGGGAATGTCGCGGTAACGAGTCATGAGGCGAGTGTGAATGTCCTTCTCGTCCTTGACGCTGGTGCGGAACTGCTTCCAGATATCACGTCCGTACCATAAGTAGGTGTGAGTAACAACGGCGGTGAGAGCGGCAAAGCTCAAGCAGTAGTTGACGACAAATGACGCGGAGAGGAAGACGGGAGAATAGTTGCGGTACTTCTCCACATCGAAGAGACCGTCAGTAACGACCGAGAGAATGTCGTATGGGGCACCGGTGTTTGTGTATGTTTGATGGGATGTGATTGGGAAGTAGGCGCTGTGCCAAGTATTCGTGAAGTAGATGATCGGGACGACGAGCCAGAACCAGAACACGAACGACACCATGGTGTTGACTTGGGCCCACCACTGAAAAGGCGGTCAGAAATGCTCCCTCAAAAGTGGATTGATGGAACTTACGGGGACGACCAAGGGACTTCCAAAGTACGAAATCATCGCCCAGTCGAAAGTGATGAATCCCATTCCCAAACCAGAAGCGTAGCCAAAGAGGGTGTTAACAACGGGATTATTTGGGGCAATCCAGCAGGCCCAATTGAACCAAGCCAAGGCGGTGAAGATATAGCCGGGGAACCAGTACCAGACGAAGCTGGCGGCGGCAGCGATAGTGAAGAAACGCTCGCGGGACATGTGTTTCTTGTCCTTCTGGGAGTAGGTCCTGTGCAGGGTGTTGAATAGGGCAGAATTGACGAGGGCGCCGGGCCAGATCATGCTCGACGGCCATACGAGGAATCTCCTGAATAGACCGGCGACGGAATATCCCATGAGTTGGGTGGAAAGGCAGATCATGACCTCGTAGCCGAATCCAAAGTCCTGGGCGTAGAAGAGGTCTTGAGACAGGAGGAGATCGGTGGCGTAGGCACCGAATTCAACGGACTTGGCCATCACGGTGATAACGGTATGCTCCTTGACGTTGAATGGGCCGGGGTTCAAGGTCCAGACGTACCCAAAGGTGTTGAACTTGGTGGTGGGGAGAACCCATTGGAAAAATCGACCGATCGGGAGGGCAATCAGTTGGACAACAACACCGGACACGTAAACGGCGGGATCTGCGAAGAAAATCAGCGATTTGGATGGGGTTAAAACCTGCATAACACGTACAACGCAAGCCGAACAAAGTATTAAACGCTGGGAGGGCGGCCGCGAAAAAGATACCGATCACCCACCTTGAAGCGGGAGTCAGTGGACGATGAAGCTGGATCCTTTTAGCGTCACTTACATCCTGATAGTGTTGACCGGCATTGACGGATCGTCGACGTTTGAAACAGCAGCACGGACTTCAGGATATGGAGATTCCCTGGATTTAGTTATCAGCGGAGGCTTGGGGACCAAAGTTGGAAGGGGGGACGTACTCGGCTTCGTCATCAGCAAACTTTAATTTGGAGGCCGAGTGCTCCTTGGAAGAGCTATAGTGGGATTCTCCATCGAACTCGGAGGTGGAATATCCGGTGGCAGAGGCTCTTCTGCCCTTGCTCTCGAGTTCGAAGGAGTCGGTGCTGGAGGCGGTTGGTGAGGGAAGACCGTTGACGTCATAGTTAGGATCGTTCCAGTGTTCCTCCAGGAGGGAATCGACGTCCCTCGGGACATCGGGGAAGGTCGCGCGTTTGGTTTTGGTAGTAGAGGTGGTCGGGAGCGGGGAAGCCTCCGGGGACTCAACTTGGATGGTCAAGTTTTTGCGTGCAACCATGGTGAGCCGGTGAGCGGGTGTCGGGAGATGGGGGTGACCTGCAGCTTCAGCCCTAGGCTAGCTGGGGGGGGGCGGAGTGGGGGAATGAGGAAGGTTTTTTTGACGACACATACCTTTTTGTACATGGTAGACATGCGATTCCCATATCAAAGGGCGGCGAGAGAGACGATTGGTCCAAGCTCCTGAGTTA